>Ga0247610_10003141_pt1 | contig 18406 bp, 17 predicted proteins | sample 174DNAGHGhighgp2_FD_193483 | JGI IMG/M metagenome (GOLD analysis project Ga0247610, IMG submission 193483) | Sheep rumen microbial communities from Palmerston North, Manawatu-Wanganui, New Zealand - 1742 DNA GHGhigh gp2 | ecosystem: Host-associated > Mammals > Digestive system > Stomach > Rumen... | reverse complement strand
CTTCCACCACTTGCTTCACTAGTTCCAGTAATATTTCCTGAAGCTACAACACCACTATCTGCTTTAGCAGGTGAAGGAATTCCATTTGTACTAAATGATTTATTAAATAATTCAGCTTCTCTTGGTGGATTTCCTGAGAAGAAGAAACTTCCCATAGCACCTTTAACATTTGTAGCTGCATGTTTCTTTTGTAATTTCTTTAAATAATCTTTTTCAACTTGTCCTTGACTAATATTTGCTCTACTAGGACGTTTTCTTTCATCAATAATTTGTTCAGAAACTAATTCTGGATCAGCTTCTTCAAAAGTTAATGTTGTATTAGTTGTCTTAGGTTGAGTTTTTGGTTGAACATTACCTTTAACAATAACGATATCATCTCAATCATCATCAAAAACAATTTTATTAGTTGAAGGAGTAATAATAGTTTTTTCTACCTCTTCATCATCGTCGTCATCAAAACTTAATATTTGTTTAGTTTTAGGTTTAGATTCAACTTCAGGTTTACCACCAAATACATCATCTTCTGTATCAATATCACATTCCATATCAATATTAGCCATAGGATCGAATCCTGCAATTACATCATCAACACTTTGTGGTTGTTGAATATTAGCTTGTTGTTGTAATTGTGGTTCATTATGTTGAATATTTAATTCTCCTGTAGGTGTTACTTCAGCACTAATTGTTTTTATATCTTGAACAGGATTAGAAAAAGAAGTACCGAGATGCATTTCATTACCGTTATCAACAGGAGTGTTAAGATTAACAGGTTCTACTTTACCTCCAAAGCTATCATCATCAGCTTCAAAAGCTCCAGCATCCATATCTAAATCATTTAACATATTATTATTTGCATCTTGTAAAGCTTTAATTTGATCTTCTAAACTTTGTTGCATATTAATTTTCCTTTCTTTATTAATCTAATGGTTCAAATAAGTTATCATTAACAGTTAAACGATCTACTAATTTATCTAATTCAGCTGTACCTTCTGCTAATAATTTTTCACCATCGTTATCTCATTGAATATTATTTTGTTTATATCTTGTTCTAATTCTTCCTAAAGCAATTTTAAATTTAGCTAAAGCATAACTCTTTAAAATATTAATTCAATAATTACTTGTTATTTCTTCTACTGAATGGAAATTAGGAATATATTCAATAGTGATTTTAGCTGGAGAGCCATAATCACTTGTAATATATAGTTTATCATTAATTTTATCTTCTTTAAAATCTAAATCTGTTGTTAAAGTATTTCTGACTTGTAATAATGTAGAATATGCTGCATAATTTAATAAATAATTTTGTAAATTATACATACTACCACCTGTTGTAAATGCAGTTCAAGTTTGTGCATATAATGGGTCGGTATCACTTGTAGTTATACCTGAAGTAGTATCTCCTGTATAACCTTCAGTACGATATACGTGAATAATAGCATTATGATCAAAATTTTTTAAATCAATACAACGTGCATAAGGTACTGTAACTAATTTAGTTTGTGAAATAAATCTTTGTAAATCATCTAGTGTATCATCAAGTAATAATCCAATTTGTTCATCAGGAATTTCACACTTAATTCTACCACCAGTAACTTGTCGTTTAAGATAATCTATATATCATTGTCTATTATGTGATAAAGACATAAAATTACCTCCTACTTAGTTTTAATTTCTGTAACTGTTGCAGATCCTTCTAAATAATCAGCGAAATCGTTATAAATATCTTCTTTAGTAACTCCTTTAGCTGCTATTACAAACTTATCAAAATTAGGAGCTGCAATTTCAAAAATATTATATTTTAATTGTACAGCTTTGTCTCAAACAATATTATCTTCTAAATTTTCAGCTGAAGCAATTTTTCCTACGAATTCTCAACTAGGTAATTCATCTTTTTCATCATCGATGTTTACATCATAAACATAATCATGAATAAAATCTTCTTCAGTATTTTGTTCTACTGGTGTTAAATCTTCTGAAGAGTCATTTAAGTATAATTCATTTGTTGTAAAATTATAAGCTCCTAAATCTTCATTTAGATATCCTTTAACGTTTACTCAATCATCATTTAATGCATCATAAACTAGTTGAGCATCATTATCAGAACACCAAGCTTTTAATTCTTCTTCAGTTAATACTAATTTCATATTATTATCTCCTTTTTTATTTTCATTTAAGAAAGATTCTTCAGTTATTAATTCAACGTCACTTTTATTAAAAATATTAGTTACAATACGTTGATTCTCTTGATTTTTATTTAGCGTTAATCTAACTTTAACTTCTGTTCTATTAAAATCAATAACAGTGCCTATTAATCCTTCGAAAGGTTTACCACCAGAAATAATTTTAACTTTATCATTTTTATTTAAATCCATCATTTAAAACCTCTCTTTTAGTAAACGTAATTCAATTAATTTAGCAATAAAAAACTATCTAACATATAATTAGATAGCTAAAAATTTTTATTAATCAATAATTACAAATCTTGTTCGAGGAATAATTGTTGTTACAGATTCATTATTATTTAAATCAGGATCTGAATCAATATATAATTTTACTTGATAATAATAATCTCCTGGTAATAAATATTCTGTATCTTCTGTATCTATTTCAATATTACAACTTTCTTTTTGTTGAACTCAATCTTCATATGTAAATGTCTTTTTTAATATAGCTTTTTCTCACATTTGATTTGGTTCTAATAAAGCAAAATACACTTTATCATTTTCTTTTAAATCATAATAATCTGGAGCACTAATATTACCTCTATTTAAATCTACAGGAATTTTAATTGTATCTCCTCTATGAATTACAATCATATTATTTTTGTACATTTGAGCCATATATTTACTCCTCCAATTCTTCTACTTCTATAGTATTTCCTTCAGAGTCATCTTCTACGTTATTATCATCCTTTAAAGGTAGCTCATAACGCAAGAAACTGTCGCATATTTGCACTTTGTATTCAGGAGAATATTCTATTCTACCATTACTTAAAAACACTTTTATTTGAGCGTATACTTCAGTATTTCAGAAATTAAAATTTAAACTTTCTTCAGGCGTAATTACATAGCTAACTAAACTACAACCATTCATATAAGAAGGATAATCTGGATTAATAGGAAGATTAGTTATAGTAACATCAAGTAAATTTTTAGTTAACTTAATTTCAGTTCCTTGTCTATAACAAATAGCTACATTTTGAATTACTTCTTTTTTTCTAGGAACTTTAAAATTATGTTTAGCATTAGCACCAACATAAATTACATCTCAATATTCTTTTTCTATATCTAATTTTTTATTTCTGTTATGTGGAGTTATTTTTTGTTTTCCATAATTTTTAAATAATTCAGACATAGTTATCTTCACCTCATTTTTATATATAATTTAGCCAAAAATAAAAAGGCTATGATAGCCTTTAAATTATTTTATTCTATAGTATCTGTTGAAGATTCATCAGCTTTTAATAAAGAAGCTGTTTTAGGATTTACTAAAGGAATAATTCCATTTAATACACCTACTGAAATTGTTGTATCATCAACTACTGAATTTATAATTTTTGTAATTTCTTCTTTATTAGGACAATCATCAGCAATATCAAGTGTTGCTATAATTGAATTTAAGTGACCAATTAATTGTCAGAAACTATTAATTAAATCAGTTGTCATATTTAAATAAGCATTATTAATTACTTTTTGATTATCAGGTGTAACATTAACTTCTTCTGCATTTACTACAGGAGCTGTTTCAACTTCTGATGGAACTTCTGTATTAACTTCTACTTCAGGTTCAGTAATAACTTCATCATTTTCTTCTGGTGAAATAAAATATTCTAAAATAGTTTTAGACTTCATAATGAACCTCCTTATTTTTTCATATTATTTACAAATGTTATACATTCATCAATATATGCTGATAATTGTTCAGTGAATGGTGTAATATCAATTCCAGCTTCTTTTGCTGATACATTAACAATGTTAATTGCCATTTGCTTTTTATCAGCACCTTTTAAAGTACTTTGTTCAGCTTCAATAATTGCCTTATCAGCAATCTTCATAATTAAAGCTCATATTTCTTTTAAAGATTTACCTTTATTTGCTTTAATAACTTTTTTAACTGAAATAAAAGCTGTAACACCAGCTGTAATTAATCCAATTAAACCTGTAATTAATGCTATTAAAGCTTCAGCGTTTGTAATTCAATCCATATATTCTTAATCTCCTTTTCTTATTATTTATTATTTTTTAATTTCTTTTTATATTCATCATAAGTATCGATACAATCAAAATCTGTTTTTAATGTATCAATAAAAGAATTTCCATTTAGCTTTTTATAAGCTTCGTACATGTGTGATCAATTTTGTGTATCTTCTGTTGTTCTGAAACCTTCTTTTTCACAATGTCTATATGAATTTAATAAATCATTTCTTAAACTAGAACATTCGCCTTCTTCGAGAGTGTTAATCTTATTTCCTATTACTTGAAGAGATTCTTTTATAGGTGTAATTTCAGCTTTTACAACTTCGGCTACCAATTCTTTTTGTTCTTTATTTTTCTTTTCTTTGAATTTCTTACCACTAAGTTTAATTCTAGCGTAAATATCACCTAAAATTAAAGCACCTAATGCAGGAAAACCAATCAATGTTAAGATTTCATATCATTGCATAGTCATGCTCCTCCTTCTTCAATACTGTATTTCATTTAATTTAGCATACTTTTTTATGTGAAGGAAACATAAAAAAAAGATGAGCTTATTTTTTAAGCTCATCAATTTCTCTTCTTAATTTTTTAACTTCATCTAATAATAAATATACTATTTTACTTTCATCAATCATTAAGTAACCTTGATCTCCTTCTCTAACTAATTCAGGGAAATATTTTTGAAGATCTTGAGCTACGAAACCAATAGTTGTTCTATTATCTTTTTTATAAGTAAATTCCTTAACAGGAACATCTAAAATAGAGTTGACAGGATAATAATTATGAATATTATATTTTAATCTTTCATCAGAATCAGTACCCAATAATAAATGTGAATATCCTTTACTATCTAATAATACTTGTCAATTTCTTCCTACTAAATCATAATCAGGGTTAAAATTTCCTGGATCAATTCCATTTGATATAATAATAGGTATAGGAGATGTAGTTAAACTAACATCATCTGATTTTGGACGTCCATCTATAGATCTACAATCATCAGGTAATTGATTAGGGTTTAAATCAAGTTGTGTAAAACCAGTACCAATAACTAAACCAGAAGTATTAACGAACTTTCCACTAATTTGATAATGTGGATTTAAATATACTGGAGATGTACTTTGTGAAGAAGGTGCAGGAGTATCTGTTGGTTTAGCTGTACATGATATATACTTTTCATTCATATATACAAATGAATTTATATTACTAACCTTAACATCAAACGTAAATGTACGTGGATTAACAGTTACATCTTTATCTGGTCAAATTACACAAGTAGGTGTAGTAGGTCTGAATGGCGCATGTAAAGTTAATCCATCAGGACTTAGTTTAGCACTATTATATTTAGATTTAACATATCTTGTAACATTATATTCTTTATTACCAGCTGACACACAATGTACTTTAATTGGTTTACCACCTAATTCAGTTCAACCAAAACAATCTTTATTAATACCTGATCCATCATCTGCAGAATCACCTGAAGCGTTATAGAAATTAGATATACCTATATAAGGATAATCTTTAATATCTACATTTGTTAATCCACCAAATCTAATTCTTTCTATAACATCTCGTGTAGTATGATTTTCTAAATCTTCTTCTATTTGTTTTTCGAAAAACTTATCTTTTGGATTTCAAGTAGTTTCATTAGGAGTACTATGGCTCCAATGTGTATTATAATTAGTATTATTTGTAGGAGAATAAATAATTAAATCTTCTGATAAAGAATTATTAACTGACTCAGTTATATCTTTATAATACTCTTTAACTTGACCTGAATTAGTTATTTTATAATTACTAAATGTTAAATATTGAGTATTAATAAAATGTCTTAAACTATGAATTTTAGTAAGATTACCATAATTTATATAATTTCTAGTATTATATAACTCCGCAATATGAACTGGATTATTTTCAAAATTAATTGATCCATGCTGTTTAGTATTAATATTTACTTTATTTGTATTAAAAGTTAAAGTTGTATTTTGTGGATCAGTAGTTCAACTTTCATTAGTAATATTTAATACAGAATTATCTAACTTAATTTCATTTACAGAACTAACTTTAGTTGTTTTAATCTCATCTGCATGAACTTTACGAGTTGTAATTCAACCTGGAGTATTTTTAAATTCATAATTAAGAAAATAATCACTTAAATATTTTGCAGGATTATTAAAATCTTTTATTAATCTAGTATCAAAACTAAATTTTGAAGATTCAGGAATAATATACACATCATTTTGTTTTTCTAACAAACGTAAAGTATCAGTAAATTTACTAGTATCTATTGATGTACTATTAGAATAAATATATAAACCTGTAAAAGAGTTTGTACTATCATCTAAACAAGTATTAGGTGCATTAATACCTGAAACTATTCCTTCTAGATTTTTTAATATTTTACTTGAGAATTCAGTATTATCTATATCTTGTTCTTCACTTTGTTCAGGTGAACGATAATCTATTATTATTCCTGCACAATAATAATCTTTATTATCTTGTGTAATAACACTTGGATCTTTAATTTTAAAATAATATCCACCTAAAACAAATTCTAAAGGTTTTGTCGAATCATATGTTTCAGTTAATACATAACTTCCTTGTTTATTAGGTGATATAAGTTTATTAGCTAAAACAGAATTTGCTTCACTTCTATATATAGATTCAGGATCAAAAGGTTGCTTTCTATTAGCTGTAGGATAAACTTTTATATTTTTACTTTGTATGTAACCCATATTCTTACATTCCTTTCTTTTTAATTAGTAATTGCTAATTTTCAATCTATTTTTAAACTATAATTTGATTGATCACTTTCAATATTTAGATCTCCTAGTAAATCTCCTAAGGTATTATCTACTTGAGAAATAAAAGCAAAAGTTGAAGGTTGTGATAAATTTTCACTATTACTTGGAGTATAATTAGCACAATATAATGTTAATAAGTTAATAGGTTTTCATTTTGTCACTCCACCTATATTAGGTTTTAATACTAAATAAGAAAAAGGAATTTCAAAATGAAGATTAATATCAGATGAACCTATTTTATTTTCTGTAACATTAATTTTTGGATTTTCAACTACTTGAATTAATCCAGCTGACATTCTATTTCCATCAACTGTATATTCAGCAATACTTTTTTCACCTGGGTTATCTCCAATTACTGGAACAAGTTGTCCTTTATCAGCTGCTGAAAATAATACAAGATATTGAGGTCTATAAGGTAAAGCATTTTTAAAATTTCCAGCTAAACATTCTGAGAAAAATTTAAATAAAGGTCAACGACCATTATTATGATAAGTTTTACTCTTATATACTTTATTGTTTTTTATTAAACTAACGGTAATTTCTCCGTTATAATTAAAAGAATTAGATTCTTTTGTAGAAATTAATTTTTTTCTTTTTGCCATAAAGTAATCTCCTTTATCTAATAATTTAGCTTATTCTGATAACTCATCTGATTTGAAATAAGCAATCTTTTCAGCTGCATTAGGATGTGTAACATCTGTACTTCTATCAACTAAATCTTTATCATGAATCATTTCACCGGCAACAGTATCTTGATATCTATATGTTGTTGATAATTCAGCTGGAACAATAATAGATTGACGAATATTATAAATAGTTCCTGCAGGAAGAATATAATCTAATAAATCATAGAATAAATTTAAATCTAATACGTCAGATGGAATAAAAATATTTAATATTCCATCATCATCGTATTCGATTGTTACTTCAGCATTTATTCCCATAATATTTAATAATAAATTAACTACTAATTTAATACTTTGTATATTTCCTTTATTCTTTAAAAGTTCTAGAAATATAGTACTAATAGCATTTAATTGATCATTGTTATATTCTTGTTTTAATTTAAATCCTAAACTAGTACATAATAATTCTAATAAGAAACTATTATTTTCAATAGAATTTACATTTTTAGATAATATTTTAGCATTATTGTAAGTGTAGTTAAATATAACTTCAAATACTCTACCTAATAATTGAAAATCTCTTGATTCTTTATAATATACCTCTGGTACTAAATTCTGTGTCTTAATCATATTAATTTACCTTCGAATTCTTATTTATATCGATATCTGATAATGAACTAACATCTATTTCAGATATTACGAAATTATTACAAATATTCTTTTTATTAAATCAACTATAAGGATCATCTAAAGTTTTAACATCAAGATAACGTTCATTTTTAATAGGTATATTATAATAGAAAGTAGGATAAGGTCTAATATAATTCTTTAAGAAATCTTCTACTTCAGAAGCTTTTAAATCTAACATTTTTAAATCAACTCCATAAGCATTATCTTTAATCTTAACAAAATCGTTATGTAATAAATCTAATGTATCACCTGAGTTAGCATTATTAAATTTAAGTGTACAAGAATTTGTACAAGCAATTATATTTAATCCAGGTTGTAAAACAATTTGTGAATTTTTTGTTAAACTATTTTTATAATCAATTAAATAATCTTCTGTTGTTTCAGTATTAGATTTATATGAAGTTACTTTTATAAGATGTGTTAAATCGTTATAATCAGTATGATAATAATATGCACAAACTAACATATGTTGAGAAGGAACATAAACCGGTAAATCTACTTGATCCATATTACTGAAATCAATCATAGTTGTTCCTTCAGCTAATACTGAATCACTACCTCCTTCTTTAGAAGATGTAATAGGTAATTCAGCGAATGGATAAACAATTAAATTATCAGTTCTAATACCATTTAAATCAGTAACAGATAAATTAATTTTAAAACCACCTGTTTTTTGAATTAAATAATTACTTCTTAAACTAATTTGTCTTAAAGGAGTTTTATTTAATGGTTCGTAATTAATTTCTTCCTTAATATAAGTGTAATTATATTCTAATTCATTTTTAATTTCATCATTAGGAATAATTTTACCTTCTTCATTTTTGAAGTAACTTGTATATAAATCAATTTTATTTTTAGATATAACTAAATTTGTATCAGGATTATTATAATCGCTTAATTTTTGAGTTAAGTCAGGTCCAATATTAAGGTCTAATACAGGTTTTAAACTTCAATAATAACGATATCTATTACTGTCTTCAGGAGAAACATTTAAATATGTTATAGCTTCATTATTAATTCTTAAAATATTAATTTCATCACTCTTTAATTTTCACCATTTAGAAGAATCAATATATTCATGTCCAAATGGAGTTTCATCACTTGATAAATTAATATTAGATACAACATCATCTTGAACAGCTGTATTTATAATCATTTGTTGAATAGTAAATGAATTATCAGTACTAAATATAATTCCGTTAGGTTGAGTTATTCAATCATTATTAGCAAAAGCACCTAAACCATTTAAAGCTATATCGTCTTTTGTTACAGAATCATTATTATTTAAACTTCAAATAAGTAATCAAGGTGATTTTTCTATTTCACTTATTGAATATCTTAGAGTTAATTTAGTTCCTGCTCCAAAAGTAGTTAAAGATGATTTTGAAGGATCTGTGTAAAATAAAGCTTCAGAATCTTCTAGTACACAACTATATAAACCATAATCAGCATTATTAGGATCAACACATTCTTTTACAAATGTAAGAGTATTATTATTATTTGTTAACCAATATAAATAACAACTCTTTGTAATAACATTCTTACTGAAATCTCTAATTTCAATTTCATCAGAACTAGTTAAACTAAACATTCCTAATACGTTATCTCATTCAGTACAACTAATAGGAAGAGCTTGTTCTATTTTAGCACGTGATTTATCAAAACTATGTCCTAATAATGATCATTTAACTGAATCATATAAGTCAAAATTAGGTTTAATAATTCCATTAAATGCTTCATCATCAGTAGAATAATCTTTAATTTCTACACCATTTTTGTAAGTTAATACTTTAGGATTACCTTGAGCATCTCTATAATATTTTCTACAAATTGTAGTATCATTATTATCAGTATAATTTATATATAACTCATCGTTTTGTCTAAGAGCGTAATCAATACCTTTTTTAATGTAAGCGTTAGCTACACCAGCATCTAAACCCAATGTTACAGGAAGAACTTTAAAATTATATGCAGCATAAACAGGTATGTTTTCTCTTCTTTCAACTTCTTGTCCATCATCACTAGTGTCAGTATAACTTCGAACTTCTCATCCTATAATATTATTAACTGGTTCTCCATTAATTGTACAAGAAGCACCTAAGTTACCTGCAATACCTGTATAAGTATTAGTATATGAATTTTCAATAGATTCAATTGTAGGTCTAACCTCACCTTGTCTAAGAGCACAAGAATTTAATTTACTTAAAAACTCAGTTTTAGTAACAGTAAATCTTTGTAAAACTTTACTATCTCTAGGATCAGTTTTGATTAATTCAAATGAAGCTTCTTTAGAATCTTCAATACCATTTACTAAATCTGTTGTAGTATAGTAATCATATTGGGGATCATAACTTGTAATAGATTTATATAAAGTTCCTTTTCTAGATAAAATTGAAGAATATTCATAACATTCTTTATCAACTAAATAACCTGGAGTATGACTAGCTTGTTTACCTTTTCTAAATACTTGTTTAGCTTTAGATAATAATCAAGTAAATGTTTTATCGAAAGCATTTTTTCTAGCTGCTAAATCAGTATCAAAATTTGTTAAATCAATATAACTTGGATCTTGTTGATATGTATTAATTTGTTCCATTAAATGCTTATCAATATGAATTAAACAACAAGGAACAGCTTGATCAGATTCTGCATCTGTAGCATCAGCTTTCTTGAAGAAATAATTAATATATGTTGGATAAGTCATTTTAGTAACTAACTTAGGAGCAATTAATTGGAATTTCTCATTTTCTCTTAAAGTATAAGTATCTGTAATATTCTGTGGATAAATAATTAAATTTGTATCAACTGTAGTTATAGAGTTTTCATTATTAGTAGTTGTAGATGAATAATTATTATCTTCAGAACCAAATACTTTTGAGAATTCTTCTAACTCTTCTTCTGATAAATTATAAGGATTATATTCATCATTATAATTAGTTTGTCCATAGAATGATACTAAATTCTTATTATAATTGAATAATGGAGTTCTACCAGCTAATACATTCTTAGCAATTAATTTTTGATAAATTTCTTTTGATTTAGCTTTTTGTTCTTCACTTAAATTAGTTAATAATTCATCATTATTTGTTAATAAACCTTCTTCTCCTGAAGTTAACATATATTTTGTAATTATTTCAGGTTCATTTAAATTAATATCTTTAATTCTTTCATCAGCATTAAGCATAACATCTAAAATAGAATCATAAGGAATTTCTTCACCATAATCAAGATTTCTAGCATTAAAATTTTTATATAAAGCTGTATAAACATTATTTTTAATTTGATTAGCTTCATATCTATTTACTTTACTAGTTGTTGAAATTCTAGCAGATAATTTATAATAATTTTTAATTAAATAAATATCTTCATTAAATGGTGTTTTAAGTTTATGTGCTATAGTTTTGTAATCATCAATTTGTGGATCAATTTTACCTCTTGCACTTAAATCAGGCTTAAATGATTTTTGATAAGTATCTTTTGAGTAAGCTGTTTTAATACTTGTTAAAGGATATAAAATTAAATTAAAATAATCATTAGAATCAGAATTTACTTCAACTTGTAATTCAACTTGACTTTCACTTAAAGCTGATAAAATACTTTGTAAAGAAACTGAAACTGGAGTACCTTCAGGTGTTAATACTGTAACAGGATTATCAGTTACGATTCCTTGAGCAGAAGCTACTTTAGCTGTAGTAATAGTTGATTGGTTTCTAACCATAGGTTCAACATCATATCTAATACCATAATTATCATATGACACAACTGTATTAGCTAAGTTAATATCAGATCTAATATCGGCTACTAAACAATTACTTACTAAAGGTGTATTATCAGTATGTTCATCTACAACTAAATTGTAAATAGCATTCATATAATCTCTACAAGTAACTAATGTTTCAAAAGTACCGATTGTCTTCTTATAATTTTCTCAAGCTTCATCAATTGTTTCTTTATCTGCACCATTAATAGTTGAATAAGGATTTTGAATAACTAATTGATCAGATACTTCAATTTCAGAAGTAATATCTTGAGTAGGATCTTCAGGATCTTTTGAGTATAAAGTAACAGTTGGATCTAATAATTTTGTTAACGTTTGAGCGTTAATATTACCTGAAGCTCCTGAACTTCTAATATAATAAACTTTTAAACCATTTCCAATTAATTCTAAAATATTATCTGGAAATTGAATATAAGGATTATTAGTAATACTTTCTAATCCAAATTTTCATGCTTTCTTATTAACTCTAATAGTATTTAAATTTTGAACTCTTTCCCAACTAACAGTAGCATCTGACGCATCAGTAATATAAATACCATTTTCAGCAATACCTGTTTCTGGTAAATAGAATCTATTTTTAGCATCTAAATTATAACTTCTTAAAATATTATCATCATTGATTTCTAACTCAACTAAAGTTCCTTCAACAATCTTTTTGTTAGCCTCAATTTCATAACGAGTTTTTAATGTTACTGGTTCAACTAGGATATATTGAATATCTTCAGAATCATTTGTTAAAACTGTTTGAAAAGCAGGTAATGTAATATAATTATTAGCTTTACTAGAATCATTATTAGTTCCATCAACACTATTTAATTCATCTCCAACTCACATAAAAGATGCTGTTGTAGTAGCTGATCTGTAATAATGCATATCATATACTAACATTTCACATAACTTTCTCATTGCTGCATCTTCTGTTACAGATGAAGGGAATCTCTCTAATAATTTTTTATCAATAGTATAATTTAGTTTATCTGTATAAGCTGATAAAAGTTTTAGTAAAACATTTCCTGGATCTGATTCATTTGATGATTCAGGATGCCAAATATCAGTTAATTTATTAACTAAATCTAAAGCTTCAGGATAAACTTGATAAAAATCTTTTTTAGTATAACTTAAATTATCTATTTTTAATTCGTTCTCTGTTCTCATATATTATCTATATTCCTTTCTTACACATTTGTTTCATCATCATATAAAACTAGATTATATGAATCTACTTCAAAATTAGCTTGATTAACACCTTTGAAGTAACATAACATTTTAGCTTTATCAAAGCTAATATGAATATCTTTTCTATTTACTATTAACTGAGGTAAAAATAATGCAATAGCAGTATATATTTCATCTATAATAACATCTCTTAATATAAGATTATTTTGGTCAAAAATATATCTTCTTATTCTTACACCAAAATAAGGATCACCAAATAAAGTTCCTTGTTCTGATTTTAATGTTAATTTTGTATTTTGTCTAGTAGCTTCAAAATCTTTTACAATTCTAGTTGAATTACTATTAAACATTTTTGGAAAGGCTAAACTTCTCATATTTTTACTCTCCTTGTTTTTTAAAAATTTTAAAAATTATTTACAATTAATTTAGCATTAAAAAAGTCTATTTAAATTAAATAGACTTTTATTTTTATCTTGAATTAAATAACTCATCAATATAAGTTTTAACTAATGGATTAATTTCACTTTTGCTATCTTGAGTAAACTTAACTGCTTCTTCAATATCAGTATATTTTAAATTACCTATAGTTGAGTCTAAAGGTAATTCAGCTCTATCAGCTACTCTAATACTTGAAGCTTTATTTACTGCTAAACAACTATCATCTTGACCTTTAAAAACTTTACCTAAAATGATAGGAGAAGTTATATTATTATTAATAAATCCTAAAACTACTATATCATCAACAGCGTAACCATTATAATTACCTGGTTGATAACATAAAACTGCATCAACAACAGCTTCAGGGTATTCACTTGTTTCAAAGATAGGAAGTCTAACTTTGAAAATATTTTTTTCATAATCTATTGATTTTATAATCCCGTACTGTATCATGGATCTAATTCATCTCCTGACTGACCACCAATTCTAGTTAAGGATAAAGTAGTTCTATAACCACTCATATCTATTTGGTCTACTTGTTTAGTAATTATATATAAACCGGATGCTACATGTTTACGTCCATGAAAAATAACATTTAAACGTAAATATTCCATTAGTACTGCAGGTCTTAATAATCCTTTCATTGTAACACTTCCTGAAATAGGATATTGTGTTACTTTACTTCATCAAATTTTATCTGCTGCATGAATTTCGTAATCATCACTATTTGCTGCAATTAATGTAGGAACATATTGATCTTCTCACTCACCTTGATCATTTAATCTTTTTACATAATCACTTACTGGAGCAACTTTTTCGTGATAATTAAAATAAATAGAATAAGCTTCATTATCATCAATTCTAAAATCTGTTATAATATTAGCTGAAGGATAACCTATATCTAAAGTATATGCATCTGCATGTTCTACATATTGAGATATCTTTTTAACTCTAAAATAAGGTCCATTTAAATTACGGATTCCTTCAGTTGTATCATTTTCTGCTTCATCATGAATTGTAAATACATAGAAAGCTGATGTTTTAGTTTGATTAGGTTTAGTTCCTTTAGGTATCATATTATCAACTAAATATTTAATATAATCTAATTCATTATAATATCCACCATCTAAATCTACTTTTGCGTCTGAAGAATCAATTAATCCTAAAGCTTTAATATCATCTTTAGTTAATCCGGATAAACCTGTAAATAAGTCAGTTAAATGACTGTTTTTATCTACAATTAAATCTAAAATTAAATCGCTTGGTTTTGCGTTTACTTTAGGGAAATAACGAGAACAAGTATAAGCAATAGCTGCTGAAGAAACAGCTTCAACCGTATAATTAATAATAGCTGATTTAGGATCAAACGTAGAACTAATTTTAGTCATAATTGCTACTTCATCTTTATAAGTATAATCAGGAACATTATAATCTCCATAAGAGAATGTAATTTTACGTGAATCACTTACTGAAGAGAAAATCTTTTCAAAATAATTTGGATCATCTCCAGGTCTAATAGGATAAACAATGCTTAAATTATATTGGTTTACTTGACCATTAATTTTAGTAATAGTTAAGCTTCTTATAAAATTAGGATATTGCATATATAGTTTATTTATTCTAGATCTAGTTTTAGAATTTGCATAAACTACAGGAGTACCGAAAACATAATCTCCTATTTTAACTTTAATAAATGGAACTTCAATTCTAGCTGTAGAAGATGTTAAAGCAATACTAGAATGAGCTGGTTTAATAATTCCCATTATCTCTCAAATCCAAATTTAATTCCTGTTATTTGCGGAATTTTTAATGTTTGATAATAATCTGATAAATTAATAAAAACATCTTCTATATCATTAAATAACGCTATAACTCAATATAATGTAGGATCATTATAATACATTAAAGCTAATTTATCTAAATTATCAGTTGGTTTAACAGTATGAATTAAATGTGATGTTGTTTTATATAAATTTGATGTCATTCCAGTTACATATTTATTATCTTTAGAATGATAATAAATAGGATCTTTATTATAACGTGACATTTGTGTATAGTTTGGATAAGTTTTATCTTTTAAAACACTCATTATAACACCTCAATTTTAATTAATCTTCCATATTAAATCCTGACTTCATTGTTTTTACCATACCTCTAAATGAACCATTTTTGAAAACTGTTGTTGAACCATAAGGATCAATTTCTGATACAGTAAATTGAACATTAGCTACTGCATAACGTCCATTAGGCATTAATAAAGGTTTTTCATAATTAACAGTAACACCATTTGTAACTATTCCTTTAACAAATATATCATCTGAAATTCTAACAGCTACTAAAGGTGGTTCAACTAATTTATTTTGTAAGTTATATTTAGGAACAGCTATAGCTTGTAAAGCATGAATTAATCCATCAACATAATCTTCACCATCTTTAGGTATATAATTAGATACACCTACATTAAATTCATCCATCATATCTCTATGAAATTTAAATGAAAATTGAACAGATCTAGGACCAGAATTTGAATAAGTTCATACTGGAGCTGAACGTCCTAATGCATTAGTTTGTTGGAAAGTAGATCCTAAACTATCTGCAATTGAATCAGGATAAGTAGGAATGATAAAATAAGGTTCAGTTATAGGTTCAGCTACTTCCTTTACAGGATCTCCACCATTTTTAATAACTCTTCCAGGATTTAATCTACTTAACTCACCTCTTAAATGTGAAATATAAATATAATTATCAGGTAATTTTCTACCTAAGAATTCTCCATCAGGCATAATTTACTCCTCCTTAATTATATAAATCTATTTGTATAGGTAATACCTTCTCAATATCTTTATCAACAAAGCCTAAAACATCAAATTTATTATCTAATAAACCTCTATTTTTAGCGAAATTATAGAATAATAATTGATATTTTGGATCTCATTTACCATAATATTTACCTATATAAGGTATACCAACGCTATTATATTCTTTAGTTGTATACATATAAGTTAAAGTTTTTTGCATTCTTTTAATATTATCACCAATATCATCTAAAGGACATATAACATTATTTACTAAATATGCAATTAATTTATCTGCAAAAGGAAATGATGTTTCACAATTAAATTGTAATAGTTGTAATTTAGTTGTTAAAGGATGTTCAACTGTATCTAAAACAAAAGGTGTCTCAATATCATTTTCACATTTTGCGAAAGGTATAATAGTTTTGCTAGCTACAACTTTTTTAAAGTTAACAGAACCACTTTCATCTGTTAAAAAACTAAAATCATTTGTATTTAAATATTTACCTTCTAATACTACTATAGATGAATGATTAGTAAAAGGTAATTTTATAAACATTTTTAAATCATTTTCATGTTTTACATAATCTTCTAATTGTCTTCTAGTTCTAGTTGTTTCACCTATATTTTTTAAATAATCATATACAAAAGGTGTTGAGAATTGACTGTTTTTAACTTTAATATGTGATAAAGTAGTTATACTACTTTCTGGAGTAACATCCATTGAGTATAATGAATTATTATAAAAACCACACATTATTTCATAAGGTTGATTACAATCAATAGCAATTGTATATTCTTGGAATAATTTTACAGGTAACATTACTATTTTATAATTAGAATCAGAAGCAACAAAGTTATTATAATGATCAACGATTGAACTAAATCTATTACTAAAGCAATTATACATACTCATTAAATTAACATGTTTATAATCTCTTATAAAACGTAAATAATTTCCTAAATATTCATGAGTATAACTATCATAAGTATTTCCAGTATGTTTAGCTTTAGTAGTATAGTTCTTATATAATTTATTAAATAAATAAGGTAATAATTGTTTAAATTCTTTAGTTTCTTCATCATATTGACAGATATAATCATCTTTTAGATAAAGTTCTTTATCAACATAAACTGAATTTTCTTTATATATTTTGCAAGTAGGAAGATTAAAACTTTCAATTATTTGTTTTATATATCCTGTTAAAATATTATTTTCATTAAATTTAATCATATTTTAACCTCACCTCTTAACCTCTATAACCTAATCCAGGCATACCTTCGTATCCTGAATAAGATTGTTCAACTTTTATTGAAACTTCTTTATTAACAATTTGTTCTAATAAGTCATAAATAGCTTCATTTGAATCTACTAAATCATCCATTGAAGCTTGTTCGTCTTCATCAACTTGTTCACCGGCTTCTGCTTTTTGACTTTCACCTTGATTTGTAGCACTATCTTGTAAATCTGATGCACTAGTATTTCCTGCCATATTTGTAATAGAAGACTCAGATTCTTTTCTAGTTAATCCACCGAATCCTTTTCCTATTTGTACAGAATCAACATTAGTGAATTTATTCATATTAAATCCACCTCTACCTATTTGACCTATACCACCAACAATACCACCTAATCCGGTTAAAATACTACCAATTAATGAACCTGATAACATTAAATCTGAAATAGTCATACCTAAGTTAACACCAGTACCCATACCAAATATAGCTGGAATATTAATATCAGCACCTGTATCTTTCATCATATTTCCTATTGTAAAAATACTATATAATGCTGGGTTAGCTGCAATTCCTTCAGCTAATGTATATTTAAAGTTTTCAGTTAAGTTTTCTAATGCTCCAGCTAAGCTAATACGTTGATTTAAACTACTACCCATATGTT
>Ga0247610_10003140_pt1 | contig 18408 bp, 12 predicted proteins | sample 174DNAGHGhighgp2_FD_193483 | JGI IMG/M metagenome (GOLD analysis project Ga0247610, IMG submission 193483) | Sheep rumen microbial communities from Palmerston North, Manawatu-Wanganui, New Zealand - 1742 DNA GHGhigh gp2 | ecosystem: Host-associated > Mammals > Digestive system > Stomach > Rumen... | reverse complement strand
ATCAGAAATTGGTGAAGATTATCCGTCATGAGAATAACGAGTGCCAGCTTTATATGCAGAAGTACGATCATGGTATGGGTTTCATACGACTAGAGTTTGACGGAACCAAGCCAATATATGTTTTGGAATGGAAATACCTGACGGCCCTGTTGAGCTGTCCGGTCATCAAGAAGATAGATTCAACTGAAGTGAAATGCGGAAAAGATGCGGGTAATGGCATTTTCCGGAGTTAAAAATATGTAATTTGCTTTGACTAGGAATAGTCTTAGGATTTTTACAACGCAATGATAATCAGGTGTTTAAAAGTGTTTGGCTGGTGCCGGAAGAGCTATGTGGGTGGCGTCAGGATGTTAAGTTTTGATGTGTCATATAGGGCTGTATTGCAAGTATTACCCAAGGCTTTGCGCAGGCTTAAATGCCTGACAATCAGATTGTTAAATGATATTTATGTGATTGGGAATGTCATGAAATATGCGTACCTTTGCGAAGCAAAAGTCCCATATTATGGCAGATCAACATGTAGACATAGAGCGCATGATAATGCAAGCCCATTACAAGATGCAGCTGGAAGCAGAGGCATCGTCTGTAAAGGGTGACCAATTATCTGATATGGAACGAGAGCAGTATCAAAACCAGATAAAAGATCTTCTTCAGGCCTTAGAGACTGTGTTGAAGTCCAATAAGGCTATGGGCGAGAAACTGGACAAAACAACAGCTGCCTACGAAGACCTGAAGGCTAAGTATGAGAAGCTGGAGGGTGAGCTCGCCATGCGCAAACGTGGCCAATATCGTAAGGGTGGCGAGAAGCCCAAAGACGATTCATCTTCTGATAAGGAAAACACGAAGGACGATGATGAGAATGATTATATCGAGAACGGGAGCAAGAACGATGTCCCTGCGGAAGATGAGGAACAGGAAGAAGATACCACTTCAGTAGATCCTCAGGAAAAGAAACCTCGCGATTTAAGCAATCGTCCAGACCATTACAATAAGATGCATTCCGATGTATGTGTTATACATGAATGTGATTTATCAAAACTAAAGGATATGGGCTTGGAGTTTATCCGCTATACGAGACCAGTCGATCAGTTTGATAGAATCAGCATTACACGTCAGGACGTATATAGGTATGTCTGGGTACGTGACAAGAAGACCGGTAAGGAGTTTGCCTTCTTTGTTCCCAAAGACGAAAAGCGTGAATGTATCTTTGTCAATGAGTCAGAATATGATATGCCGAGTCTTGTCCCTCATACAAGCTGTACCTGGAGAATGCTTTCGGATTTGGGCGTCAACAGATACCAGTATGCCCTTTCATGTGGCAGGGAAATGTTTCGTATGTTCAATGAGAAGATGTCTATATCCAAGCAGACGATTCTGAACTGGCTTAAAGAAGGATCAGAGTTTCTTAAAGGAGGCCAGTGCCGTATTAAGAGACGCCTTCTCAAGCAGGGCACCACAATCTATGTCGATGAGACTTGGATTGATACAAAGGTGAAACAGGCGGACGGTTCCTTCAAGTATGTGAAGCGCTATATGTGGGTTATTGTAAACCTGACGACAAAGGTTTGCTATTACTTGTTTGGGCGCAGGAAGCGTGAGGTAATTGAAAAATTCCTTGGTGACTTCCAGGGCACACTTATGACAGATGCCTATAATGCATATGCCTATTTCAACCAACTGGACGGTTGTACCCATGCGTGCTGCTGGGCACATGTCCGTCGTATTTATTGGTCAGCTTTGAAAGACTATAAAGACGTCCTCGCTCAGGAATTCATCGACCTGATAGGACTATTATATAAGGTAGAACTGGAGAGTATGCTTCTCCATCGTACGGAGTCGGAGGTGTTGGCGGCTAGGAAACTAGAATCGGTGCCGATACTCAATGAGCTTGATCAGAAAGCGATGGCGCTGCTCGCCAAAATAAAGAGCAAAGCGGTAAAGGTATCCAGTAAGCTTGAACACGCATTGAATTATATGCATAATCACTGGAAAGAGCTGATAGCTTACATCGATATCGGAAGCGTACTTATAGACAACAATGCCTGCGAAAGAGCTGTTCGCCCATTTACCAATCTTCGTAAGAGCTTTGGTGGATTCAGTAGTGAGAAGGGTGGTGAAGTGGCAGCTGCATGGCTAACCTTCATTGAGACGTGCAAGCTCCAGAAGAAGGCAGCGCTTGATTTCTTCCAAGAGTTTTTCAAGAAGATTACCGAGGGCAGAGCTGATTATGAGCTCATTGCCCAGGAGGTATTAGGTTAAATACAATTAAAAACAGAAATTCCCCGATTTTTCATGAAATACCTAGAACCCCAGCACATGCTGGGGCTAAGGGTTATGAGTAAAAAGGGGTTGGATGCTTACGTTTGAGCGGGCAAAATTACATATTTTCTGCGAATAACACTACTTTTTCACGGAAAAATTATCGATAAACTGCCGATAGAGCGGGTTTTGCCGGAGTATATCGGCTTGGCCCACCATCAGCATCTGACGGCGTGCACGCGTCAAGGCGACGTTGAGCTTGCGGTCAACTGTCCGACCGTCGGCATCGGTAAAGGTGCTGGCAGTGAGGAAATCGAGCTGGAACTGATGGCTGACACCCACATCATAGATGATGACTTCGCGCTGCGAACCCTGATAGCGCTCTACAGTATCGATGGTCACACCGGGCAGAGCCTCGCGGATGGCGGCTATCTGATGTCGGTAGGTCACGATGATGCCAAGTGTCTTCTCCGCATCGAAATGGTCGCCATAGAAGCGACGTATGCGCAAAGCCAGGTCGATGGTGAGGTTGCTTGCGTCTCTCCGGTAGCAAGCGTCCTCCGGCCGAGCGGAGGTTTGAGTATCAAAGAAGGCGATGCGTTGGGTTTTCAGAATATCATCAATGGCATCCTGGGAAGGCTGATCGTAATGGAGCGTGCTCTCCTGCTGATGAGGCAGGGGTACAGGCAGCAGCCAGTCGCCATAGAAGAGGGTACTGGCAAACTGCGCCACATCGGGGTGCATACGTCCCTGACGGCTCAGTGTGCCGATGAACTGCGTGCGCCCCTGGCATACCTCCCAGTTATAGAGACGCTGGAACAGCGACTGCCGACAGTCGGTGAGACCGATATGGCAAAGAAGAGGATTATCGACACGTGACTCCTCGGGGTTCTGCTGTACCACTGCCGGCAATTGCTTATGGTCGCCCATGAGTACGAAACGGTCTGTCTGCTCACTACTCAACAGCCCGATGAGGCCTGGCTCCAGCACCTGCGAGGCCTCGTCGACGATAGCCAGTGAGAAATGGATTCCTTCTATCAGGAACGGACGGGCGAGCATCATCGACGTGGTGCCTACAACGATGCGCTCGTCGCGGTCGAGTCCGGCATCACGCAGCATCGAGCGAATCTCATCAACGGCGCGGTTGGTGTAGGCCATCAAAAGAATGCGTAATTCTAAATGCTTAATGCTCAATTGAAAGAGTTCTTCCTCTACCATGAAACGGAGGGCCATGGAGGTCTTTCCGGTGCCAGGAGGACCTACTAATAAGAAGTAGTCGCGAGCCTGACGTGACTTCAGCAGGATGTCATCGTAATAGGGATTATAGGAATGCGACAGCATGATGGAGGTATCGCACTCAGGCGTGCGCTGTCCTAAGAGCAGGTCTTTCTTTCGCTGTGATGCCTGAATGAACTGGTGCAGACTGCGTATGTTGCTGCTGATGCCCACATCGCTGCCGCCATGCTCTACGGCCCAGGACTTGTCGGAAGGTGCGAAGACTTGCTCGTCCTGCTGACCGTCGTTCAGAAGAATCGTCACCAGTCCGTCACGAATGTCCTGCAAAGTGCCTTTATAAAGGATACTTTTCCTGACATCGGGCTCGTCCTCGTATTGGTAGAGATAGACCATGTCGCCCTGACGGAAGTTGAGTGAAGAGTGAAGAGGGAAGAGTGAAGAGTGAAGAGTGATAAGCGTAATCACATCATAGCCACCATTGGGGTCGGTCTTCTCACGCTTCTCTATCGTTAGGTTTAGAATAATATTGCCTTGTGCCAGCTTCTCGTTGAGCGGCATCAGCCAGAGGTCAGAATTGCAGCCACCGGCATGATGTAGCGTCTGTTCGCTACTGCCCAGCTTCTGCGCCCGCTGCTCACGATAGACGAAGGTCATCATGCGCTCGTAGTAGGCACGCTCCAAGGAGTTGAGAGTTAAGAGTTGAGAGTTAAGAGTTGAGAGTTCTGGCAGGATATAGCGGTGGAAATAGCCGTCGCGGGCTATTCCTTGATATATGACATCAGCATTAAGGAAGGGGATGATACGTCCGAAGCCGTCGCGGGCAATGAGCAGTTCGGTGGCTACAATCTGATTTCTCAGTTTGATGGCCTCGCGAAACAGCGTGCGGTAATAGTTCACCGCAACGAGTCCCTTGTCGGGCGAATAGCGCGAGTAGAGCAAACGGGTGTCCACCTGTGTGTCGCTCTTGCCGAAATTATAACGCAGGATGCCGTAGTAGAGCAACAGCTGCACATAATGACTCTCCAGTTGTAGTCCGTGGGAGTCGTGACTCTGGTATTCAATCTTCTGGTTCTTGCCCGACTTCTGTTCCACAAGTAAACGCATATCTGATGTCATCAAGTCCACACGCCCCTGCAGACCCAATCGTTCGCAGACAAAGGAAGGCTCGAGGAGTGAAGAGTGAAGAGGGAAGAGGGAAGAGGGAAGAGGGAAGAGTGAAGAGTGAAGAATTTTTACGGCTTCGCGGATGTTCTGCATCTGCACGGCGGCCTCAGCCTCGAACTTCTCCTGATCAAAATCCTCACAAGCGGCGAAGCGGTCGGCCTGCTCACGATAGGAACGGTCGAGCGACTGCTGTAATGTGACATCAGGATTATGAATGATATCGTCGAGGGCTGTTCCTGCGAAGTTTCCTAATAATACGGCCTGCGTGTTGGGTTTCGGCTTTAGGCGACTGACGGTATAAAGCAAGGGATGGTGCCCGTATGCCGTGAAGCATGCAGAGAGCGACGAGACATCGAGCATGAAGTCGGGTTCCACCACGACGATGCCTGGTACGATGATATCGTCAACATGACAATCCAAAAGGTTGAGTTGCATCCCCTCGCGCAGTATCTTGCGCAGATAGGCAAAATCACGACCGCCCTCGGTGTTGCCATAGTCAACCGTGATCTCACCATCCTCGGTATCGGCATTGATGGTTGTCTCGTCGAAAGAACGTACGATGCAGCGCACATAGCGCTGATTGACCTTGAGTCCCTCTGGCGTAGGGGCTAAGTTGACGGGCAACAGGCTCAGCAGATTGCCAGGTACATCATCCTGGAATACAGCACTGATGAGCATGGTGACGGCCCGCAGGTCGTAGAGCCAGTCCTGAAGAGTGGGAAGTGAAGAGTGAAGAGTGAAGAGTGAGGAGTGACGACGGGCGGTTTGGATAGCTTGCTTCTGGGAAGGCTTCAATCCATATTTCTTGCATACGAAGTCCACCCGTGAGAAAAGGTTGCCAAAGGTGCCGCCCTGCGTCCTGCAACCCTCTGCGGCACTGAGTTTGATGACCTCGTGCAATTGTCGGAGGGCATCATCTGTCGGTTCGGCCTGAGCCAGCGTAAGACAGATATCGTATAGTTCCTTGGCGTTCATTCCTGCTGTTTTAATGATTCCGTATATTGATACAGCTTACGGTAGAACGGATGACGGGTCAGCGTGGTGCGGTCGCCCAAGATGATCACCTTCATCCTGGCACGGGTGATAGCTACGTTCATACGGCGCAGATCGCGCAGAAAACCTATCTGGCCCTCGTCGTTAGAGCGTACCAGCGAGATGATGATGATGTCGCGTTCCTGTCCCTGAAATCCGTCGACGGTATTCACACTGATGAGGCTTCGGAAGGGTTTTACCCATTCTTTCTTCCTGAGTTGCTGGCGCAGGTACTGTACCTGTGCCCGGTATGGCGAGATGATGCCCACGTCGAGTCGCTCGTCCAGGATGCGCTGTTTGCCAATCAGTTCGAAATAGGCCTGAAGCGAGAGCAGCGTGAGTTGGGCCTCGGCCTTGTTGACGCGACCGAACGACTCGCCTACGAACTCCTCGCGGAAAGAGATCTGTTCTGAGTTCCCAGAGTCCTCAGATTTCTCGGAGTACTCCGAAGTATCTATCCACGTCATGGGCAGATCGAGGTCGAGGATGCTACGGTGTCGTACCTCCTGTGCTGCTACCATCTGGTTGTGGTAGAACCAGTCGGAAGAGAAGCGCATGATATCCTCGTGCATCCGATACTGGATGCGCAGGAGTGTCACCACCTCAGGCTTCTGGTCGGCGATGCGCTCCATGAGCGTACGTCCCAATCCTCCCTTCAATGCCTCATAGCATTTGACGGTAGGCGGCAGTTGACAGTGGTCACCGGCAAAGATGACGCGCCCGGCCCGTCGGATAGGAATCCAGCAGGCGGCCTCCAAGGCTTGGGCAGCCTCATCGATGAAGAGCGTGCCGAACTTCATGCCGTCTAAGAGGCGATTGGCCGAGCCCACCAAGGTGCAGGCAATGACACGCGCCTCACCGAAGAGTTCGGCATTGATGCGTATCTCCAGTTCGGTGGCACGACTCTTCAGACGGTCCATCTTCTGATGCCAAGCCTCCCCCCGCCCCCTCCGATGGGAGGGGGAGCGTAACTCACGGATAGCCTTTCGGATACTCCACAAGAGGGTGTAGTCGGGATGGGCCTCGAAGCGACGCTCGTATGTAAACGACAGCATCTTGTCGTCCACTCGCACGGGGTTGCCGATGCGAAGGACGTTGAGGCCGCGATCCACGAGTTTCTCGCTGATCCAATCGACAGCCATATTGCTTTGTGCGCACACCAGCACCTGACTCTCGCGTCGCAGCGTCTCATAGACAGCTTCCACCAATGTCGTTGTCTTACCCGTACCCGGAGGACCGTGTACGATGGCCACATCCTTGGCACGCAACACCTCGTTGACGGCATGTTGCTGGGTGGCGTTCAGATAAGAAAAGCCCATGTCTGCAAACGAGAAGGTCTCAGCCTTCTGACGGGAATAGAAGAGATCGCGCAGATAGCCTAAGCGTCCTTTCGCCCGCATGGTACGGTCCAAGGCCTCGAACATCAGGCGATAGGAAGTCTCGTCGAAGAAGAACTGGATGCCCAGTTGGCCGTCGGCGACCAGGAGATCTCCTACGGGAAAGCCATCGGACACACTGACCACCATACGATTGCCATCGACAAAGCTCACGGTGCCTGTAGAAGGAAAAAAATGTATTTCTTTTTCCCGTTGTACAAAGAACTGCACAGGGCGTCCGAACTCGAAATTATGGTCGGTGTCATCATCGGCCTGTCGATAGACCTCCACGCAGTATTGGTTCAGTGAGTTATAGTACGACTTTCCCACACGCAGGGGCATCCACGCATCGCCACGCTTTACCCGTCGCAACATACCCTGGGCCTCTATCTGCTGCTGAAAAGCTTGTTTCTCTTCGTTGTACTCCATCTGCAGCAACATACGCTGGCGTTGGAGTTCCAATATGGGTGATGATGTCTCTTTATTCATAGTTTTTAAAAGGGTGCAGGAACTTGGAATGATAGTCGCTCGCCTGTCACAGGATCGTCAAACGACAGTCGCTCGGCATGAAGATACAGTCGGTCGGACTTTTGCTTTCCGTAAAGGGAATCGCCCTGGATAGGATTTCCTAAGCCCTGTTCATGGGCGCAATGGACACGCAGTTGATGAGTGCGGCCAGTATGGGGAAGCAGTAGGATGCGGTTGCCCCCCAAAGACTGATAATCCGTCAAGGCAGGCTTGCCGTGTTCTGGGTCAACAACCTGACGAGGTCTATCCAAAAGGTCTGGGCGCAGGGGTAGGTCAATCTTACCGCTTCCCTCAACATCGTTCTCCAACAGAGCCACATATTCCTTCTGAACCGTACGCTCCAAGAACTGTCTTTGCAGGTGGTGATAGGCATCCTGTTTAAGGGCAACTACCATCAAACCCGAGGTGTCCATATCAAGGCGATGCACCATATAGACCTCAGGGTACTGTGCCTTGAGGATGCTCTCTACGGAAGGTTCACCAGTAAGTCCGTCAACAGAGAGCAGGCCCGAAGGCTTGTTGATAACAAGGAAGGTGGAGGTTTTGGCTATAGTATCTACAGAATCTATAGCATCTGTAGTATCTATAGGACTACTGATCGGTAGCGTCCATTCGAGGATGGGCTTGCATTTCCCTCTACAAGCTGGGTAATAGTGGTCGTGATGACGGATTTCCATACGGGGCGACCGACCTTGCCAGAACTCTGCGATGCTGAGCGGACATAAGTGATGCAAATAGGCATATTGAAGCAACTTTGGCGCACAGCACTCGCCTGAGCCCGAAGGAGGAACACCCTGCGAGGTCGTGGAAAAGATATCGGTGAGCGAACGTGTCTGTCCCTCTGCGTTGAGCATCAGGAAATGGTCGAAGAGCCAGCGTTGCAGGGCATCCGAGCGACGTTTACGTTCTTGCTTCAGGTGTAGCAACTCGTCCTCAAGAGGCTTCAAACAGTCTTCAGCCTCAGCAATCTGTTCGCCACAATGCTTCTTCATACGCCTGAGTTCGGCCTTTTGAAACTGACTTTCGCGAATCATCTCCTCGCTTTCTCCCTCTGTCGTGCGCTTCTCATCACGACGTACCTTGGACTCTTGCATCATCCTCTTATAGGCTTCAACCTCTGCTGAGGCCTGTGCTCGCAGACGAAGGACCTCATCCTTGAGACTGATGCGACGGGGCGATTCTGCCAAGTCTTTGACCTGACGGTTGATGGCGGTGATGCGGGCTTCCTCCTGTTTGAAGTAGCCTGTGGGCTGCAGGTAGTCGAAGACGGCAGGCACAAACCACGGCCAGTCCTCACGACCGCCTATCTGTCCGCTGTAGGCAGCCAAGAAGCCTAATTGTCCTTCAACATCTTCACATATCAGGACACCAAACATCTTTCCATTTTCCACCTCTTCTGCCCATTCCGTATGTCCGTTCAGATAACGGCGCACCTCATTGGCCGCCTCCATGCAAAGTGGATGCGGCTCGTAACAGAACGGGTTGTTCATCCGTTCGGGTCGTGGCAATGACGTATATAGGGGGTGAAACGCTGTCATCTGAGTGCAAAAGTACGAAACTTTTTCGAGATTACTTGCTCATATCGAAAAAAAAGCATACTTTTGCATGACTAACAGCAAGACTCTCCACATCAAAATGAGTAATCATGTCTCTGTATCACTGAACGACCTGAGCATAGGCTATAGGAACAAGCAAAGCGTCAGGGTGGTGGCTGAACACGTGACGGCCGGCATCCAACGGGGCTGTCTCACCTGTCTGTTAGGTGAGAACGGCGTGGGCAAATCTACACTCCTGAAGACCCTCTCGGCTTTCCTGCCGAAGCTGAGTGGCAGCATACAGATAGAAGGCCGCGACCTGGAGGAGTACAACGAACGTGAACGAGCCCGTATCATTGGAATTGTATTGACGGAAAGACCCAACATACAGCAGATGACGGTGATGGAACTGGTGGAAATGGGACGTGCGCCCTATACGGGTTTCTGGGGAAGATTAGAAGATGATGACAAGAAAGCGTGTAATGAGGCCATTGCCCTGATAGGTATCGAGCATCTGAAAGACCGACTGTTACAGACACTCAGCGACGGCGAGCGGCAGAAGGTGATGATAGCGAAGGCACTGGCCCAACAGACACCTGTCATCTATTTAGATGAGCCCACAGCCTTCCTCGACTATCCCAGTAAGGTAGATATGCTCCTGCTGTTAAGCCGTATCAGCCGTGAGGCACAGAAGACGGTCTTTCTATCGACCCACGACCTTGAACTGGCCTTGCAGATAGCCGATATCGTATGGCTGATGACCCGTCAGAATGGCATCCAGATAGGAACGCCCCATGAACTGGCACAGAGCGGTGCGTTGAGCCAGTTCATAGAGCGCAGCAAAGAAATATCGTTTGACAGGGAAACACTCAGCGTCCGCGTAAACTCTTAATTCTTAACTCTTAACTCAGAATATGTCTCGTATCAGGATGTCCCACACGGCAACGATGTGGCAGATACTTCCTGCCAATACGCAGAAATGGAACACGGTATGCATATATTTCGTCTTGTTGAACGAATAGAAGACGGCACCCGTGATATAAAAGACACCCTCAAGGACTATCCAGACGAAAGCATTCACTGACACCGTGTCAACCAGCGGCTTAAATGCCGCTAATACGCTGAGACCCATGATGACGAAACAGGCCGTCTCGATATTCGAATGTTCTTTTAGTTTGATGAAACTGATCAGTGTACCTATGATGGCACAGGCCCATACAAAGGTGAAGAGCGTCCATCCCCAATAGCCGTAGTCGCGCATGGCAATCAGTGTGATGGGCGAATAGCTGCCGGCGATGTGCCAATAGATGGCGGCATGATCCCATTTTCGCATACGCTCTCGCCAGGGGTTCCGTAGACGCAGGGCATGATAAATGGTAGATGCCAGGTAACTGCCCAGCATCCCGAAGAGGTAAAGACCTACACCAATAGCTGCCCAGCTTCGGTCGTTATTGCCTAATAGTACGACGATAAAGAATGCGATGCCCACAGCACCGGCCATCATTGCACCGCCTGCGTGACTCCATGAATTCCAAACTTCCTCCTTGTGTGTGTACCTGATGGACATTGAAAGTTAAAAAATTAAAGAGTTAAAAGTTTAGTCTGCGAGGATGAAGTCCAGCTGACGTTTCTCTATATTTGCACGAGCTACCTTGATACGGATGGCATCGCCCAGTTGGTATTTCTGATGATGGCGACGGCCTACCAAACAGTAGTTGCGCTCATCGAACTCATAGTAGTCGCCATCGAGGTCGTGCATACCTACAAGGCCCTCACAATGGTTCTCGTCGATCTCGCAGTAGATGCCATACGACTGCACCCCACTGATATGCGCATCGAACTCCATGCCTACCTTGTCGGCCATGAACTCCACCATCTTGTATTTGATGCTGTCGCGCTCGGCATTCTGGGCAGTCTGCTCCATCTGACTGCAGTGCTCGCACAGCTCCTCGTAGTGATCCTGATTGGCACTACGCCCACCATCCTGATAACGGGTGAGCAGTCGGTGCACCATCGTATCGGGATAACGACGGATGGGCGAGGTGAAATGGGTATAGTAGTCGAAGGCCAAGCCATAGTGACCGATGTTATGGGTCGAGTATTTAGCCTTCATCATAGCCCTTAGCGTCAGCGTCTCCACGAGTTTCTGCTCGCGCTCACCCTGTGCCTCTTCCATCAGCTTGTTCAGGTTCTTCGAGATGGCACTCTTCGTACCACTGGTCTTCACCTTATAGCCAAAGGGGGCTAAGGCTGTGCGCAGGCCTTCCAGCTTTTGCGGATCGGGCTGATCGTGAATACGATAGACGAAAGTCTTTTTCGAGCCCCCTAAGTTAGAGGGTTGGGGGTCTGAACCAGCATCAGCCTTTTTCTTTCTTGTATCTTTCACCTTCCCGATGAACTCTGCCACCGTGCGATTGGCCAACAACATGAACTCCTCAATGAGCTGGGTGGCATCCGTTGACTTCTTAAAGTAGCAGCGTGTTGGCTTGCCGTCATCATCAATATCAAAGTGCAACTCCTCTCGGTCGAACTTCACGGCACCGTTCTTAAAGCGGCGTTCGCGCAACTTCTTTGCCATCTTGTCCAGAAGGCGTAACTCTTCTGCATAATCGCCATCTTTTCCCTCGAGAATCTCTTGCACTTCTTCGTAGGCATAGCGACGATTACTCTTGATAACGGTATGAGCCAAGTGCCAGTCTTTGATATTTGCCTCTTCATCAAGTACGAAGATGACGCTATAACACAGTTTCTCTTCATCAGGACGCAGAGAGCAGATAAAGTTGCAAAGTCGTTCAGGCAACATAGGAATGGTTCGGTCTACCAAATAGACACTCGTGGCGCGTTCTTCTGCCTCACGGTCAATAATGGAGCCCTCTGTAACATAATGGCTCACGTCGGCAATATGTACACCTACCTCCCAATACTTATCTTTCTTACGGATAGAGAGTGCATCATCGAAGTCCTTCGCATCCTTGGGGTCGATGGTACAGGTGAAGACATCACGGAAGTCCTCACGACGGGCTATCTCCTCGTCCGTTATCTCGGCATTGATCTTCAGAGCGGCATCCTCTACCCGCTTCGGATACTTATAGGGCAGACCATACTGGGCCAGGATGGCGTGCATCTCCACGTTGTTCTCGCCTTGTTTACCCAGTACGTCAATGACCTCACCCACGATATTCTTTGACTCAGCCGAAGGCCACTGCGTAATCTTTACTACAGCCTTTTCGCCTGTCTTACCGCCCTTCAGCTTCTTCTTGGGAATCAGGATATCATGTACAAAGATGTTGCCCTCGGTATTCAGGAAGGCAAAGTCTTTCTCTACTTGCAGAATACCTACGGCCTGATCGTGTTTACGCTCCAGGATTTCTGTCACGACAGCCTCTTTGATATGGTTCTGACGACGGGCCATATAAGCCACCTTCACGCGGTCGCCATTCAGGGCGAACATCGAGTTACGCTCTGCCACGAAGACGGGCTTACCACCATCGTCAGGCTGGAACGAGTTCTTGCCATTGGCCTTACGAATGAAGGTACCCTCCTGCACCTGCGTCTTCAGGTTCAGTTTATAGGCACTGTCACCTACCTTTGACAGATAGTCGTCCCATGCCATCTCTTCCATCACGTCGATGGCGAGCATCTTCGCAGGATGGGTGGTGAATTTCAGGGTCTTGAATATCTGTTTGAAACTCAGTGTCTCACCGGGATGTGCCTGAAACAGAGCCTGTAAGGCATCAGCCACATCGCGCTTGTTAAGTCGTTTTCCTCCTCTTTTCATAATGCTTAATGCTTAATTGATAGTTCTATATGCGCAAAGGTACAATTATTATTTCAATTATCGTCTATTATCACACACTTTAACACGTGAAAGATGGTCGCTGGTCCTGAATTTATGCATAAATCCAGCCAATTTATGCTTAAAAGCGTTACATTTATGCATAAATTGGCCACCATTTAAAATAAAATATTTACCTTTGTAGCCGCAATTTAATTCGAATTAAAATGAAAATAGCTTTAATCGGCTACGGTAAGATGGGCAAGATGATAGAAGAGATCGCCCTCAGCCGTGGCCATGAGATTGTGAGTATCATTGATATTGACAATCAGGAGGATTTTGAGAGTGAGGCCTTCGCATCAGCGGATGTGGCTATCGAGTTTACGGCTCCCCAGGCTGCCTATGGCAACTATCTGAAGGCTTGGGCGAAAGGCGTCAAGGTGGTTTCTGGCTCTACGGGCTGGATGAAGGAGCATGGCGACGAGGTGCGTCAGGCCTGCGAGAACGGCAAGACGCTGTTCTGGGCTTCCAACTTCTCTATTGGTGTGGCCATCTTCTCTGCCGTGAACCGTTACTTAGCCAAGATCATGAACCAGTTCCCACAGTACGACGTGGAGATGGAGGAGACCCACCATGTGCATAAGCTCGATCATCCCAGTGGTACGGCCATCACGCTGGCAGAGGAAATTGTGGAGCGTATCGACCGCAAGGAGGCTTGGGCCGAGGATACCACCGACCCCAAACTGCTACGTGTGGATCATATCCGTCGCGGCGAGGTGCCGGGCATCCATACTATCCGCTATGACTCTGATGCCGACATCATCACCATCACCCACGATGCCCATTCACGTCGCGGCTTCGCCCTTGGTGCCGTGCTGGCAGCTGAATACACCAAGGATCATCTGGGACTGCTAACGATAAGTGATATGTTTAAGTTCTGAGGGGACTAAGATCATGGAAAAAAGAGAAAAGAAAAAGCTGAACATGAAGAAGCAGTGGGCCAAGTTCATCCTTGTGATGATCTGCTATCTGCTCTTCCTTTACTGGGTGAAGTCGTGGTTGGGACTGCTCGTCATTCCATTTATCTACGATGCCTATATCTCAAAGAAGATCAACTGGAAGTGGTGGCAGGATTTGGAAGGTCCCATGCGCACCGTGATGTCGTGGGTCGATGCCATCGTCTTCGCACTGGTAGCCGTCTATTTCATCAACCAGTTCTTCTTCCAGAACTACGTCATTCCCTCCTCGTCGCTTGAGAAATCGCTGTTGACAGGCGACTACCTCTTCGTCTCGAAGGTGAGCTACGGCCCCCGAATCCCTGAGACCCCGCTGACCATGCCGCTGACTCAGCACACACTGCCTATCGGCGACCTGAAGTCGTATATCGAATGGCCCCATTGGGACTATCGTCGCGTGCCGGGCTTGGGACAGGTGGAGCGCAACGACATCGTGGTGTTCAACTATCCTGCCGGTGACACTATCTGCCAGAATATGCCCTATCAGACGGAGTACTACAGGATGTGCTATGAGTTTGGCCGACAGATTTACGAGCAGCAGAACCCCATGGCCATACCTATCGACTCACTGTCGCGCATCGACCAGCTGAAACGCTTTGAGGACTATTACTACTGGGGCCGACAGGTCATCATCTCCGGTCAGGCACAGTATGGCAGCATAGGCTATCGGCCTACCGACCGTCGTGAGAACTACGTGAAGCGCTGCGTGGGTCTGCCAGGCGACACCCTGCAGATTATCGACCGCGTTGTCTATGTGAACGGCAAAGCCAATAAGGAGCCCGACAACGTGCAGTACACCTACGACGTGCTGTTCAACGACGGTGTCATCCTGACCAGTGACTTCTGTCAGGAGAACGGCATCACCTGCGAGGACTTAGGACTGAGCAGTGCCGACAAGGCCTATTTCAAGAGCGAGGGACAGATACAGCTGACACAGCAGTTCCGCAACAACCGCGTCATCATGCCGATGACAGCCGCTACGGCAAAGGTGCTGCAGTCACGTAAAGACCTGATACAGGCCATGGTACCCGTTACGGGTGGCAACCCCACTGAACTCTATCCGCTTAACATGGTGAAGGACTGGACACGCGACAACTACGGACCCATCTGGATTCCGAAGAAGGGCGAAAGCATCCGTCTGACCCTTGACAACTATGCCATCTACGAACGTCCCATCCGTGTCTATGAACACAACGACATGGAGATTCGCGACGGCAAGATCTTTATCAATGGCGAACAGACCGACACTTATACCTTCAAGATGGACTACTACTGGATGATGGGCGACAACCGCCATAACTCTGCCGACTCACGCTACTGGGGCTTCGTACCTGAAGACCATGTAGTGGGCAAGCCCATCTTTATCTGGTGGAGCAGCGATCCCGACCGTGGTCTCTTTAGCGGAGGCATCCGTTGGAACCGACTCTTCCGCTTTGTGGACAACATCAAGTAAAAGTAAAAAGGTGAAGAAGACCCTCCGATTCCTGTTGGCATTCCTGATAGCCCTCATCCTGATGTTGGTTGTCAGGTCGGCAGGCATCACGCTCTATACCGTCAGCGATGCCAGTCTGGAACCCGTGTTTCAGGCTGGCGACCGCTTGATGGTAAACCGTTGGAGCTATGGCCTCAGGGTTGGAGGGAAGAACGCATTCTTTGAGTACGGACGCATTGCCTATCAGTCGGTGGAGCGTGGCGACCTGGTGGCCATAGAGCATCCGCAGCACACCGACCACGTTTTCATCTGTCGGGTTGCTGCCCTGCCTGGCGACTCAGTCAGGCATGAGGGTCAGACGTTTATCGTGCCAAGCCTGAAGGACTGTGCCGATGCCGACTATTATTGGATGGAGTCCGTCGGCAAGGCAAATCCCCGTCCGTTGGGGTTTATCGCCGAAGAGTATATCATAGGCCGGGTCTTCATGGTGGCCTATAGCCGTAATCCCCAGCAACCGCTATGGCGAGGCTGGCGTCACCACCGCCTGTTCCTGCCATTTTAATGCTCAATGCTCAATGCTTAATGCTTAATGCTTAATGCTTAATTATTAGTACTGTGGAGTCGTGTATTTTAAGCACCACCTATTTCGGGCCGGTACAGTGGTATCAGAAGCTGTACCGCTATGACCGCGTGCTCATAGACCAGCAGGAGACCTTCCAGAAACAGACCTTTCGCAACCGTTGTCTGATAGCTACCACACAGGGCATTCAGGCACTCACCGTTCCCGTAGTCCACGGTAGCGACAACCAGATTACGTCGATAGGCATCTCTGACCACGGCAACTGGCGCCACCTGCATTGGCAGGCCCTACAGTCGGCCTATGGCGACTCACCCTTCTTTGAGTATTACGAGGACGACATTCGCCCCTTCTTCACCGAAAGGAACTGGGAGCGTCTCGTTGATTATAATGATGCCATCTGCCGGAAGATGTGCGAGCTGCTGGATATCCAGCCCAACTACGAACTATGCACTATGCACGATGAACTGACCAAGGATTTCCGCACGTCCATCAACCCCAAGCATCCATTACCCGACCTTGACTTCGCTCCCCGACCCTATTATCAAGTCTATCGGCAGAAACACGGTTTCCTGCCCAATCTCAGCATTCTGGACCTGCTGTTCAACATGGGTCCGGAAAGCATTTTCTTCCTGTAGCTTTATCAGTCCATCATATTTTCAATATCTCGTTTTTTGGTGTTTCAGTAAAAATGAGTACCTTTGTGGCCAAATTTAATAAAACTGTAAATATGAAAAAGACTTTTATACTGCTGACAGCAGCCATGATGGGACTCTCCGTCTGTGCTCAGATGAACGTGACACGCGACGATAACCCGCTGCGTAAGCTCAGTATCGCAGAAATGGCCGTAAAGGCCCTCTACGTGGACGAGGTTGACGAGAACAAACTGGTGGAGGATGCCATCCGCGGTATGCTGGAGAAACTGGATCCCCACTCTTCCTATAGCACGCCCAAGGAAACGAAGGCGATGACGGAACCGCTGAACGGCTCGTTCGAGGGCATCGGCGTACAGTTTAATATGGTGGACGACACGCTCATCGTCATCCAGCCCGTCATCAACGGTCCTTCGGAGAAGGTGGGCATCGTGGCCGGCGACCGTATCGTGATAGTCAACGACACCGCCATTGCCGGCGTGAAGATGTCGAAAGAGGAGATTATGCGCCGTCTGCGCGGCCCCAAGGGTACCATTGCCAACCTGCGCATCGTGCGCCCGGGCATCAAGGATCTGCTGACCTTTAAGGTGAAGCGCGACAAGATTCCCGTCCACACCGTCGATGCCGCCTATATCATCCGTCCGGGCATCGGCTATATCCGCATCAGCAGCTTCGGGGCCACCACCTACGACGAGTTCATGGAGAGCATGGAGAAGCTGAAGGCACAGGGCATGAAAGACCTGGTGCTCGACCTTCAAGAGAACGGGGGCGGCTACTTGCAGGCTGCTGCCGACCTGGCCGGTGAGTTCCTCGATGCCGGCGACCTGATAGTCTATACCGAAGGGCGCGTAACCAATCGCCGCGACTATAAAGCACCTAAGCAGGGCAATTTCCGCGAGGGGCGCATCGTCGTCTTGGTAGACCAATACACGGCCTCGGCAGCTGAGATTGTGACCGGTGCCATACAGGATCAGGACCGTGGCACGGTGGTAGGCCGACGTACCTTTGGAAAGGGCCTCGTACAACGCCCCATCGACCTGCCCGACGGCTCCATGATCCGTCTCACCATTGCCCATTACTACACCCCTTCGGGCCGCTGCATCCAGAAACCCTACGAGAAGGGTGACAAGAAGAGCTACGACAAGGATATCCTGAACCGCCTGAACAGCGGCGAGCTGACCAACATCGACAGCATCCACTTTGCCGACTCACTGAAGTTCCAGACGCTGAAAAAAGGACGTACGGTGTATGGCGGCGGCGGCATCATGCCCGACTACTTCGTACCGCTCGACACCACCCGCTACACCAAGTTCCACCGCGAACTGGCTGCGAAGAGCGTCATCATACAGCAGAACCTGCGCTATATCGACAAGAACCGCAAGGCACTGAAAAAGCAATATACCGACTTCAACACGTTCAAGGCTGAATACGAGGTACCCCAGGTGCTCGTCAATAACATCTTTAAGGAGGGCGAGAAGCAGAATATCAAGCCCAAGGACGAGGCCGAACTGCAGAAGACGCTGCCCTACCTGAAACTGCAACTGAAAGCACTCATAGCGCGCGACCTGTGGGATATGAGCGAATATTTCTCCGTCTTCAACGAGGACAGCGAGATTATCAACAAAGCATTGGAGCTGCTGCAATAATCAGAGAATATGTATATGTCATTTTCGAGTCAAAAACATGGCATTTCAAGACCTAAAACAGCTTGAAACAACAACTGAACTTTCCCACCCTTTTTAACGACCACAGATTACACAGATGTCACTCTAAGTTTGCAGCGTCTAAGAAAAAGATAGTATAAATCTTGCTTAGTAAGGTCAGG
>Ga0247610_10003138_pt1 | contig 18416 bp, 12 predicted proteins | sample 174DNAGHGhighgp2_FD_193483 | JGI IMG/M metagenome (GOLD analysis project Ga0247610, IMG submission 193483) | Sheep rumen microbial communities from Palmerston North, Manawatu-Wanganui, New Zealand - 1742 DNA GHGhigh gp2 | ecosystem: Host-associated > Mammals > Digestive system > Stomach > Rumen... | reverse complement strand
TTACAATTGACTCAGGAATGGGACAAAGTATTCCCGCTGAGTGAAAAAGTCAATCATCGCAAGGTGACATTTGAAACACAGTATGGACTGACGCTGGCAGCTGACCTCTATACCCCCCTCAATTCCCCCGAAGGAGGGAAGATGGCAGCGATTGCCGTTTCTGGCCCTTTCGGAGCCGTCAAGGAACAGTCGAGTGGTCTCTATGCTATGAAGATGGCAGAGCGTGGCTTTGTGGCGCTGGCTTTCGACCCCTCATATACTGGTGAAAGCAGTGGTGAACCTCGTCGCACCGCTTCTCCCGACATCAACACAGAGGACTTCATGGCTGCTGTCGATTTCCTGTCGAAGCAGGACAATGTGGATGCAGACAGGATTGGTATCATCGGTATCTGCGGTTGGGGAGGCATTGCCCTGAATGCTGCCGCTGCCGACACTCGCATCAAGGCTACTGTCGCCTCTACGATGTACGACATGACCCGCGTCAGTGGCAACGACTATAATGATGCCTTCGACGTCGAAGAAGCTCGTCATAAGAATCGCGAAAATCTCTCCAGACAACGTTTGGCCGACCCTCAAGCGATGGCTGGTGGTGTGCTCGACACCGTTCCCCCTCAGGCGCCCCGCTTCGTTCACGACTACTATGACTATTACAAGACAGAACGGGGCTATCACAAGCGCAGCGGCAACTCAAACGACGGCTGGCGCGTCATCGGCACACAAGCCTATGCCAACAGTCGTTTCCTCTATTATATCAACGAGATCCGCTCTGCCGTCCTCGTGATGCATGGCGCCGAGGCCCACTCACGCTATTTTGGCGAAGCAGCCTATCATTATATGGTTGACGGAAAGGCAGAAGGCTACAAGTTCGTTGGCGAGCCTAATCCCAATCCTGACAACAAGCAACTGCTCATCATCCCGGAGGCATCTCACTGCGATCTTTACGATGGTGGCTACGAGGAGCTAAAGGGTAAGGGGCAGCCCAAGAATATGATTCCATGGGACAAACTGGCTGAGTTCTTCGCAAAATATCTGAAATGAAAAGGATGTCAATTCTTATTTCTGAATTCCCTTGGCGACAGGCCTTTCAGACGTGAAAAGAACTTGCTGAACGATGGTGTGTCAGCAAAGTGCAGACGGTCGGCTATCTGGGTGACGCTTAGGCATATTACATTCATCAATTATAGACAATGAAGAAAGCAATAAAGATTGTACTGTTGTGCGTGTTGGGACTGATCGTCATAGCCGGCGTGTTGATTTGGATGGAGTTCAGTCCGCTGATAAAAGGCGCCAGGTCGTGCCAGAAACTTGACAACGGACTGTACTATATGGAGTACAAAGGTGACGACGGATTCGACGAACTGATGGCGAGAGGTGGATTCGAATCAGCCGACCAGCTGGCCAGCTACGCTATGGAGTTCCTGTCGAAAGGTCACTACAAGCCTGAGGTGAAGACGTCGGAAGAAGGCTTCGGCTGCTCGGCACTCACTGTCTCTACACCTGAGGGTGACATCCTGATGGGGCGTAATTTCGACTTTCCATCGGCCACAGGCGTTGTGATGCACACCATCCCTACTCGCGGCTACGAAACAATCACGACCTTCAATATAGAGTTCTACGGCTTTGGCAAAGACTTCAAGCCCGAGGGATTCAAAAACCAGTATATGTGTCTGACAGGTCTGTTCCTTGCCCTCGACGGCATCAACGAGAAGGGCCTTGCCATCGCCGATCTGATGGCTGGCGACTCGATAGAGACACATCAGCGCACCAGCAAGCCCGACCTTACCACGACGGCTGCCATCTGCTATATGCTGAAGAATGCCGCCAATGTCGATGAGGCGATAGACCTGCTGAAAGGCATCGACATGCACTCTGACATCGGTTCCGCTCATCATTACGCGATGGCCGATGCTTCGGGCAAAAGTGTAGTTGTGGAATATGTTGACAACGAGATGGTGGTTGTAGAGTCGCCAGCAGTGGCCAATCACTACCTCTGCGAGCAGAAGCACAATGTGGGACTCGTCGAGGGTGACGACCGTTTCGACCGTCTCTGCCAGCGATTCGAGCAGACGGGAGGCATCATGAGTAAGAAGCAGCTGACCGAAGCCATCGCGACAGTATCACAGCCTCAGCGGGAAGGTTTCCTCGGCACAGCCTGGACAATGGTGATGGATCTGAAGAATCCTTCAGTCACCTACTATTCGCGTCGCCATTTCAGCAAGTCGTTCCACTTCAAACTGTCACAGACTAAATAATAATCTGTTCGATAGAAACTCCCACCAGTCCTTCCACTCACCATACTCCACTTGAACCCAGGATCCACCGATGGCGGATTAGGGAAGTCGTAGACATCATGACCAACCTCCCTTAACTAGGCGACAACTTCAGGGTAATACTCATTGCGCTAACTGCTGGCAATGTATACTAAAAAAATATCCTTAGAAAGTGTCATAAATGAATAAAAATATGTATCTTTGCCGAGTCAAACCCCAAATCTGGGTGGAAACGAATGCCGAAACTAATCATTATATGAAAGAAAGTCAAGACATAACGAATATATATTCGATGAAAAAGTCGGATAAGGCAGTGCAATCGCCTGTAGAGATAGCTGACCATCTGCGTGTAACCTATGTGCCCGCGTATCTGTTGGCTACGGCTGCCATAGTGCTATTGATAGCATTCATTATATGGGGGGTTCTTGGCACTGTGAGTGACAAAGCTTATTATTCGGGAGTGGTGTTTCCTGTACAGGGTACTACTGACGTAACGTTGCCCAACAAAGGCATTGTGCGCACCATGCTTGTCCACAACGGCGACAGCGTGCATCATGGGCAGGCCGTGGCTATGGTATCCATCGGCGAAGGCCATAGTTTCCTGACAAGTACAGTCAGCGGGCTCGTCATCAGTACCAAAGCAGACAACGAACCGTTTGAGGCTTTCGAACCCATTTTGAGCGTCGTGGACGGGGATGCATCCGATCAGCAGTTGCAGCAGACACAACTTATTGCCTATGCCGACAATGAGGCTCAGCGCGATTTGCAAATCGGTATGGAGGCCCAGGTGTGGCCTGCCGATGAAAAGCGCGACGAGATAGGCTATGTGCGGGGACGCATCAGTCAGGTGGTACGCTATCCTGCCGATGCCGTTGAAGTACGTCAGACACTGAAATCAGACATCCTGGCGAGACGCCTCTTGGGTGAAGGCAAGGAGATGCTCTATGAAGTACGTATCGACCTACAGCGAGACCCTGCCGACTCCACATTTTACGACTGGTCATTCGGCAAGCCCGATGATGTGAGCATGGGTATTGGCACCTATTGCTCTGTGCTCACCGAGACCCGCCGCCGCAGCATGTTCCAGTATCTCTTCGAGTCGGCACGTACACGCTTCCGTAATCTTAAACAAAAGCTAGACTGATGGGTGAGACGCCACAAAACAATAAGAATGGGCTTTCGGTCGTTGCGGCTCTGAGATATTTCCTGAAGGGGAATATTCTGTTCGTTATGAACAGCATCATGCCCTATACCATCGATATGGTGGCCTGCATATTTCCACCGCTGTTTCAGCAGGTGTACACCGATAATATCATCACGCTGAAGAACCCCGAATGGTACTCACCACTGCTCACGCTCTTCTGCCTCTTGTTCTTAATCGAACTGGCCGTCTGGGTGACATTCTCCATACTGCGACGAAAGAGTCAGGCCAAGTTGAGCATCCTGACATCATCGAAGTACCTGTGGACGGTGCTCCAGCTGCCGATAGCCAAACTCAGCCAGTTTACGCCAGGCGAGCTGGTGGCGCGTTACACCACCATCGGTAAGGCCATCAAGCTGCTGGACTTTGCACTGCCGTCGATTCTCCTGATCTTCTTCCCGGCTTTCTGCATTTATCTGATTATGCTCTTCAACTGGAAGTTGGGCTTGCTGGAAGTGTTCTCTATCCTGTTGCTGGCTTACGTGATGCGTGCCACTGCCAAGATGCAGAAGAAGATAGCCATGGACATGGAGGTGACGGAGTCGAGACTACAGAACGTGACGATGACGGGCATGAGCAACCTTGAGACCATCAAGGCCTTAGGTGGCGAGCCATACTTCTTTGCACAGTGGGAGGAGGCCTACGCACAGTCGATGAATGCACGCGTGAAGACCACCGCCAACTCGGTGTATCTGGGACTAGTGCCGGTGCTGACACTACAGATCACCAACGGGGCGATGCTCTGTCTGGGCGCCTGGTTTATCTTGCAGGGCGAACTGACGCCAGGTATGCTGTTGGCCACGCAAGGACTGGTTAATGAGTCCATCATCCCCATCAACAAGACCATCGACAGCATCCAGACCATACTGAGGGCCAACTCGTCGATCAAGCGTGTCAAAGATGTGACCGACTGTGGCGATGAGATGCCATGCCTGGAGTTGCCGCCTGAAGGCGAACTACCCGATGTGGCCAAGTTGGAGGGCGACATCGAACTACGTGACGTCACCTTCGGCTACGACCGCAATCTGCCCCCCATCATCAGCCACTTCTCGCTGAAGATCAAGGCCGGCGAGAGCATCGCTCTGGTGGGTCCCTCGGGCTGTGGCAAGAGCACGATACTGAGCCTCGTGTCTGGTCTCTACGAGCCTTGGGAGGGCGAGGTGCTCTTCGACGGCAAGCCCCGCAAAACGATTGACCGTATGACGTTTATCAACTCCGTGTCGGTGGTCAATCAGGACGTGATGCTCTTCGAGGGCACGATAGCTGACAACGTAAAGATGTGGGACGAATCGATTGAAGACTTTGCCATGGTGATGGCTTGCAACGACGCTAAGATACACCATGAGATCATGGAGCGTCCAGGAGCCTATCAGGGCGAGGTGGCCGAGCGCGGCAAGAACTTCAGCGGTGGTCAGCGCCAGCGCATCGAGATTGCCACAGCACTGGCCAAGGAGCCTATCATCCTGCTGATGGACGAAGGCACATCGGCACTCGACCCTGAGACCGAGACCAAGATAATGAAGAACATCTACAGACTGGGCATGACGATGATCTTGATAGCCCACCGACTGGACACCATCCGCGACTGCAACCAAATATACGTGATTGAGCAAGGACGCATCACCCAGCACGGCACCCACGACGAGCTGAGCCGAATGGACGGTCTGTATAGTAACCTTCTAAAATACGCCTGAACGATGATCATCAGTCCATTCCTACAACAGTTAGCCCAGCGCTTAGATGGCGATCGACAGGCTATGAACAAGACGCAGGACATCCTGCGCTCAATGATCGACAGGAAGCTCTGGAAGCAGATGAAGGCTGCTGAGGAGGTGCCGCCTAATATAGAGCAGCTTGAGAACTTCCTGACAGGCCGGAATATCTTTTTCCGTGAGATTATACTGAGCGATGGCTGGTGGGGACGCTGTACGGGCAAGATGATCGGGATTACCGCCGATGAGGGGACGCCGGTACTATTGGTACCCGGTTTTTCTGACTATACGTTTACTCATCCCAAGACCGGAAAGACGATGACCGCGAGTACTAACGCCAGTGAGTTGCAAAGGACGGCACTGACACTCTGCTACCCGCTCGCAGACGAGACTTTGACCGTCAGGACCATCATGCGCTATGCCTGGAGTCAGCTCTGTAGCTACGACGTGTTCTACACGCTGCTGGCCTGCGTCAGCCTGATCCTGCTCACGATGTTTACACCTTATGCCTGCAAGCTGGTATTCTCGGAGGTCATCCCCTCGAACGATGCGGAACAGATTGTGCCCATAGCCACACTGCTCCTCAGTGCAGGTGTCGGACTGACGATAGTGCAGGCAGCGCGCAATCTGGTGGTCGTGCGTATCAAGGACAAGGTGGAGTATGCCCTGCAGACGGCCATGATGTCACGTCTGCTGCTATTGCCTGCCACGTTTCTAAAGACCTTTGCGCCAGGCGACCTCTCCAACCGTCTGCTGTCGCTGTCACGTGTCAGTTCCAACATCACAGCCAGTTTCCTCTCCACCATACTGACATTCCTTTTCACGGGCATTATGTTAGTACAGTTCTTCCTCTATGGTGGACCACTGCTCTACACGGGTATTGCTGTTGTCACCCTGCAGTTTGTGGCCATCATGATGGAGTTCTACTATACACGAAAGGTACAGCTGAATGTGAATGCCGGTGGTTCGCACCTCATAGGTGTACTGTTCTCCCTGTTCTCAGGTATTCAGAAGATCAAGACCTGTGGTGCAGAGTTCCGGGCCTTCCATCAGTGGGCCAAGGCCTACGCACCGACTGAGATGTACAGTAGCCGTCAGCCGCTGGCCAGCTTTTACGCAAGCGGCATCAGCTACTGTCTGAAGTTCTTGCCCATGATTGTGACCATGTGGGCAGCCTGGCACTACGGTTTGGGACTTTCCGACTATATCGCCTATTGTGCTGTGCTGGCACTCGCTTGCGATGCTGTACGCCAGTTGCAGAGTATCACCAAGCTGGTGGCCAGACTGCTACCTGAGATACAACTATGTAGGCCTGTCATGACTGCCAAGCCGGAAATCAGAAATAGTATGCAGGTGGTAGAGACGATATCAGGTAGAGTGGAGATACGAGGACTGAAGTTCTGTTATGCGAACATGCCACTCCTTTTCGACGGACTCAACCTGAGCATCGAGAGTGGCGACTACGTAGCCTTAGTGGGCGCTTCGGGCTGTGGCAAAAGCACACTGATGCGACTGATGATGGGGCTGGAACAGCCGCAGGCGGGCTCAATCTTCTACGATCAGTTCGACCTGAGCAACATCAATCTGCGCAGTTTCCGACACCACTGTCTGGGTGTCTGTCTGCAGGACGGCCAACTCGTCAAGGGCACCATCCGCGACAACATCATCTTCAACGACCCGCTGCTCACTGAAGACGATGCCTGGGAGGCCGCACGCATGGCTGCACTCGACGGCGACATACGCCAGATGCCACTAGGCATGGACACACCCATCACGGTCGAAGGCAAGGGTGTGTCGGGTGGACAGCGACAGCGCATACTCATAGCTCGTGTGCTGGTGAGAAAACCCAAGGTGCTCTTCCTCGACGAGGCCACATCGGCACTCGACAACATCAGTCAGCACATCGTCACCGAGAATTTGGCTAAATTGAAATGTACGCGCATCGTGATAGCCCACCGTCTGAGCACCATCCAGAAATGCAACCGCATCATTGTGCTGAAGGATGGCCGCGTAGCAGCCGACGGCAACTTCGAGGATATTAAGGCACGCGGCTATTTCTCGGACATTAAAGATAAAGATGGATATGAAGAATAAAATCGGTATACACCTCCTTATAGGGTTGACAGTCCTCAGCATGCTACCCCTGGGCAGTATGGGACAGACACCGCTGACCTTGGACAAGGTGATACGCCTGGCCCAAGACAGTGCTATCACCGTCTTCCAGAGCCAACAGGAATATCGTAGCCAGCAGGCATCATACGAGGCGTTTGAGGCATTGCGCAAGCCACAACTTTCGTTGAAGGTCGTACCCAATTACTCACGCATCGTGAGCGACCCCAGCCGCGACTACGTTTACCTGCGCAACTTCGACATTCTGTCCACTTCGGCCCAGTTGAGGCTCAGTCAGAAGGTGCTGACATTTGGCGGTGATGCCTTCATAGGCACGCAGGCCATTTGGAGTGAGTTCTTTCGCGACGATGCCGCAGGCCATCCACGTCAGTTCGTGGCCAGTCCGCTGTTGGTTGGCTATAGCCATACCCTTCTGGGCTACAATCCTTTCCGTTGGGAGAAAAACGTGGAGGATCAGCGGCTGAAGGCTGCACACCAGCAGCATAAGTACGATCTGCGATGCATTGCCGAGGAGGCCGCCGTGCGCTATTTCCGCTTAGCACGTCAGCAGCGGTTATTGCAGATGCGCTTGGAGGAGCTGAAGATGAACGATACCCTTCTGGCTATTGCCCGCGAGAAAGCCAGTATCGCCATCGTTACACTGGCAGAACTACGCTCTATAGAGGTACAGCAACAGAATGCCGTCAACCTACTGGAAGTGACGCGTCAGGATGAGTTGAAGGCCAGGACAGAACTGGCATCCCTGTTACGTATGAAGCAAATACCTGCAGACTCGCCTCTGCTGACCATTCCAGACATCCCCTCTCCAATCCGATATACACCAGAGGAGGCTGCGATGCTTGCCCAATCCAACAGCCCGGCCTATCAGCACCAGTTGGCAGAACTGACTGAGGCCCGCCATCAGGAAGACAAGACGAATAAGGAGCAGGGCATCAATGTCGGGCTTGACATCAACCTGGGCCTGCAGCAAGTGAATACGACCTTCGGTAGTGCCTATAAGAACCAACAGTTGTATGCTTTAGGGAGCGTGTCTGTCTCGATACCGCTGATGGATCATGGTGCAGCAAAAAAGAAACATGCCGCTGCTACCGCATGGCTGGAGCGTCAGGAGTCGGCACTCCATGAGGTAGAACGTCTGCTGGCAGAAGACGCCACCGTGACACTGCAAAAACTGAATTCAAGCAGGATGTTGCTTGTGAGCACCCAACAGACTGCCGACTTGGCTGAAGAGGTGTTCAATGAAACTGCCGATAATTATGCAAACGGCCTCTGTGACATCAACACCTTCACCCTGGCACAGACCCGATGGGCTACCGCCTACGCCAACTACCTGACAGTGCTGGAGGAATTCTGGTCCACTTATTATCACCTGCAAACTCTTATACAATATGAATAAGTATATCCCATTTTCACTGTTTCACTGTTTTATCTTCCTACTGTTCTCCGCTTGTCAGCCGAAAACAGATATACAGTCTGCTCAGCCAAAAACCGACAGCCTGACAATAAGCCCAGAAGAAGCCTCGCCCCGTCAACAGGTGATGAGCCATACAACGGCAAACAAGGGTAAGATAGAGGCTATGCGTGAGATACCTGTCTATAGCCGTATAGCCGAACAGATCGTCATGTTCGGTATAGAGAGAACAGGACAGAAAGTCAAGAAAGGTCAGGTCGTGGTACGGCTTAGCGACGCCGCACTCCGTGAGAAAATCCTTCATAGCCGCACAAAACTGGAGAAGGCAGAATTCCAATACCAGGCTATCCTGATGGGACAGGGGTATAAGCACGACCATCTTGATTCAGCACCAGAGAACATTAAAAAACTGGCACGTATCAACAGTGGCTATAACGAAGCAAAAGCAGAGTTGCATGAGCTGGAGCACCAACTGTCCTATTATACCATCGTGGCCCCCATCTCTGGAGCTGTATCGCAGATAAAGAATACGCTCTACGGCGCCGCACAGCCAGGCGAGGCACTCTTCTACATCGTGGATACCGAACACCTGAAAGTGAGTTTCGATGTGCTCGAAAACGAAATGGTTAAATACCAGATGGGGGCTAACGTCACCGTCTCTACCGTAGCCTACCCCTCAGAACAGCATACCGCTACGGTTTCAGCCATCAGTCCTGTCATAGACAACAATGGTATGGTACATATCGAAGCGACCTTGATACCACATCCTCACTTGATGCCGGGCATGACGGCATTTGTTACAATTTAGACTTTTATTCGGTGTCGACAAACACCACCTTGCTGCGGCAGACCTCTATGGGCTCTGAGGATTCTGGTGAGGTTTTCACGATGCGGATGCAGTATTCACCATCGCCTGTAGACTCACGATAGAACGAGAGTTGGTCACCTTGATGGGCCTCGGCCACATAGGCAATCTCGAAGCGGCGGATGCGATGCTCGCGATACCAGTCGAGGGGCCAGAGGTCGAGCACATGCTCGATATACTTCACGCTGTTGATGTGCCCATTGATGTCGACATCGTTGTACTGGGTGTCAATGCTGCGGACAAACTCAGCTTCATCAGTCATCTTCACACGACCTCCCTTGTCGATGGGACATTCCTTGTCTTTCTCAATCCAGTTGTTGATGGCACCATTGTCGATGGAGAAGATATCCGTTGGCTGACGGCTCTCGGTATCGATCATGGCCCAGATACTGCGCCCGTAGCCGTAGACTTTGCCGTCCTCCCCCACTACACGGAAGTTACGGGAAGTGAAATAACGCATGGCTGACTCTACCCATGTCTCCACATTGAACTTGGTATACATGAGCGGCATCTCATCCATCTCGATGGCAAGACGTGAGAGTACCCACGAACGATTGATGGTGAGCAGATATTTCATGCCGAAGCCACGGGCCGTAGAATGGAAATCAGCTGCATTGAGCATGTGATTGCCCAGATGCCCCATGAAGAGCCGCTGCGAGAAGTCGCAGTGGAAGGGCTCTGACATAAAGGGATAGATACCTACCTTATCCATTCTGTTCCCTTTCCTCTAAGAATGCGCTGACCTGCTCCTGCATGCCACGAGTGACGGCGATACGACCAGAACGTGTATACTGCAACACACAGCCAAAGGTATCAAGTGCACGATAAAGTTCTATCACATCTTCAGTAATGCCATATTTCATGACGATAGTATAGGTGGGATTCACCTCGATGATGCTGGCCTGAAAACGGCGCACCGTGCGTGAAATCTCCGGATTCTCCATCACCATCGGCGTGGCGAGTTTATAAAGGCCTGACTCACGGATGAATAACTGATCGTCAGTGAAATAATTGGCCTTCACCACATCGATCTTCTTCTCTATCTGACGAACGATTTTCTGTATCTGATCCTCATCGCTCCAAGCGGTAATCGTGTACTTATGCACACCAGGAATGCTCGAGGCCGACACATTCAGACTCTCGATATTCACCTGACGGCGGGTAAACACGGCAGTCACCTGATTCAGGATACCTGCCACGTTCTCTGAATACACCAATAATGTATAAAGCTTCTTATCTTCCATATTCATATCTCCAGCATTATCTTATCAACATCCATGCCCGGTGGTGTCATCGGCAGCACATTGTCTTCCTCCTTGATTTGACATTCCAGGATAAACGGGCCATCAGTAGAGAGCATCCGACTGACGGCAGCTGCAAGATTCTGACGGTCGTTGACAGCTTCATAGGGGATGCCGTAACCCTTCGCTATCTGCGAATAATCAGGGTTCATCATCTTCGTGAACGACTTACGGCGAAGCCAGAACATATCCTGCCACTGACGCACATTGCCCAGATAGTGATTGTTCATCACAATCATCTTCACGGGTGCCTTCTGCTCCATGATTGTTCCAAGCTCCTCGATACACATCTGGAAACCGCCATCGCCCATAAAACAGCAGACGGTGCGATCAGGTGCGCCGAAGGTGGCACCGATAGCAGCAGGCATGCCATAGCCCATCGTGCCTAGACCACCACTGGTACAGATACTACGCTTATGATGATACTTAAAGTAGCGTGTCGCAAACAACTGATTCTGACCAACATCCGTTACAAGAACGGCATCGTCAGGGGCCTGTTCTGCCACCGTATTCACCACCTCGCCCATCAACAGCGGACCTTCCTTGGGATGGATGGCAGGCTCAATGACCTTCTCACGTTCCATCTGATCAAGTGGCTTGAAAGAGTCGCGCCACTCCGGATGCTTATTCTTATTGACCAGAGCCGTGATGGCTGGCAGCGACTCCTTACAGTCGGCAATCACCGCCACATCAGTCTTCACGTTCTTATCAATCTCACTATGGTCGATATCCAGATGAATAACCTTGGCCTGCTTGGCGTAGGTCTTCAGATTGCCTGTCACACGGTCGCTGAAACGCATACCGATGGCAATCAGTACGTCGCACTCCTGCTCTTTCAGGTTGACAGCATAGTTACCATGCATGCCCAGCATACCGACATTGAGCGGATGATTCGAGGGCAATGCAGAAAGACCGAGCATTGTGCGGCCAGCAGGGATATCGGCTTTCTCAAGGAAGGCCTTCAGTTCTGCCTGGGCATTGCCCAGTTCCACGCCCTGCCCCACTAAGGCCAGAGGCTTCTTGGCACTGTTAATAAGCTCAGCGGCTCGGCGAACAGCCTCAGCATCGAGTTTGGGATAAGGCACGTACGAGCGGATGAAGTCAACCTTCTGGGGATTATAATCAATCTCCTCTGTCTGGGCATTTTTGGCGAAGTCGAGCACCACAGGACCTGGACGACCTGTACGGGCAATATAGAATGCGCGGCTCACAGCCCACGACACATCTTCGGCACGGCGAATCTGATAGCTCCACTTCGAAATAGGCTGTGATACACCCACAAGGTCCACCTCCTGAAAGGCATCAGTACCCAGGGCGCCAATAGGCACCTGTCCAGCAATCACGACAATCGGCGTGGAGTCGAGCATCGCATCGGCGATACCCGTCAAGGTGTTCGTCACCCCGGGACCACTGGTCACCAAGGCAACACCCACCTTGCCTGAAACGCGTGCATAACCTTCAGCAGCATGGGTAGCTCCCTGCTCGTGACGCACCAGAATATGGTCGAAACATTTCTTCTCACCTCGTGTATAGTCGAAGAGTGCATCGTAAACGGGCATGATGCTGCCGCCAGGGTATCCGAAGATGGTCTTCACGCCCTCAGCCTGCAGCGCCCTCATCAGCGCCTTCGATCCTGTAATTCTATCTTTCATTCTGCTTTTATTATTTATAGGCATTCCTAGGATAACCTAGGATTTCCTAAGATTCCCTAGTCTATTATTCTGACGCCACCTTTATCAGCGCTGGATACACTCTGGGCATAGGCACGGAGGGCCTTGGAGACAGTGCGTTTGCGCTTCAATGGCTGCTGCGGACGAGCGGCCAGCTCCTCATCGGAGAGTTTCACATTGATAGAGCGGCTGGGGATATCAATCACGATGATGTCACCATCCTTGATCTTACCGATATTGCCGCCATTAGCAGCCTCAGGCGAGATATGGCCGATGGAGAGACCAGAGGTGCCACCAGAGAAACGCCCATCGGTGATCAAAGCACACTCCTTGCCAAGGTGCATCGACTTGATATACGACGTGGGATAGAGCATCTCCTGCATACCAGGTCCGCCCTTAGGCCCCTCGTGGGTAATCACCACACAGTCGCCACTCGTCACTTTACCACCCAAGATACCCTCGCAGGCATCCTCCTGAGAGTCGAACACGACAGCTGGGCCTTCGAAATGCCACAGTGCCTCATCGACACCAGCGGTCTTCACCACACAGCCGTCCTGAGCGATATTACCGAATAGCACAGCGAGTCCGCCATCTTTCGTATAGGCATGTTGCAGGTCGCGGATACAACCCTCAGCACGATCGGTATCGAGGCTCTCCCACTCTTCCGACTGCGAGCCCATCTTCGTAGAGAAGCGGTTGCCAGGAGCAGAGTAGTATATACTTAGTGGAGAGTGAACAGTGGAGAGTAGACAGTTTTGATTACCTTGAACGCCCTGAGAGTCATCATAACTGTCCACTGTACACTGTTCACTGTCAGTTATATCATACCGTTTCATGGCTTCGGCGAGCGTCATGCCATCGACGCGGATGGCAGAGCCGTCAACAAGGCCTCCTTTATTCAGTTCGTTGAGGATACCAAGGATACCGCCAGCACGTCCGCATTCCTGCACACTATACTTCTGCGTATTGGGCGCCAGCTTACAGAGACAAGGTACCTTGCGGCTCAGTGCATCGATATCCTTCATAGTGAAGTCGGTACCTGCCTCCTGGGCCACAGCCAGCAGGTGAAGCACGGTATTCGTTGAACCACCCATTGCAATATCCAGCGCCATCGCATTCATAAAGGCCTTGCGGGTAGCGATGCTGCGAGGCAAGACACTCTCATCGCCGTCCTCATAATAGGCAAAGGCATTCTTCACCACCTGACGGGCAGCGGCCTTGAAGAGTTCGATGCGGTTGGTATGCGTCGCCAGGATGGTGCCATTGCCAGGCAGGCTCAGGCCGATGGCTTCCGTGAGTGAGTTCATCGAGTTGGCCGTAAACATACCAGAGCAACTGCCACAGCCAGGACAGGCACAGCCCTCAATCTCCTTGATTTCCTCATCCGTCACTGAAGGATCAGCCCCCTTCACCATCGCCGTAATCAGGTCGGCATTCTCACCACGCCAGCGCCCAGCCTCCATCGGACCACCCGAACAGAATACCGTCGGAATGTTCAGTCGCATCGAGGCCATCAGCATACCAGGTGTCACCTTGTCGCAGTTGGAGATGCATATCATCGCATCGGCCTTGTGGGCATTCACCATATACTCCACGCTGTCGGCGATAATGTCGCGCGAAGGCAACGAATAGAGCATACCGTCGTGGCCCATCGCGATACCGTCATCGATGGCGATGGTATTAAACTCGGCAGCAAAGCAGCCCATCTTCTCAATCTCAGCCTTTACAATCTGTCCTATCTCATGCAGATGGGTATGTCCAGGTACAAACTGCGTAAATGAATTGACGACTGCAATGATAGGCTTACCAAACTGCTCGTGCTTCATGCCAGTGGCCACCCACAATGCACGGGCGCCAGCCATACGACGACCTTCCGTGCAGACAGCACTTCTCAACTGATGTTTCATCTTTCTATCCTTTATTTTCAAAATTATTGCGCAAAATTACACTAAATCTGCCAAACAGCCAACATTTTAGCGAAAAAAACGCGAAAATGCCGGCTTATTTGGCATAATTAGGGCTCGATACTTCACAGTGTCGAGCCCCTCGCAAACTTCAAACAACCAAAAAAGGTTATCGAATGAACAGCAATTCTCTGTATTTCGGCAGTGGCCAAAGCGCATCGTCGACGATGAGTTCCAACTTGTCGATCTCATAACGGATCTCATCAAGTTTCGGCTCCACCTCATCGTGGTAGGCAATGGCCTTGTCGTGCTCGTCGTCAATCTTGTTAGCCAGTTTGCGGGCATTGACCAATTCCTCAACACCTTTCTCGATGGCAGAGGTGCGCTCGGCTATCTCCTCGATAATCTTGATGTTACGGGCAGAGAGTTTCTCGGCCTTGTCAGCGGGGAAGATGGCAGCCATGTTCTCCACATTTTTCAGCAACTGACTCTGATAACGTGTGGCGACGGGAATGATATGGTTCATCGACAGATCGCCCAGCACGCGGGCCTCAATCTGAATCTTCTTCGTATAGGTCTCCCACTTCACCTCATTGCGGGCCTCGAGTTCCTTCTTGGTCATGACGCCCAGACTCTCGAACATCTGTATGCTCTCAGGATCGAGATAGCGCTCGAAGATTTTCGGACAAGACTTCTCGACATCGAGTCCGCGCTTGGCAGCCTCCTTGACCCACTCGTCGGAGTAGCCGTTACCATCGAAGCGGATGGGCTTACAGGTCTTGATATCCTCGCGCAGCACGTCGATGATGGCGTGGAACTTGGCAGAGTGACCAGTTCCCTCCAACTTCTTCTCGAACTCAGGAATACGGGCATCGACACGCTTCTTGAAATCGACCAGAGCCTCAGCGACGGCACTGTTCAGCGCGATCATCGCACTGGCGCAGTTGGCCTCAGAACCTACGGCACGGAATTCGAAGCGATTGCCCGTGAAAGCGAAGGGAGAGGTGCGGTTGCGGTCGGTATTGTCGATGAGCAATTCCGGAATTTCAGGGATGTCCATCTTCAGTCCCTGCTTGCCGGCCATAGCAAGGATATCGTCCTTGTCGGCCTTCTCAATATGGTCGAGCAGTTCGCTGACCTGTTTGCCGAGGAACGACGACACGATGGCAGGAGGCGCCTCGTTGGCACCTAGACGGTGGGCGTTGGTGGCACTCATAATCGAGGCCTTCAACAAACCATTGTGCCTGTAGACACCCATCAGTGTCTCGACGATGAAGGTGGCAAAGCGCAGGTTCTGCTCAGGCGTCTTGCCTGGCGCATGCAGCAGGATGCCGTTATCTGTGGAGAGCGACCAGTTGTTATGCTTACCACTTCCGTTGATACCTGCAAAAGGCTTCTCGTGAAGCAGCACGCGGAAACCATGCTTACGAGCGACCTTCTTCATGACCGACATCAGCAGCATGTTGTGATCAACCGCCAGGTTGGTCTCCTCGAAAATCGGTGCCAACTCAAACTGGTTGGGAGCCACCTCGTTGTGACGTGTTTTACAAGGAATACCCAACTCCAGTGCCTCGATCTCCAACTCGCGCATAAAGGCTGCCACACGCTCAGGGATGGCACCGAAATAGTGGTCGTCCATCTGCTGGTTCTTAGCAGAGTCGTGGCCCATCAGCGTGCGACCAGTCAACAACAGGTCAGGACGGGCAGCGTAGAGGCCCTCATCCACGAGGAAATACTCCTGTTCCCAGCCAAGGTTCGATGTCACCTTCTTCACTGTCGGGTCGAAGTAGTGGCACACATCGACAGCGGCTACATTCACAGCGTGCAGGGCGCGCAGCAGCGGTGCCTTATAATCGAGGGCCTCACCGCTATAAGAGATGAAGACGGTGGGGATACAGAGCGTATCATCGATGATGAACACAGGCGATGTGGGATCCCAGGCAGAATAGCCACGAGCCTCGAAGGTAGAGCGGATACCACCAGAGGGGAACGAACTCGCATCAGGCTCCTGCTGTACCAACAGCTTGCCTGTAAACTCCTCGACCATACCGCCCTTGCCATCGTGCTCGATAAACGAGTCATGTTTCTCGGCAGTGCCCTCTGTCAGCGGCTGGAACCAGTGTGTGTAGTGTGTCACGCCTTCCTCGGTAGCCCACTGTTTCATGCCTTCTGCCACAGCGTCGGCGATGGTACGATCCAGGCGGGCGCCGTTGTCCATCACGTCTATCATCTTCTCGTACACAGCCTTTGGCAGGTACTTGTACATTTTCTCACGATTAAAGACCTTCTTGCCAAAATAATGTGCGGGTCTGTCACTTGGTGTTTTTACGTCGAGCGGCTTCTTCTTGAAAGCCTCACCGACAACCTGAAATCTTAATGCTTCCATAATTGTGTTGCGTTTAGTGTTGTTTTGTCCAGTTTTCTATTCTCGTTAATGCTTCTTCTGTTTTCTCGTGACTACCGAAGGCGGTGAAACGCACGTAGCCCTCGCCGCTGGGACCGAAGCCTACACCTGGCGTGCAGACCACGTTGGCACCATAGAGCAGAGCCTCAAAAAACTGCCAGGAACCCATGCTGTCAGGGGTGCGCATCCAGATGTACGGTGCATTCTCACCACCATAGACCTCGAAGCCCAGTTCACGCAGCTTGGAGAGCATACGATGGGCGTTGTCCATATAATAATCTATCGTCTGCTGAATCTGCTGTTTACCCTCAGGCGTGTAGATGGCTTCGGCAGCGCGCTGAGAGATATAGCTCGTGCCATTGAACTTCGTGCACTGACGGCGCAGCCACAACTGGTTCAGCGGGATACGCTCGCCCTCGAAAGTCGATACACTCACATCCTTCGGCACTACCGTATAGCCGCAGCGGACACCCGTGAAGCCTGCCGTTTTCGAGAAAGAATGGAACTCGACAGCGCACTTGCGGGCACCGCGGATCTCATAGATGGAATGGGGTATCTCCGGATCGCGGATATAGGCCTGATAGGCTGCATCGTAAAGGATGAGGGCATCGTTCTTCAGTGCATAGTTCACCCACTTTCGCAACTCCTGTTTGGTAATCACCGTTCCTGTGGGGTTATTAGGATAACACAGGTAGATGACATCCACAGGACGTCCTGAAGGCAGTGGTGGTACGAAGCCGTTCTCAGCCGTACAAGGCATATAGCGCACATTGGTCCAGCGTCCATCAAGATAGGTACCGCAACGGCCTATCATCACGTTCGAGTCGATGTAGACGGGATAGATAGGGTCGGTCACGCCGATGAAGTTGTCCCAATGCAGCAACTCCTGAAAATTACCCGTATCCGACTTCGCACCGTCGTTGATGAATATCTCGTCGATGCCGAGGTGAACGCCACGCGGCAGGAAATCGTTCTTGAGGATGGCCTCACGCAGGAAGTCGTAGCCCTGCTCCGGACCGTAGCCTCTGAATCCTTCTGCCGTTGCCATCTCGTCGGCAGCCTTATGCATCGCCTCTACGACGGCAGGTGCCAACGGCTGTGTCACGTCGCCAATGCCGAGCGAGATGACGTCGGCCTTGGGGTGCATCACCTTGAAGGCATTCACCTTCTTAGCAATGTCGGCGAACAGATAGTTGTTCTGAAGGTTCAGGAAATGAATGTTTACTAATGCCATAGTCTCTTATTGTGTTTGAAGTTTGCTTAATTCTATTTCTCCGTCGAAGACGAATGCTGCCGGGCCTGTCATATAGACGTGGTTGTCTGATTCCCGCCATTCGATGCTGAGCGAGCCGCCATCCATCACAATGGTGCTTTTGCGGTCTGCCCTGCCAGTCAATGCAGCAGCAACGGCCGTAGCACAAGCACCAGTGCCACAGGCCTGCGTGATTCCACTGCCCCGTTCCCATACTCGGGTGCGGATGCTTCCATCAGACTGCACACTGGCAAACTCGATGTTGCAGCGTTGCGGGAAGGCCGGATATAGCTCCA
>Ga0247610_10003137_pt1 | contig 18418 bp, 19 predicted proteins | sample 174DNAGHGhighgp2_FD_193483 | JGI IMG/M metagenome (GOLD analysis project Ga0247610, IMG submission 193483) | Sheep rumen microbial communities from Palmerston North, Manawatu-Wanganui, New Zealand - 1742 DNA GHGhigh gp2 | ecosystem: Host-associated > Mammals > Digestive system > Stomach > Rumen... | reverse complement strand
CTTCTTGAGGGCCTCGTCGCTGATCTTGGCATTCGCAAAAAGTCCACCATTGGCAGGCATCTCTGTATCAACCTCCTTCTGCTGAGCCTGAGCCTGTTTCTGACTCTCTTTGGCCTCAAGGGCTGCGGCCTCACGGTCGCGGGCCTGCTGACTCTTTTTCTTCTCGCCAGCCTTCTTCGGAGCGAGGTAGATGAACATCTTCTTACCTTCGAGCGATGGCATCGACTCCACCTTACCTACTTCCTCCAAATCATTGGCGAAACGCAGCAACAGCACCTCACCTTGCTCCTTAAACAGGATAGAGCGTCCACGGAAGAACACATAAGCACGAACCTTATTACCTTCCTCGAGGAACTCCTTGGCATGTTTCAGCTTGAACTGATAGTCATGCTCGTCGGTCTGAGGGCCGAAACGGATTTCCTTCACCTCCACCTTTACCTGCTTGGCCTTCATTTCCTTCTGGCGCTTCTTCTGCTGGTAGAGGAACTTGGAGTAATCGATGAGACGACATACTGGGGGGGTGGCATTGGGGGAAATCTCTACGAGATCGACACCCTCATCACGGGCCATATTCAATGCGTCGCGGATAGGAACAACGGTGCTTCCATTGTCACCGACGATGCGGACTTCACGTACTCGAATCTGCTCGTTGATTCGGTACTGATTCTTCAGTTTGTCATTCTTCATCAACTATTTTTTAGAAATCGGCTGCAAAATTACTAATTTTCAACGAATTAGCCAAATATTTTTTAGATTTTTTAAAAATCCTTCGTCATTTCTGCAACACGAGCATTCACCTCGTCGATGAATTCCTGGATGGTCTTGACACTTTGTTCACCACCACCCTGCGGACGAACAGCTACTGTACCGTCAGCAGCTTCCTTCTCACCAACGATCACCATATAGGGGATACGCTTCAACTCATTATCGCGAATCTTACGACCCAGTTTCTCGTTGCGCAGGTCGATCGTAGCACGTACACCACCCAAATCAAACTTCTTGGCAACCTCCTGAGCATAGTCGTTGTACTTCTCCGAAAGCGGCAGGATAGCCACCTGATCAGGTGTGAGCCAGAGGGGGAAGTGACCTGAGGTATGCTCTATGAGCACAGCGCAGAAACGCTCGAGAGAACCGAACGGTGCACGGTGGATCATCACAGGCGTCTTCTTCGTGTTATCCTCGTCGGTATACTCCAATTGGAAACGCTTAGGCAGGTTGTAGTCCACCTGGATAGTACCCAGCTGCCAACGACGACCGATGGCGTCCTTAATCATAAAGTCGAGCTTCGGACCGTAGAACGCAGCCTCGCCATATTCCACCTTTGCAGGCAGACCTTTCTCCTGACAAGCCTCTACGATAGCCTTCTCAGCGAGAGCCCAGTCCTCGTCAGTACCTACATACTTCTCGTGGTCGTTAGGATCACGCAGCGAGATCTGAGCCTCGAAGTTGAATCCGAAGGCCGTCAGCACGATGCCGATGATATCCATCACATTGAGGAACTCCTGCTTCACCTGATCCGGACGACAGAACAAATGGGCATCGTCCTGAGTGAACGAACGCACACGTGTCAGACCGTGCAGCTCACCACTCTGCTCATAACGATACACCGTACCAAACTCAGCAATACGCAGAGGCAGGTCGCGATATGAACGAGGTTTCCAAGCGAAGATCTCACAGTGGTGAGGACAGTTCATCGGCTTCAACATGTACTCCTCATCCTCCTCAGGAGTATGGATAGGTTGGAACGAATCCTTGCCATAATGAGCATAGTGACCAGAGGTAACATAGAGACTCTTTGAACCAATGTGCGGTGTGATAACCTCCTGATACCCAAAGCGCTTCTGAACTTTGCGCAAGTGATCCTGCAAGCGCAGACGGAGTTCTGTTCCCTTCGGCAACCAAATGGGAAGACCCTTACCGACCTTGTCTGAGAACATGAATAATTCCATCTCCTTACCGATCTTACGATGGTCGCGCTTCTTGGCTTCTTCGAGCATCTCGAGATACTCATCCAGCATCTTCTTCTTGGGGAAAGAGATACCATACAGACGCTGCATCTGCTCACGGTTGGCATCACCACGCCAGAAAGCACCAGCGACTGAGGTCAGCTTCACAGCCTTGATCTCGCCTGTATCCACGAGGTGCGGACCACGACAGAGGTCGGTGAAGTTACCCTGTGTATAAGTTGTGATAGAACCGTCTTCAAGATCCTGCTCGATATGCTCGCACTTGTAGGTCTGACCATCAGCAGCAAACAGCTTCAAAGCCTCTGCCTTTGGCACCTCACGACGAACCACCGGCTCTTTCTTACCAGCCAGTTCCTTCATCTTCTGTTCAATCTTCGGGAAATCGCTCTCCTTGATGCTCTCACCGTCCTTCAACAGCACATCATAGAAGAAACCATTCTCGACAGCAGGACCGAAACCAAACTGGATGCCAGGATACAACTCCTGCAATGCCTCTGCCAGCAAGTGGGCCGAAGTGTGCCAGAAGGTATGCTTACCCTGCTCGTCTTCAAACTTATAGAGCTCGATGGTGGCGTCCTCGTTGATAGGACGGTTCAGCTCTACTGTCTCACCGTTTACACCACAGCTGACAACGCTGCGTGCGAGAGCCGGAGAGATGCTCTCTGCAATCTGAAAGCCAGTCACGCCCTGCTCATACGAACGAACAGATCCGTCTGGAAAAGTAATGTTAATCATATCTACAATATATGTTTGAATTTGAAATTGCGTGCAAAGTTACTACATTTTCGCGAATCCCGCAAACTTTTGCGCAAAAGATTATTTCTCACGGTACTTCTTGATGATGCTATAAGCGTCATAGAGGCCTAATTCGCCCGCTTTCGAGAGGTCGGCAATACCTTCTGCCTTCTTCTCCGCGCGCAGATAGACGATACCTCGGTTATAATACGCCTCAGGGATGTTGCCATCCAGTTCGATAGCCCTACTGAAATCATCGAGGGCCCGCTGATAATCCTTCCGCTGGGCATACAGACAACCCCTATTATAATATAGGTAGGGATTCTGAGGGGCATATTTCAGGGCCTCGCACAAGTCGCTCAACACATTGGCCGATTTCAGTTCAATATTCGTTCCCTGCGAGGCATTAAACTCATTCAACTTCGCCTGACAGACGGCTCTCTGCCAATAGGCCAATACCGAGGCAGAATCCAACTGTTGAAGCGTAGAAAGGTCGTCGATGGCGCTGTCGAAATTCCGAATCGCACTATACGCCACCGCCCTGAGCATCAGCAACGGTCTGACCCTCTCATCCCCTTTCGCATCAGCGATGGCCGTTGTCACAGAGTCGATAAAGGCGATGTGTCGATGCATCCTGTCCTCAGTGATCGTGGGTTGTGTACAACTGATCTGCAGAGGTCTCGACTTCGACTGATGATTAAAGCCCTCCACCTCTTTGGCATAGGGGATATAGCTATGCATCTCGTCTCTGACAGCATAGAACGACAGCGCGAACATCGGCTGCAAACCCTCTTCCACCTTGCGGTTCTGCACCTTTCCGCGATAGTCACTCTTATACTCGTGCTCCACCTCCTGCTCATCAGCTACCACCAGCTGATTATACTTGTCGGGATCGGTATCGCTCTTTCTACGCATCTGACGCTTCGTGAGTCTGGGCTGCTTGCCACCATAGCGCTTGTCCATCTGCGCTTTCAGGATGCGGAACTCATCGAGTTCAGCCTGTCGGCTATTACCCAGACGACGGTAGCAGGAGGCCCGATGCTCCAGTCCGAACCAGAAATTGGGAAATTCCTCAATCACCTTCGAATAGTCGCGGATCGCACCCCTCAAATCACCCGTCTGCTCCAACAGCAGCGCACGGTTGAAGAGTGCCATCAGGTCGTTTGGTTCCAGACGAAGCACAAAGTCAAAGTCCTCGATACCACGGTTGTCGTCGCCCACCTGCGCACGCAACAGACCTCGGTTATAATGCCCGAGGAAATTATTCGGATCCAGGTCGAGGGCGGTATCATAGTCCGCCATCGCCCCTCGCAGATTATTCTGATTATAACGGGCTAACGCACGGTTGATATAGTTGCCAGCGTGCTTTGGCAACAGATGGATCGACTTGTCTAGAAATCCCTCACCCTCCTTCCATTTCTGACGCGCCAAGCTGATAATGGCCCGTTCTGCCCAGATGCCACCATCATAAGGATCCAGTTCCAGACTCATATCCAACGACTTCACAGCCTTGGTGGTATCCTTCTGCAACAGATAGATCTCCGCCTGCATGGAGTAGGCCCTTGCATACTTCGACCAGCGTTGCAGCATCGTGTCGATTTCCGCCAACCCCCGTTCATAATCCTTCTCCTGTATACGACAGAGAATGCGGTTATGCCACAGGTTCTGACTCTCTGGATCATAGCGCAACGCCCTCGTGTAGTCCTCGATGGCAGCAGCATATTTCTTCTGGTTGATACGACAGAGGCCACGCAACTCATAAAGTCCCACGACGTAGGGATTACGCTCGATGACTTCGGAACAGTCGCTTTCCGCACCCCGATAGTCATCCAGATAGAATTTCGCGATGCCCCTGAAATACCAGGGTTCGTAAAGATAGGGTTTAGCTGAGATCGCCTGGTTGAAATACTGGATAGAGAGTACGTAGTCCTCATAATAAAGCGCCGAGCGCCCTATCATCACCAGCCTGTCGATGTTATATTGGGCACAGACGACCAGAGGCCAGAAGAATAAGAGACAAAAAATGCGGCGCATTTTTTATCTCTTAACTGGTTTTGTTCGGTAACCACAGCGATAACGGCCTTTCGTCAGGGCCACGAGCTTACTCTTTATCAGCTGCTTACGGAGCGGAGAGATGCGGTCTACGAACATCTTTCCGTCAAGATGGTCAAACTCATGCTGCATCACACGGGCCAGATAGCCTTCTATCCACTCATCGTGATGCTGGAACTGCTCATCGTCCCACTCCACACGGATGCGCGTGGGACGCACCACCTTCTCGTGGATAGCAGGCAACGACAGACAACCCTCTTCCGAAGTGTCCGTCTTCGACTCGTCATACTCCACGATATGCGGATTGATATACACCTGACGGAAGCCCTTATACTCAGGCAGGTCGTCAGAAATCACATCCAGGTCGATTACCGACAGTCTGATGGCCTTGCCTATCTGAGGTGCTGCCAAGCCGATACCCTCCGACTCTGCCAGCGTCTCCCACATATCAGCGATCAACTGCTTCAGATCGGGATAGTCGGGTGTGATATCCTCACTCACCTTCCTCAACACGGGCTGACCATATATATAAATAGGTAGTATCATTTTCTATTTCTTAAATAATCCTCTAAGATAATCGTTGCGGAAATCTCATCCACCAGCGCCTTGTCCTGACGGGCTTTCTTCTTCAGTCCCCCGTCAATCATCGCCTGATGCGCCAACACAGAGGTAAACCGCTCGTCGAAATACTCGATAGGCACGTCCGGCATCGCCTTGCGCCAACGGTTCACAAACTGCTGCACGCGCGCCAGGTTCTCACTGGGTTGACCGTTAGGCTGACGGGGTTCACCTATCACGATGCGCTCCACTTGCTCCTTCGCCAGATAGCCCTTCAGCCAGTCGAACAGCTCGGATGTAGAAACAGTCGCCAACCCTCCTGCAATAAGCTGAAGAGGGTCGGTGACTGCTATACCGGTACGCTTCTTACCGTAGTCAATGGAAAGAATCCGCGCCAATGTGCTTACTGGTTAGAAAGCAGCCAGGCGTCGGCGTAGGTAGCACGCAGCTGATCGCGACTACGGGCAGCATCTGCCTTGTTGTCGAAGGTGGCTGCGATCACACGATACATATTGCGATCCTCGTTCTTCACGATCTGAGCCTGATAGCCAGCATCACGGAGACGCTGCTGCAGACCCTCTGCATTAGAAACCAAGCCGAAAGAGCCAACAACCACGCTGTAAGCCTTCAGACCAGTACCACTAACCATCGACACGCGCTCCTGACGAACAGACACATTATCTGCATTGTCCGTTACACGGGTGTCATTAGCAGGTCTTGTCTGAACGGGAGCCACAACGGCCGTTGAGGTCTCTACCGGCTGAGCCTGCTGCTGAGCGGTCTGAGTGTCATACTGCTTTGCCTTCTCGTAAGCTTTCTTGTAGGCACTCTCACTTGATTTACAACTCGTAAAAGCTAATGCCAGGCACAGACCTGCGCATAAAACGGTGTACTTTTTCATCTTCGTTTTCTATTAATGTTATACTAAAATTCAAATATTTGCTGCGAAATTACAAAATCTTACGCAATTTGACGTAAAAAATGTGCATAAAGTTTGTTAAATAAAGGAATAAATAGCAATTTAACAAAAAAAATCGCGCCTTTTTATGGTTTTTTCAAAAATAATGCGTATATTTGCACAACTGAAACAACTGTTTAATTCAAATAACATTTAAGTATGAAGAGTTTAGGTTATTTAAGCGCATTCCTCGGTGGTGCTATCGCCGGCGCAGCTCTGGGCATCCTCATGGCTCCGGAGAAAGGATCAGACACCCGCGTAAAGATTACTGATGCCGTAGAGGACTTCATGAAGAAGCACAACATCAAGCTCAGCCGTAAGGAAGTAGGCGATCTGGTGGACGACATCGAGGACGCTACTGAGGACGAGTAAACCCATCCTATGCTGTCGAGCGACAAGAATGTAGAGACGATTGCGCAGCTCATTGAGGTGCTCAAACATTATCTCGGACTTCAGACGGAATATCTGAAGCTGGACGTGATCGACAAAGTGGTTCGCTTACTGAAAGCGGCCACTTTGGCCCTCATCTTCATCCTTATCATCATCGCTGTGGTGATGTATTTCTCTTTCGCTCTCGCCTTCTGGCTCTCCAACTTCACGGGCATGACGGTGGCCTTCCTCATCGTGGGCGCCATCCATCTGCTCATCTTCATCCTTTTCATCATCTTCCGCAAGCCCTGGATCGAGAAACCGCTTGTTCATTTTCTCGCAGGCCTGCTGCTTAGTAAATAGTTATGCTTCCAGTTAAGAAAAAGCCCACTCAAGAATTCCGCACCCTTGAGGAGATCCGTCAACGCAAGGATGAACTGATCGACCAGATTCAGGCCGACAACACCAAGTTCACCGGACTCTGGAACCAGACGTTCATCAAGCGCGAGGGCAATACCAAGGGCGACTATATCTCAGGGTTGATAGCCAACAGTGTAACGGCTATCGACATCTTCCTGGTGGTACGTAAGCTGATGAAGAATTATAAAGGCATTTTCGGTAAGTCTTCTTCCAAGAAAAAGAAGCACTAAATCCCCCCTTCAAAAATGACTTTTGGACATAAAAAATGGGTCCCCGCTGGGACCCTAACCTTTGTTAACCTTAAATCTAATACTATGAAAAACACACTGCAAAGATACGATTATAATCGATTCCTTCCAAGCTTTTCATCAAAAAAGTCTCAAATATTAACGTTTTTTAGCCAATCAGGCCCTTTTCCGACCAAAATTGCGCTAAAAAATCACCATTTGTCCGTCGTATGCCATCTGAATATCCGCTGGCAATTTCTGATTCACCACCTCATGCAGTCCGATATCGTGACACGAATGGATCAGATAAGTCTGTTTCGCCCCCACCTTCCTTGCGAAAGCGATGGCATCATCCACCAACTGATGAGCGTGATGGGGTTTGTCGAAACGCAGCGCATTCACCACCAACAGTTCCGTACCTTCCAGATACGCCATCTCTCCCTCATCCATCGTCTTCATGTCGGTGATATAGGTCAGCTTTCCGATGCGATAGCCCAGAATAGGTAACTTCCCATGCATCACCACGAAGGGCATCACCTCGAAATCACCGATATGCAGCGACTCGTGAGGCATAATCTCGTGCAGACCGATAGCAGGCACACCGGGATAACGGTTCTCTGCGAAGCAATACGGCAACATCTGCAACATCGACTGACAGGCAGAGGGATCGGCATAGACATTGATCTCACCAAATCGGCAATAAGGCCTGATATCATCCATGCCTCCCATGTGATCATAGTGGGCGTGGGTAATCAGGATGGCGTCTATCTTGCGGAAAGGCTGTGGCAGGATCTGCTGACGGAAGTCGGGACCGCAGTCTATCAACAGACGGGTATCGTCTGTCTCCACCAGCGCTGAACAACGGGTACGCTTATCCTTGGGATCTGTGCTCTGACAGACCTCACACTGGCATCCTATCACTGGTACGCCACACGATGTTCCCGTTCCCAAAAATGTCAGTCTCGCACTATTCACTATTCACTATTAACTATTCACTAGATAATATTGACCTCTGGCTTTATTTCGATTCCGAATTTCGCCTTGACATCAGCGCGGATCGTCTCACAGAGCGTCACAATCTCCGCTCCTGAGGCACCCCCGAGGTTCACGAGCACCAACGCCTGCTTGGCATGCACACCCGCACGACCCAGACTCTTTCCCTTCCAACCACACTGGTCGATCATCCAACCAGCAGGTATCTTCACATGCTCGGCATCCACCTCATAATGGGGCATCCCCTCATATTGCAGCGCCAACGCCTCGTATTTCTCACGACTCACGATGGGGTTCATAAAGAAACTCCCCGCATTGCCCGTCACCTTCGGATCAGGCAATTTCGCCTCGCGAATCTCGATAATGGTGTCTCTCACCTGCTGGGCCGTAGGCCTCTCGATACCCTTCCGTTCCAGTTCCGCACGGATATTACCGTAGTCCAGACGGGACTCGAAGGTCCGCTTCAACACATAGGTCACCGAGGTAATCAGATAGCGGTCTTTCCACTCGTGCTTGAACTTGCTCTCGCGATAGCCATAGCCACAGTCCGAGCCCGCAATCGTCACCACCTTGCCCGAGGCAATCTCCACCGCATCCACCGAGAGGATCAGGTCCTTGGCCTCAGCACCGTAGGCACCGATGTTCTGCACGGCCGAAGCCCCCACATCGCCAGGTATCAGCGAGAGGTTCTCCATACCGTAAAGTCCGTGTCGGATGGCCAGCGCCACCATATCGTCCCAGGTCTCTCCGCTTCCGCAACTCATCTTTCTGTCGCCGAAAGCCACACCCTTCATGGCCGAGTGCACCACAATGCCCTCGTAGTCCTTCGTCAACAGCAGGTTACTTCCGCCACCTATTATTATATAAGGTGTAGCCGCATCGCGCAGAATCTTAGCCACCTTCAGCGCCTCATCCACGCTCTCATACTCCAAAAACCTGCTGCACTTGGCATCAATGCCAAATGTATTATGCTCCTTCAGACTATAATCCCTGAGATCCCTCACTATTCACTTTTCACTATTCACTATCTCTACGTTGTCATTTTCATCAGCAGCCAGCGCTCGCCCACTTTCTTAAAGCGCAGCTCCACCTCCTGACCGTTCGAGATACCCCTTAAGATGAAGATCTTCTCGTTGTCCATCGACTTCGGTTCGCCATAGATGATATTATAGATGGTCTTCTTCGGCAACTCCGGAGCGAAGGCCTCCCACGTGTCGGGGGTAATCAGACCTTCCATCATGTTGAAGTCGTCGTCAGGATCGGGACCCACAAACTTCACCAGCGAGTTGAGACTCTTCACCTGGAAAGCCTTGTCCGATGAGAACTTCTGATAAAAAGCAAGAAACGATGCATTGATATTCTCCTCGATTTTCGTCTCACGGATCTCCCTCAGCATCCACGCCCCGCGGATACGGTTGAACACATAGTCCTTCACCAAATCCTTCTTCAACTGTATCTTTTCCACGATGGCCTGATTGATCGAGGTGTCCTTCGCCAACTCCATCTGCGCGTCATTGTCAAACCACAGCGTATAATAACCCTGACGCATGAAGAACCGCTCCATCTCCCACTTGTTCTTATCTATCTGCTCGTCCTTGTCACCCTTGTGAACGGTCAGCGGGAAGATGATGCGCGCCTTCTGCACCTTCTTGTTGGCTGCAAAGTTAAACAGGAAATCGTCGAAGAGCTCGTCCATAGCCTTTGGTGTGGGGATTTCCGAAAGCAACTGCTCCAGCGTGTCCAGAGGCACGGAGTCGAGGGTGTCTGCTACGGAGTCCGTCACCGACTCTTCCACCCGCTGCGCCTGCTTTCCGGTACAGGAAAACATCAGCAGCACACATGCGAAAAACGCACCAAAAACCTTTCTCATCGACGCAATGTCGTAATCATCTTTCTCAGATTCTCTCAAAATTTGGCGCAAAATTACAAAATAATTATGAAATATGCATTATTATTTTTGAATTATTTTGTACCTTTGCACGCAAAATTGCAATTTTTACACAGATATGATACTTGATAAGATAGACGAACTGCTCAAAGAAGTGCAGGAATTAAGCGCCAAGAACGCCGAGGAAGTGGAACAGCTCCGACTGAAATATCTCAGCAAGAAAGGTGAGATCACAGCCCTGATGAACGACTTCCGCAACGTTGCTGCCGACCAGAAGAAGACCGTCGGCATGAAGATCAATGAACTGAAGACACTCGCCACCGAGCGCATCAACCAGTTGCGTGAGGAGTGTGAGACGCAGGAGACGGGCGAAGAGGCCCTCGACCTGACGCGCACACCCTACCCCGTCCAGCTCGGTACGCGCCATCCGCTGACGATCGTCACCAACGAGATCATCGATATCTTCTCGCGCATGGGCTTTGTCCTCGCCGATGGTCCTGAGGTGGAAGACGACCTCCACGTGTTCACAAAGATGAACTTCGCTGCCGACCATCCCGCACGCGACATGCAGGACACCTTCTTCGTCTCCCAACATCCCGATGATGTCACGAAGAACATCCTCCTCCGTTCGCACACCTCCAGCGTGCAGGCCCGCATCATGGAGCGCATGCACGACGAGAATGGCAAGCTCACCTCACCCATCCGCGTCATCTGTCCGGGTCGCGTCTATCGCAACGAGGCCATCACCGCACGTGCACACTGCTTCTTCCATCAGGTAGAAGGTCTCTATATCGACAAGAACGTATCGTTCACCGACCTCAAGCAGGTGTTGCTCTCCTTCGCCAAGGAGATGTTCGGTGCCGACACCAAGATCCGTCTGCGCCCCTCTTACTTCCCCTTCACGGAGCCCTCAGCAGAGATGGACATCTCCTGCTTCATCTGTGGTGGCGAAGGTTGTGGCTTCTGCAAGCACACCGGATGGGTGGAGATCCTCGGTTGTGGTATGGTCGATCCCAACGTGCTCGAACTCTGTGGTATCGACTCCAAGGAATACACGGGCTACGCCTTCGGCATGGGTGTCGAGCGCATCACCAACCTGAAATACCGCGTCTCCGACCTCCGTATGTTCTCCGAAAACGACACGCGCTTCCTCGAGGAATTCGAAGCAGCGAACTAAACATAAAAAATCCCCACCCGGACGGTGGGGATTTTTGTTACTCATAACTGAACGCCAGGTCGCGATGCGTCTCCAGATAGATCTTGTCCACATCCAACTGACTGGAGATGGTCGCCCACGACTCATCCAGCCACTTCTGGTCCTTCATCTTCTGAACCTCCGCAGCGCGCACATACACCGACACCTTGAAGTTCTTGTGCTTGGCTCCCACCGGCGTCACCATCATCAATGCCATCACCCAGACTATTATTCTATTGCTCATTGCGATCATAGAGTTCAACTGCTCCCTTGGCTATAACGATATTGCGGATAAACGTGAGATTAACATATTCGAAGGGAACCTGGATACACATCCATGTGGGTTGGTTCACACGTGGCAGATTCACCACGCGCTTATCGTTGAAATAAACCTTCAGAGCCCGTTTGTTAAACGACAGCGCCACATGGTTCCAGCCCTCCTTGAATGAGTACTCAAAACCACCTTCCTTGTTTCCATTGAACAAATAGCTTTGTTCTGCTTCATTACAGATACTATGCCTCAGAACAAATGCAGTCAACTCACCCTCGTCATATCCCTCACCAGGGAAATCAGAGCGGTCTTTGGTCACAGCCAAAATCAGCTTCAAATCATTCAGGCCGATACCATCATTGCCAGGAACATTCTCGGTGGCCCAGTAATAGAAGTCATACTCAATAGTGAACTCCTCTGGCAGATAGGCGCCCTGCTCCTTGAAGAGCGGATGTATTTGGGCATTGTCAGTCAGATTGATGGCCTTCACATCACCCAAGGTCTTGACCTCTACGGTACCTTGGAACAAATCCCATTTCGAGGGGAACTCACCCACTTTTTCAGCAGTCACATCATCCTGGAACATGATCACCGACCCACGCTTGAAGTCTGTCGACGTTGCTGCTGAAGGATTGTCCTGTGCATCAGCATTCGCTACAAATGCCAACATCACGATCAGAGTTAATACTAGTTTCTTCATACGTGTTTAAATAATTGGTTTTTAATTTCAGCTGCAAATATACAAACAATTTTCGAAACAGCCAAATTTATTTTTCATAGATTACCAATTCCCTGGGCAGCGTGATCACCTTCAGCCGCTCATACCAGATACGGCTCGAACCCGCGATGTGCTTCTGCGTATGACTGCTGATGATGTAGTAGCTCGCCCTGTATTCGTCCATCAATTCCAGAAACACCTTCTTGATCCTTGAACACTTCTCGTTGATGGCATTATCCAGGGGATTCACCAGATGGTCCACACCCTCGATGATCTTCTCCTTATCCATCATCTTTGCCGTTGCCAGATAATAGCGCAACAACTCCTCACGATACTCCGCCAACCGCTTGAACTCTATCCCCTCCGGATGCGCCAGAAACAACAGATACACCGCCTTGTGCACAGGCTGCAACTCCACCTCCTGATGATAGTCCTCCAGCAGAAAACGATAATCCTTCGTGATCACCAACCGGCTCAGCTTCCCCTTTGCAGCCTCTATCCGCAGTTCCTCCAGCAAGGGCACACCAACGGCATGCAGCAACAGGTCATTCCGCCCCGCTCGCTGCAACTGCGCTATCAGATGCCTGATCTGACTGGCAATCTCCTCTGGTGAAAACTGCTGGTTGCTCATTCCTTCACATCTTTCATAAAATCTTTGAGCCACGCCCTCCATTTGCTCACCATCGTAGGCGAAACCGGTGCTTCTTCCTCAGTGTTCCACTCATCCTCATCTGCTGCAGGTTCCACTTCCGGCGCAGGCTCCACCTCAAAGGGCAATTCCCCCTGCGTAATCACCTCCCCCACCGTCGGCTTCTTCGCAGGCTTATAGAGTTTCTGAATCAAGTCCTCATAGAAATCATCATCATCGCGATGCACGTTCTCCTTCACCTCGCAGCGCAGGTCGTCCTCCAGACCCGTCGCCAGGATGGTCACCTTGGCATCCTCGCCCAGCGTGTCGTCTGTCGACGTACCCCAGATCACATCGATATTCGGATCCAGCTGGTCAAAGAAATCATCTATCTCCTGCATCTCACTCACAAAGATCGGATGCTCCTCACTGGCGTAGATATTAAACAGGATACGCTTGGCCTTACCGATGTCGTTGCCATAGAGCAACGGCGAGTCCAGCGCGTCGATGATGGCCTTCTCCACACGGTTCTTACCGTTGGCCCTTCCCATCGCCATGATGGCACCACCACCGTTCTTCATCGTGGTCTCCACATCACGGAAGTCAAGATTGATCGAGCCGTCGCTATGCACGGTGATCAGTTCCGAGATACCCTTCACCGCATCCTTCAGGATATTATCCGCCCGTTGGAAGGCCTCTTTGATAGAGATCTCCGAATTGGAATACACATCGCAAAGGCGCTCGTTGTTCACGATCAGGATCGCATCCACATTCTTCCTCAGCTCATCCACACCCTTCAGCGCCTTGATGATCTTCTTTTTCTTCTCGAAATAGAATGGAATGGTCACGATACCTATCGTCAGCAGTCCCATGTCCTTCGCCACCTTGGCCACCACAGGCGCAGCACCGGTACCCGTACCGCCACCCATACCAGCTGTCACGAACACCATCTTCGTACCGTCGGAGAGCAGGTTCTTGATATCCTCCACATTGTTCTCAGCCTCCTGACGACCGAGTTCCGGGTTCGCTCCGGCACCAAGACCACTGGCACCCAACAACATCTTCACGGGCACGGGCGAGCTCTTCAACGACTGACTGTCCGTATTACAGGCCGCATACGTCACACCCTCCACGCCCTCGTTATACATATTTCTGACCGCATTGCAGCCACCACCACCAACGCCAATCACCTTGATGATGCCCTGCATGGTATCCTTAATCCCGTCAAACTGAATAATATCCTCACCCATAATCTTGCAATTTTTCTATCCGTCTGCAAAATTAGCAAACTTTTCCCATACTTCCAAATCTTCACAAGCCTTGCGAAGAAAAAAATTAGACCTCGCAGGGATGCGAGGTCTAAGTGCGCGTTATAGAGATATGTTACTGCAACTTTTTGCCTTTATAGTAAACTTCGAAGTGATCTTCGCCATAACCATTGCCCGTATATTTGAAAGTTGAGGCCATAGCACCCTCCACCTTATTTCCACGATAAAAGACCGAGAAGGAATCCTTGGCATAGCCACCTTCCAATATCTGGAAATTTGCCGCCATACACCCTTTCAACTTTTCACCAAAATAGTAGACATTGAACGAGTCCTTGGCATAACCCTCACCAAGTTCCACAAATGTGGAGGCCATAGCATCAATCTTCTTGTCACCATAGTAAACATTGAATTGTGTCTTGTAATATCCTCTATGCTCTGGGGCTGGATCATTTCTCTCCCCATGCCCGTGATGGCGCCAGGAAGAACGCTCTTTCAGGCGGAACGTCGACGGGTCGACATTCTCCAGTACACGCCCATCCATATACACATTCATCCGGTCTTTCGCATAACCACTGCCTAAATCCACAAAACTCTTGGCATCGGCGTGCATAATGATCTGGTCACCGTAAAACACCCGACCACGATCAATCTCATACTTCTGGGCATGACTCATCAACGTACATCCCATCATCATCACCACCATCAGTGACCTGAATAATAAAGCTATCTGTTTCATAATCGTAACTATTTAAAATTGTCTTTTGTTGGTGCAAAGATACAACTTCCTCAACAAACCGCAAAAGGTTAATCCCTATTCGTTAGTAGGGAATTTCCTAACATCGAGTTTCTCCGCTATTTTGGACAATTATTGAAGGTTTTCCCTCGTTTTGTCCAAAGATGAAGCGTTTGTCTACACAACTTTGAGAAGATTTGGCGAAATTTCTTGGAATTAGCCTAGAATCACCGTAACTTTTCATCAGAAAAAATATTCATACGATTCGTTTCATAATGCTTTTAGTTTGGTTGATTTGTTAGTTAATAATGTAACACTTTACGGACTTGACATAGTCAAGTGCAAAGATAAAAAGAATAATTGGATCCAACAAATAATTTGTGAAGAAATTGTAAAAAAAGTATTTTCACAAGCCTAGTGGAGGGGCACAATTGCCTTTTGGCCCTCATAATCAATAAAATATCCATCCAAAATTTGGTTGTATCGGAAATAAAATGATAAAAGCTGGCCACATATGACCAGCTTGATTTGAGTGAAGGGAACCAAGCGGCCGCTCGAACTTTGTTCGCTTGCTACCATAGGGACGCAAGAAGGTCGAATTGCTCATCATCACACAGATGCCACCGTTCTTGCCTTGCAAGCGACTGCGTCGATTACCGCATATCGTGGCTCTACTTAGTTTCCCTATGATTCATATATAAAGTCAGAAAGGTCCAGCTTGAATATTGCTACAAGAGCAAAGCGTTCGCGCCATCTGACGACATTCTGACGCTGCAAAGATACAAACTCTATTTGAAAGTGCCAAATTTTAAAGAGAGAAATGAATTCTATCCCTTGATTTAGAAGGAATCAGCCATCAGATCCTTACGACCAATGAGGCTGAAGATAGTGATGTTATTGTCATCATTGACTATTCGAAGGGAGCGAAGGATTTCATTAAGTGTTGAGCCACTTGTAGTTACATCGTCAATCACCAGCACGTTCTGTTTCCGGATAGTTGCATAAAGTTCTTTATCAGCATCCGATGCAAACTTCAGAAATTCTATCATGAAAGGACGGAAACGGCTCTTCTTAACGTCCTTAGCTATCGTAAAATAGTCCTTTTGGTGAATAATTTCAAGCATATTATTGATAGAATGTTTGACTTCTTCTTTCTGAGCCTCAGTATAACGGGGCCTTCCATTCTCTAACTTAACATCTAAATACTGCTGTTCAAAACCATCCATGTCGAACGATATATTTGATGGAAGAGCTTTCACCAGTTCCATCTTTCTCAAGGTAGGCTGTGCAAACCTGTAGATATAGCGCAACATGTATTGATTAACCATGCTCGAAGATTCTGGCATAACAACCAGATCATAATTGAACAGATTAATATGCTTGTCGAGATTATCAATGGCTTTCTTGATAAAATTCGTCAAATCAGGTGTATCTTGCAACGACTCTGTGAATTTCACATATTTGATAAAAGCGGTACGCACTGAACTTTCAGTTTGTTCAGAAAATTCATAACCATAATAAAAGCACTTTCCGAATGCTTCTACCTGGTAGCCATCGCCTGTCAAACTGACAATGTCCTCAGTTCCATCATGCTCGAAATCGAACACGAACTTCTTCTCTGTATCGTCGAATGTTACACCCATATTATAAAATCTCGTTTGCAAAGATACTATTTTTTTCTTAAAGAAAAAAGTTTTTTGGGAAAAAAGTTATTCCACAAGCCTTATGAAGGAACACAACGGGTAATGTTTCGGTGTTTCACTGTTTCACCTGTTTCGGTAAAAAAAGTCAACCGAAATTAGGAAAAGACAGCAAGGCCTAACGGCATAACAGGCATAACGGCATAACATTGGGTAAAATCGATGTAGGGGTATATATTTTATTAAATTTATATATATTATAATATATATAAATTATATATAGACACTATATACTTTCGCAATATGCTAATGTTATGCCGTTATTCCGTTATGCCTGTTATGTCGCGATGCGTTACCGTCCTAAAAATGTGGGTGTAAAATAAGCGCCATAAGATTTTATTCCAGTGGCGCTTATCTCTACGTAGAAAATCGAATAATAAAAATTAAGCGTCTCTTATTATAGAGGTCCGCAGCACGCGTGGGGACAGGCACACACTGTGCCATCAAGATAGCACATTGGTGCCAGTCCCCAGTGTGCCGCTTTACGGTTTAGCCATATTTTTGCAGCTTCTGAGGCGTACAACTCGATAAAAGTCGATAAAACTCGATATAACTCGATGACGAGCTCGCTTCATGTTGTAACTTTGCAGCGCATTTGGGAAGGGGCGTGTGTTATGTTAAGAAAAACCGTTGGAATTCGGATTCGAAGTTGGGGGTGAGGATGTTTTGGCCGAGGGCGGCGCGGATCTCGTCGAGGGTCCAGAAACGGCCACCGTCGAGCTCGTCGGCGGAGGGGGTGATGGGGCCGTCGTAGACGGTGCTGTTGACATAGACCAGTTCGCGTTCGCGACGACTGTCGAAGACGTACATGCCACGTGGTTGCGGCACGAAATCGCTGATGCCCAGTTCCTCGCGCACCTCACGCACCAGCGCCTGTTCGGGCGTCTCGCCGTAGTCCATGTGACCTCCCACGCTCGTGTCCCACTTGCCAGGTTGGATATCCTTCCACTCAGGTCGTTTCTGCAAGTAGACCTCGCCCTTGCTGTTGAACACATGCAGATGGACCACAGGATGCAGCAGTCGTGAGCCGTTGTGACACTCGCCTCGCGTGGCGGAGCCGATGACGCGCCCCGTCTCGTCGACCAGCGGGAAGTGTTCTTTCATATTGTCTTTCATCGCGATGGCGTTAGGTTATTCCTTGCGGAGTTCGTAGGCACGGATGATGCGGATATCGTCGATGGGACGGTCGTAGTCGTCGGTCTGGGCCTTCTGGATGGCATCGACCACTTCGAGGCCCTCCGCCACTTCGCCAAACACGGTGTACTGTCCGTCGAGGTGAGGCACTCCGCCAATGTCGTGATAGAGGTCGAGCAGCTCGTCGGTCATGGTGACACGATGGTCGGTAGCGGCCTCCACCTTGTCGCCGATCTGATAGAGCTGCTGGGTGGCGTAGGTCTTGCCCCAGACGATATAGAACTGACACCCGCTGGAACGGCGTTCGGGATTCTCGTTGTCGCCCTCGCGCGCCGATGCCAGTGCCCCACGACGGTGCGGATGCAGCAGACGGCCTTCGGGAGAGAAGAACTCCGCCTCGATGGTGTAGCCATTATCGCCCTCGCCCAACGTTGCGCCCGGTTCGGCATGACGGCTATCGGGATCGCCACCCTGGATCATAAAGTTCTTGATGACACGGTGGAAGAGCAGCGAATCGTAGAACTGCTCGTTGACGAGTTTCAGGAAGTTGTCGCGATGACGGGGAGTATCGTCGAAGAGTGTCAATACGATCTTGCCTGCGGTG
>Ga0247610_10003136_pt1 | contig 18426 bp, 15 predicted proteins | sample 174DNAGHGhighgp2_FD_193483 | JGI IMG/M metagenome (GOLD analysis project Ga0247610, IMG submission 193483) | Sheep rumen microbial communities from Palmerston North, Manawatu-Wanganui, New Zealand - 1742 DNA GHGhigh gp2 | ecosystem: Host-associated > Mammals > Digestive system > Stomach > Rumen... | reverse complement strand
AGGCGGAGAACTACCTTGACGAAGACAACTTCCCTGACAGCAAGATGACCGATGCCAATATCAAGAAACGCATCAAGGCACTTGATAAGAAGGCAGATGCCGAGGAGCTTGCCGTGTTGCAGAAATATCTCGACCTTAAGGGCGATATATCACTCAATAAGAAACTTATCAAGGAGCGCAAGTACGACCTGCTTACTGCACTTTTGGTTAAGTATGCCGCCCTCACTGAGAAGGATATTAAGCGATTGGTCATCGAGAAGAAGTGGTTTGCCTCGCTTGGATTGCGTCTTGAAGGCGAGATGCAACGCATCAGCCAGCAGCTCACCTCAAAGGTATCGGCTCTTGCCGAGCGTTACGCACAAACCCTCCCCGAGATTGATGCCGAAATCGCAGACTTGGAGGCAAAAGTTGCAGGTCACTTAAAATTAATGGGATATTAAAATTTATAGGATATGTATCAGATACCAAAACTACCTTTACAACTTGATGTTGAGACAAAAGCCGTTTTGAAACAGTTAAACTCTGCTAATAAAAAACTTGCAGAGTTGAAAGGTGTTGCGTTGACTATTCCGAATGAAAGTATTCTTATCAATACACTCATTTTGCAAGAAGCAAAAGAGAGTTCAGCCGTAGAGAATATTATTACTACTCATGATGATCTGTACAAAGCAGATGCCGAGTTAAAATCCTTTGCTGTATCTGCATCTACAAAAGAGGTGGTTCAGTATGCAGGTGCTCTTAAGCGTGGCTTTGACCTGATTAGAAACAACAAGATACTTACGCTGTCCATAATTAAAGAGGTTCAAGAAGTTCTTGAGTGCAATAAAGCGGGTTTCCGTAAGTTGCCAGGCACAAATCTACAGAATCAGAGAAAAGAGGTTGTTTATACGCCACCTCAATCATACGATGAGATTGTTTCACACATGGAGAATTTGGAACAATATATAAATGACGATTCTCTTCAAGATGTTGATCCACTGATAAAGATGGCCATTATTCATCATCAATTCGAGAGTGTACATCCGTTCTATGATGGCAATGGAAGAACTGGTCGTATTGTAAATTCGTTATACTTGGTTATTAAAGATTTGCTTGATTTGCCAATATTGTACTTGAGTCGCTACATTATAAAAAATAAGTCAGAATATTACCACCTTATACAATCTGTCCGAGATAATGGCAACTGGGAAGACTGGATACTATTTATCTTGAAAGGAATTGAAGAGACGGCAGAAGAGACAATCGTTTTAGTAAAACAAATAAAGATTCTAATGCAGGAGTATAAGGAGAAGATGAAGACAATTATGGGTAAACAATATAGTCACGAGTTACTTAATAACTTATTTAATCATCCTTATACTAAGATTGATTTTATTATTCAAGACTTGAATGTATCTCGCGTTACTGCTACTGCATATCTCAATAAACTAGTTTCTAATGGGCTACTAGAAAAGTTAAAATTAGGACATAGTAATTTTTATTTGAATACGGCTCTTACACATATTCTTATTGAGCATAGCCCTAAGGCAGATGACCATTTTGAAAGGATAGAGTCTATTAGTAAGATTATATAAAGAAAATGAAGTTTTTTGCACATACGATATATTTAATGTAAAGAAAAAGGCGAAAATTTTTACATAAATCATCTTGAATGTAAAGAAAACTGCCAAAACCTTTACATAAGTTATCATTACTGTAAAGAAAATAGTGATTTATTTATATAAAGTACCTAATTAGTATTGAGAAAACAAATGGGATATTAACACACTAACTATATGCAAACATTAGAAAAAATATTATCAGACATAATGCTTATTGATTTGCTTCGCAAAGAGTGTTCTGGAGCAAACATAAGCAAAGCGGATTTTGATTTAATGGTCAAAAGTCGTAAACTTGCCCACGAAAAAGAGGTCGATAATTGCCACCAACTTAGCGATGAGCAAAAAAGACAACTCAAAGACTTTTTTAACAAGGCCGCTGATAACATCAAAGAGTATAGCCAAGAATGCTTGCGCATCAATGGTAGATTAATAGAATAACATAAACATTGTGCAGAAATGAAGAAAAACCTAAGTATAATACTTTCGTTAGTAGCTCTTGTTGGAGTTGTCGTATTGGCTGTTGTGATGGTGTGCCTTAATGTATCGCTTGCCAATGTTTCACTCGATACTTTTATCGGTGTTATGGTAACAATGATAGGAATACTCGTAACTTTTGCTGTAGGCTGGCAAATTATCAATGCTTTGGAAATTAAGAGCAAACTTGCCGAGATAGAGAAAATTAAAACGGATGTCAATACCCAACAGAGCAATATTGACAAAATTGCGGCTCGCATAGCGTATGATGCTGCCGTAAACCGTAGTTATACTCTTCACAAAATTGGCGAGCATATCAAGGCTTTTGCCTGCACATTAGAGGCTATTGAACATTGTTTGAAAATCGACGAGTACGAAGATTTGAATACCCTATTACACAACTTACAGGTTTTTGCATCGTACTCACATACTATGCGTTGCTATAAAAGCGATAGCGAAGCAATGGCAAAAGCGGATGATGCAATTAAGAAATCACCGAAATATCCTTTGATAAAAGACAAATACGAGGATGCCATAAAAGAATACAATATGTGGTGGAAACCTATTATTGATGATAAGAAAGAAGTGAAAAAATAAATTAAGAAAATATGAATACTACCCAGCGACAAAACACATTAGATGCTATTGTTTCTTTCCAAAAGGCAGATTTTTACACTCCTTTTAAGGAAAAATACGGCAATGAAGGAACGGTAGATACTATCACTTTTTCAGATTATTCTGTGGCTGAACTTATTGCTTTAGCCACGCGTGCAGTTTCTCAATTAGAGAGTATATTGAATACTAATGTGTGGCAAGTTTTACCAAGCGATAATATTCCACTCTCAATTTATGGAAATATTACGCTATGTACAAATATATCCAATATTACAGACCGTTTGCTAAGAGCGAATTACAAAGATGCTGCACTTTCAATAAAGGCACAAATATATTTCCAGATGTTATACGGTTTCTGGGAAAAGCCCAAAACCTTTGAATTAAAGGTTCGAGAATCGTCGATTAGTAAATTAGAGCATAGAGTGGAACTATCAAACTCTCTTATTGATGCAAAAGTCAATAGAGCTAATTCACTTATAGATGAACTAGAAAAAAGAAAAAACGATTTAGAGAGTCTCATCAATACAAAAAAACAAGAATTAGAAACACTAAAGAGTAATCAATCGGAGTCTAACACCATATTAGAGAGTATTAAAAATAATCAAAAGAATGCAATAACTATCCAAGATTCAATAGAAACTTTGAATGGTAAAGCTAATAATATTGTAACCGCATTAGAATCTGCTCAAAAGCATATACAAGAACAAATAAAAAATAATGAGGACACAAACTCTCAGGCCAAGCAAGCTCTTGAAGATTTTAAGGCAGACTCAGATGCTAAAATCTCAAAGATAACATCAGATTATGAGAGTGTATCAAATAATGCGGATGAAGTTCGCAAAATGATGCATTTTATTAAGGATGGAACTTTGGCACACAGCTTTAATAAAAGAAAGGATTCCATACAAACTGCCGTTATTGTATGGCAAGTATTGAGTGTTGTTAGTGCAATTTTAATGGGCGTGTGGATTTTTGTGGTATTCAAGCACTTGAATATTAACATTGCAGCTGGATCTATTATAGAAAATTCTGCAGCCATAGTTTTTGCTAATTTGTTTATCAATATAGCAAAAACATCTCCTATGATTGTATTATTCTGGTTTGTATTAGCACAATACAAAAAGGAAAGAAATTTATTGGAAGAGTATGCATTCAGAGAAGCAGTTGCAGCTACATTAACCGCATATTTAGACCAATTGAATGGAGAAGCAGATAAAAATAAGTGTGCTCTTTTAATGAATACGGTAGAAAAACTTTATACCAAACCAACTATTTCCCGCGATGAGATTATTTCCATTTCACTGAAATCAAAGGATATAGCAGACACCGCTAAACATATTAAAGAATGTGTTAAAGAGTAACCAATGACACAAGATAACAACATACCACAAGGATATAAGCAGACCGAGTTTGGGCCAATTCCATTGGACTGGGATTTGTGTACTTTCAAAGATGTGCTAGCAACATTTTCGAGTGGTGCTACTCCCTATCGTGGTATTCCTGAATACTACAATGGAGATGTGCGATGGATTTCTAGTGGAGAGTTAAACTATAATCATATATATGACACGCTTGAGCACATCTCACAGCAAGCTGTTCGCAACACAAATCTACGCATACACAAACCAGGTACTTTCTTGATGGCTATCACAGGCCTTGAAGCAGAAGGTACTCGTGGACGATGTGCATTTGTAGGAGCTCCTTCTACAACTAATCAGTCGTGTTTAGCCATCAATGGCACAGATAAAATGTGTACAGAATATTTATTCTGGTTTTATCGTATGTGGGGGCAGTATTTGGCGTTCAAATATTGTCAAGGAACGAAACAGCAGAGTTATACTGCTGATATTGTGAAGAAGCTTCCAATATATGGTCCTAAAAATATTGCGGAGCAGAAGGCGATTGCGGAGGCGTTGAGTGATGTGGATGGGTTGATTACGGCATTGGATAAGAAAATCGCCAAGAAACGACTCCTCAAACAAGGCGCTATGCAGCAACTCCTAACTGGCAAAAAACGCCTTTCAGACTTCACTGATGAGTGGGTAAATGTTCAAATAAAACAACTTGGCAAATGGAGTAAAGGACAACCATTTTCGAAAGACAAAATAAATCGTGACGGCAAAAACCCGTGTATTCATTACGGCGAGCTGTTTAGTTATGGGGAGGTAATTGAAACTATAAAATCTAACACAGATATTAAACCCTATGTAAAATCAAGCGGAAAAGATGTATTATTTCCAGCATCAGATGTTACGCCTATTGGTTTGGGGCGATGTTCTGCATTGAATGTAAAAAATGTACTTCTTGGAGGAGACATAATCATATTAGAGCTTACCAAAGATTGCCCTGCATATATAAGTTATGTGGTTAATCTGAATAAGCAACAGATCATTGATAGAGTTACTGGAACAACAGTAAAACATATCAATAGTAATCTGCTTGGTGAAATTAAAATAAACATTTCAACCGACATTAAGGAGCAACAAGCAATTGCTACTATATTAAGTGATATGGATAAGGAGATTGCCGACCTTGAAGCCCAGCGCGACAAGTACCGCCTCCTGAAATCGGGCATGATGCAAAAGCTCCTTACTGGACAAATAAGATTAAAATAACTAAAATAATAATATTATGAGTTTCAAAGCAGACGAAAAGAAGATTAGATTACTTATGTCTAATGCTGTTTACGCAATTCCTCGAAATCAAAGACGATATGTTTGGGATAAAACAAATTGGCATGCATTGTATGAAGATATAAACTTTGTCGTGAATACGCCTAAATACAATAAAGATCATTTTATAGGTAGTATAGTTTTACAAAGTGAGAAATCAAAAGATAATATTGATCATTATACAATTATTGATGGGCAGCAAAGAATAATTACAATATCTTTGTTCTTGTCAGCAATTATGTATATTCTAAAAGAGCGAGGCTTAAAAAATGATTTTAAAGGAATGAGATCATTCTTGATCAGTAAAAATATTAAAGATGAAGAAGAATGTGTAATTAATTCCGATTTTCACCTTTCTATCGCTAGATTTATTTACGAAATTTGCGATTTGGACAAACAAATCACAACTACACTACGGGCTCAACTCAACCAAATTGTTATTGATAAAAAAATTGACAAACCCATAATAGATTGTTTAGTGTTTTATTATGATCTATTGAGTAAACTGTCAGATAAAGAAGTATTAAATATTAGAAATGGTATCATAAATACGAATTATATTGATATTAGGGCCGAATCAACAGAAGATTCATACACAATCTTTGAGATCTTAAATGCACGAGGCCAGTCGCTTGAGGATCATGAATTACTAAAGAACTTTATAATGAGATATGTTACTCCTCAAAAGAAGAAAAGAATAGATATCGTAAAATCAGACTGGGAAAATGTAATAGATAGATCTCTTGGCACATATGCAAAACGCTTCCTAAAGCATTATGCAACCCATAGATATGTATTGGTGAATAGAAATAAAATATATGAGGAGATTAAAAATAATACAAAGTTAAGCGAAGTCAACACTCTATTAGACGATATTCTACTAAAGGCTAGATATTATGAAAAATTAATATCTCCGATTACTGAGGGTCAGGATGCAAATTGTAGCAAGGTTGAATATGAAGTTTTCAACTTCTTTAATATAAAAAGAGCAGAACAGTTTAGACCTATTATCTTAAGTTTTATCCACCATAAAGATCTTGGAAATATTTCGGAAGAGAAATACACAAAGTATCTTCTATTTATGTATAACTTCTTCATATGTTACAATATAATAGGAGAGGATAAATCTAATAAGCTTGAGGATGTTATTTACAAATATGCACCTTTACTCGAAAATGCATTTTCTGATGATAATTGCAATAAGTTTATGGACGGACTTATTAAAAGATTGCCGAATAAAGAAACATTTAGCAAGAATTTCGTTAACATAGGTTGGTCTAACCATACGGCTTTTTATAGTGAACAAAAGAATAAAGATCGAGTCAAATTAGTTTTAGAGGTTATAGAAAAACACATATCACGCAAAAATAAGATAGACGATTTTAGTGTGGAGCACATCTTACCTGATTCTGAAAAGGAAGAACATGCCTTAATTGGAAATTTGCTACCATTAGAAGAAAACCTAAATAATAAATGCTCCGATAAACCATTGGTGGAAAAAATTAAATATTATAAAAAATCTAATTTCGCAATAACTAGAGGATTTGCTGAGAGGTATGAGCAGGATCAAAAATTTTCAATAGATTCAAGAGGAAAACATTTGGCTACAATGTTATATGATCAAATACTAAAATTTTAACTATGGACACAAACATCGGGGCAAAGGAGCGTGTTACGCAAAATAGATTGATAGGACTTTTTAGGCGTGTATTGAAGTACGCATATCTCGGCAATTGGGAGAAGCGAGAGGGCAACAGTAATGTTGAGGAGGAGTATCTCTCGGCGTACCTCGCTCGTCGTGGCTACACCGACAAGGAGATACGCAGTGCCATTGCCAAACTCAAGCAGGCGGCAGGCTCTCTTGGAGGTGGACTTTACAACGCCAACAAGGAGGTCTATACCTTGTTGCGCTACGGCGTGAATGTGCAGGCGGAGGTGACCGAAAAGAAGAAGATGGTACACCTTATCGACTGGGCAAACCCTATGGAGAATGATTTTCAGATTGCTGAGGAGGTAACCATACACAGCACAAGCGACCGCCGCCCCGATTTAGTCGTTTATGTCAATGGCATTGCCCTTGCGGTAATAGAATTGAAGCGTAGCACTGTGTCCGCACACGAGGGTATTCGTCAGAATATACGCAACCAGCAAGATGGTTACATTCCCCGATTCTTCACTACCATACAACTCCTATTTGCGGGTAACGATACCGAGGGTCTGCACTATGGAGTAATCAAAACGCCCGAGAAGTTTTGGCTTCGTTGGAAGGAACCGTGCGGTGAGCCTTGCGCAAAGCCTCACTTCACAGCTGAGGAGTATCCCAATGAATTAGACCGCAGTGTGTTGCAGTTCTTTGAGCCGGCGAGGTTAATGGAGTATATTCACGACTTCATAATCTTTGACGGTGGCGTAAAGAAGGCTGCACGACCTAACCAATATTTTGCCATCAAGGCGGCGCAACCACGAGTTCGCAACAAGCAAAACGGTATAATCTGGCACTCACAAGGTTCAGGCAAGTCGCTAACGATGATATGGTTGGCGCAGTGGATACGCGAGAATGTGGAAGATGCCCGTGTGGTAATCATCACCGACCGTGACGAGTTGGATAAGCAGATAGAGAACGGCTTTAAGGACGCTGGCGAGCAGATAAAGCGAGCAACGAGTGGCGATAAGCTAATAGGTATGCTTAACGCTGCCGAGCCGTGGCTTATATGTTCGTTGATACACAAGTTTGGCAACAAGAACGATGGCGACACCATCTCGGTAGGAGGCAAAAAGGCGACCAAATCACTCGACCTCTACCTCGACGAGTTGGCAAAGTCGTTGCCTGCGGATTTCCGAGCAAAGGGAAACATCTATGTCTTTATTGACGAGTGTCACCGCACACAGGGAGGTATGCTCCACGAGGCGATGAAACACATAATGGGCAACGATGTGATGCTCATAGGTTTCACAGGCACACCATTGCTTCATACAGACAAAAAGAAATCCATTGAGACATTTGGCTCCTATATTCACAGTTACAAATTCAACGAGGCAGTTAAGGATGGTGTTATCCTTGACCTGCGCTACGAGGCTCGCAATGTGGAGCAGTATCTCGGCAAGCGAGAAAAGATAGACGAGTGGTTTGATGCCAAAACAAAGGGTTTGAGTTCGGTTGCCCGTGCTGCACTCAAAGAGCGTTGGGCAAAGATGGAGAAACTGTTTAGCAGTAAGGAGCGCATAGATCGTATTGTGGCAGACATTTGCCAAGATATGAGCACGAAGCGTGCTTTGTCGGGTGGCTATGGAAATGCTATGCTTGTAGCCGACAGCATCTATCAGGCGTGCCGCTATTGGGAGGTGTTCCAATCAACAGAACTCAAAGGACATTGTGCTGTGGTTACAAGTTATGATGCAAGCACCGCATCGGTGAAAGATGAATATCAAGGCGATGGCGAGACCGAGGATCTGACAAAGTACGAAATCTACCAGAAGATGATAGGCAACCAGACTGCCGATCAATTTGAAGCGTGGGCAAAGCAAGAATTTATCAACCATCCGGGAGATATGAAACTCCTGATTGTGGTGGATAAATTGCTGACCGGCTTTGATGCACCATCTGCCACCTATCTCTATATCGACAAGAAGATGCGTGACCACAACCTTTTCCAAGCCATCTGCCGAGTTAATCGCGTGGATAGCGAGGAGAAGGACTATGGCTACATTGTCGATTATCAAGACCTATTCGGGGCTGTCAAAAGTGCAATTGAGGATTATACAAATGGTGCATTTGATGGATACGATGCAGATGACATCAAGGGCTTGCTCACCAATCGCCTTGCTGAGGCTCGAAAAGCGTTGGAGGAGGCATTACAGGCGGTATGCTCAATGTGCGAGATAATACATCCGCAGACAAGAGAAGCATATTTCGCTTACTTTGTCTATGCCGAGACTACACCTATAGAGGAGCAGCAAAAGGAGTGCGAGGCAAATGCTAACAAGCGAGAGACATTCTACAAACTCGTTTCTCGTTTGGTGCGACGATACATCGACCTTGCCAACGAGATGGAAGCTGCTGGCTTCACAGTTGAAGAATCTGCCGACATTAAAAAGCAGGTGGATTATTACAACGACATAAAGGACGAAATTAAACTGAAGAGTGGCGATGCGCTGGACTTGAAGTATTACGATCCAGCAATGCGTCAACTAATCGACAACTATGTTCGCGCAGAGGATAGTGAGAAGTTGGTGGATTTGGCAGATATCTCATTCCTTGACTTGATTGATACGGACAGTGATAAAGCAATCGATTCGCTGCCGAAGAAGATTAAGCAAAATGAGCGCTCTGTGGCAGAGGTATTGGCTGCCAATATGCGTAAGATGATTATCAGTGAACGCCCCAATAACCCAGCATATTTTGACAAAATGTCGGAGTTGCTCAATCAACTGCTTCAAGAGCAGAAAGATGGCAAACTACAATATAAAGAACTTATCGGTAAGCTCATTGATAAACTCAAAGAGGCTCGCTCGACAGTAAAGGCCAAATACCCAGCTTCAATCGATACAAAAGGTAAACAGTCGTTATACGACAATCTCGGCAACGATGAGGCTTTGACGCTCCATGTTCACGACGTAATCAAGGCAAATGCCCGAGATGGCTTCCGTGATATGGATGGTAGTGGTATGAAAAAGATGAAAGCACTGCGTAGAGCAGTTGAGTGTGTATTGCAAGGCTTTGAGGCAGATAAGATAGATGATATTATGCAAATCATAGTTGCGCAAAAGGAGTACTAATGAAGATTATTAGCGTATCTGATATATCTGCCGAGGTCGAGTGGAAGGAGATAAAGAATGTACATCTTACAATCTATCCTCCCAATGCTCGCATTCATGTATCAGCCCCTTTGTCAATGACCGAGGAGGCCGTTAGACTCTTTTTGATTACGAAACTGCCGTGGATCAAGCAGCGTGTGTCGCAGATCCTTGACCAGAACAGACAAACGCCTCGTGAATATGTATCGGGCGAGAATCACTATTTCAAGGGGCATCGTTATCGTTTGAAGGTTATTCAGCATAATGGACCTGCGAAGGTGGAGTTAATGGGTAATGAGTTTATTGTGCTACATGTTCGCAATGGTGCAACTGAAGAGCGCAAGGCTGAGATACTTCGCGAATGGTATCGTACAGAGTTTAAGGAGATATTGCCAGCTTTAATCGCCAAGTGGGAAGATGTCCTTGGTGTTAAGGCTAACAAATGGGAGGTTAAACTAATGAAGACCTTATGGGGGAGCTGTAACCATCTCACTCGCAATATTATTTTCAATCTGGAGTTGATAAAGAAACCTTTACACTGCATCGAATATATTGTTGTTCACGAACTGCTACATATAAAAGTACGTCTTCATAATGAAGAATATACAGCATTATTAAATCGATATTTTCCCAATTGGAGACAGCTAAAAGAAGAATTGAATGAGTTTGTAGTATAAAATTATGTCAGAGACCAACCGCATAGAATATAAAAAGAATTGACTTCTGAGTTTGGATATTGGAAGGGGCATTTATAATATTTTATGAGCATGTGTTGATGATGGTTTCTATCTTACAAACAGCTTTATCGTTGCACTATAAGTACTCATGAACTGCTCATGATAGTGTCCATGATGGCATCAAGTAGGCACTAAGATAGAACTAAGTCGGCACCCAGTCGATGTGGTTAATAATTATCAGAAAAGAGACATCTATAATATCAGCGAACTCGCAAGATTGACTTGCGAGTTCGTTTGTTTTGGACTATCAAGCTTTTCTTTATAGTTACATCCATATATTTTTTTACTCAACATATCATAAAATAAAGAAAAGTGCTATCTTTGCATATTATATGATAGGTTACGGTTATGACAAAGAGTACAATGGGGACTAAATTGCCCCGAAAATTAGAGCAGAAAATGCAAGTCGTTGGCGAGCAGATAAGGCTTGCTCGCTTGCGTCGTAATTTGAGCGTTGCACAGGTTGCTGAGCGTGCTACTTGTTCACCACTTACGGTATCACGTATAGAGAAAGGCGTGCCCACGGTAGCGATTGGCATCTATCTGCGTGTGTTGTATGCCCTGCAACTCGATGATGACATTCTCTCTTTGGCAAAAGATGACGAACTCGGCAGGGCATTGCAGGATATGAATTTGCCACAGCGTGAAAGGGCGTCTAAAAAGGAATAGAAGGCTATGAAAAAATTGTATGTATATGCCGATTTCGATTGGCTCAAAGAGGTTGAGTTGGTTGGTGAACTTGGCTACGAATCACTTCGTGGCTCAGATAGTTATAGTTTCAAGTTTGCTGATAGTTGGATAAAAAAGTATAATGCCATTACCCTCAGCGAAGATCTTAACAACTATCCAGGGATACAATACACTCAGCTGAATAAAGATATTTTCGGTTGCTTTGCCGATGCACTGCCTGATAGATGGGGACGCACTCTTCTTCTCCGTCGTGAGCAGATCTTGGCACAAGAGGATAACAGACCTGTTCGCCGCCTCTCGTCGTTTGACTTCTTAACCGGAATTGATGACTTTTCCCGTATGGGTGGATTCCGTTTCAAAGAAACGCCTGCTGGTGAGTTCATCAATGCGGACAACTCTTTGCGTATTCCCCCGTTGACGGACTTACGAGAACTGATTGCGGCAAGCAAGGAGATTGAGAAAAGTGAAGAGTCAAATATCCTCCCAGAGAAACGCTGGATAGCACAACTTGTTCAGCCAGGCTCTTCACTTGGCGGTGCAAGACCAAAGGCAAACGTAGTAGATGTGGACCGCAGTATATATGTCGCAAAGTTCCCGTCATTGAAGGATGATTACGATGCAGGATTGTGGGAACATTTCTGCCACCTATTAGCTAAAAATGCGGGCATCAACGCTGCCGAAACAAAGGTGATTAAAACAAACGATAAGCATCACACGCTTCTTTCTCGTCGTTTTGATAGAACGGATAGCGGCAAACGAATACATTTTGCATCGGCAATGACATTGCTCGGGTTAAATGATGGCGACAACGCTACAACAGGACACGGATATATTGACATTGTTGATTTTATCATTAGCGGTTGTACCGATGTTGATGCGAACTTGCGAGAACTATTCCGCCGAGTTGCGTTCAATATATGCATTGGCAATAGCGATGATCATTTCCGTAACCACGGTTTTCTGCTCACCGCAAAAGGTTGGACCCTTTCGCCAGCATACGACATGAACCCAACGCAGAATGGTCACCAAAGCTTGTTAATTAACAGCAAAACCAATGAATCTGATTTGTCAATTTTGCTCAATTCGTGTGAGGAGTATATGCTCACCCCAGAGGTTGCAAAGAGTATCATCTATGAGGTTGTAACTGCTGTCAAGGGTTGGCAAGTATTAGCAAATAGATTAGGTATCACTAAAAGAGAAATTAGTTTGTTCGAGGCGATATTTGATACAAATAATACAAACCAATATTTACAATGAAAAGTTACGCATTTTCTTATATTTTATTCTTATCAAACAATGAATATTACCTATCTTAATACTATAAGAACCCTAATAAAGAACTTTAATATATGAATCAATTTTGTTACAGGAGCAGATAACCAAAATTTCCTGATGGTACCACTCCAAATAACATAAATCCTGATTCTCAATAAGAATTGGGATTTTTTGTTTTTCTACCTTTATTCAATTATTTAAAAATATAGCACAAGACCAATATACATCCTCTTCATAAGCCATCACCTCCTCCATTCCTTAATTTTAAACATATTTTAACCCTATTTACAAATTATCTATCTTAATTGTTTTGGTTTTGCTTTTGATTTTTCAAGTAATTTACATAATTTTGGATGAACTAATTTAATTCTTACTAAAATGAAAAAATTCAATCTATTTATGGTTATTATGGCTTTTTTAGCCTTGACCTCTTGTGGTACAACAGGAACTGCCACTACTTCTACCTCCACAACTTCATCTACTACAACCACTTCAGCTAAAACTGCTGGAAATAATGGTGGTGCTGCTATCGCTAACCTTTATCAATCGTACAAATCAACTGGAAAAATTAATTTGACCGATGTCAACAACATCAGCAATGCTATTCAATTAACCACCAGTGCTTCGGAATTAAAAAATAACTTTAGCGATAAATCCTATAGAAATTCTTACGTAAAAGGTATGATCGCTTCTTCTCTTGGATTGGTAACTAACGATAACTCAGAAAGTGTAGTAAGTTCTTTAATAAATATCGCTAGTGCAGCCGATAAAAGTGGTAAAGTAGCAACTACAGCTTCTAACATCTCTACTGCTGCCTCATCAATCAACACTTTGATGAGTTTATTTTCAAATAAATAATCGACTCAAAAAATAGGCTTAAGGTAGGCTCTCGCCTACCTTTTTTTATATTATGATCTACACGTCCCCCTACTACTCTCCCTTAGGAGAAATTACCTTATCGGCCGATGAACAAGGTCTTATTGGGGTTTGGTTTGTAGGACAAAAATACTATGGATCAACGCTCATAGGAGACACACGACAAACCACTAATCAACATATCGAAAATGCCAAACTATGGTTGAAGGAGTATTTTAACCAGAAAATACCCCAAACGAAAATAGAACTACACCTTATTGGTACCCCCTTTCAAATGGAGGTATGGAATATCCTAACAAAGATTCCTTTCGGAGATACTATCACATACGGTGATATCAGCAAACTCATAGCACAAAAAAGAAAATTAAAACAAATGTCACCACAAGCCGTTGGAAATGCCGTTGGACACAACCCTATTTCAATTATCATACCTTGCCATAGAGTCATAGGAACTAATGGCAAACTTTGTGGATATGCTGGAGGAATAGAGCGAAAACAAACGCTTTTAAAAATAGAAAAAACGGCAAAAACTGAATAAGACTACTCCGTTTTTGCCGCTATAAATCTTTTAAATATTAACTACTTAAATCGATTACGATACAATTTAGCAGAAATCATTTCTATTATTCCCAATACGAAGAAAGCTATGATATGAATATAAAATCCAAACAAATAATATTCTAAACAGCACCAAAGCACTAACAAAAAAGCACAAAACATACACACATACGGAGAACAATGACGACGAAACAACAACAAAGTACCAGCAAGGACATGTGGCAATCCGATCACACAAAGAAGTGCTATTCCCCATGGAATCAACGTTTTAGTTAATGCTTCTGCACAAGGTAATGATTGTTGCAAATTTTGCAAAAATCCATCCATACCCAACTTAGTTCCAAAAGGATCAACCATCATTAAGACAAATCCCGTAAGAGCACCTAATGCTACAAAAAAAGTAAAAGCCGCTAAAGTATTTTTATTAATTTCTGTTTTATTCATAGTTATAAAATTGCCCCTACCCTAAAAGTCGAGGCAGTTTGTTAGTTTAATTATTATAAGCTCCATTCAAAACCATCCTTAGTATCCTTCACATTGAAACCAAGTTTGGTCATTTCGTTACGAATTTGATCGCTTGTAGCCCAATCTTTATTTTGTTTTGCTTGCATTCTAATATTCAAAAGCAAATCGACAGCTTTTTTATACGCATCATTATTACTGCCGCCATCGTTTGACAATTTCAAACCTAAAATATCCTCTATAAACAAATGGAATACATCTTTCAATTCGTTCAAATCTTCTTCTGTAATAGTCGCATTACCATCCGAGATAGAGTTAATCGCTTTTGAAGCATCAAACAAATGAGAAATCACGATAGGTGAATTCAAGTCATCACACATAGCTTCTTCACAACGTTGACGAAGTCCTGCTACATCTACGGTAGTAGTAGCGGCAGGTTTAATGCGTTGCAAACGAGCATAAGCGTCAGCCAAACGTTCCATACCTTTTTGAGCTGCCTGAAGAGCCTCGTTACTAAAATCAACCGTAGAGCGATAATGAGCCAAAAGGATAAAGAAACGGATGGTCATAGGTGAATATGCTTGTTCGAGCATTTCATTACCTTCATTATCTTTATGACTACCAGTAAAAAATTCATCAAGCGTAATAAAATTACCCAACGATTTACCCATTTTTTTACCTTTGATTGTAATCATATTATTATGCATCCAATAATGCACCGATTCTTTTCCCAAAGCGGCTGTAGATTGAGCAATTTCGCACTCATGATGTGGAAATACCAAATCCATTCCACCACCATGAATATCAAACTCTTCACCCAAGTACTTAGTACCCATTGTTGAGCATTCCAAATGCCATCCTGGGAATCCATTGCTCCAAGGAGAAGGCCAACGCATGATATGTTCTGGAGCGGCTTTTTTCCACAAAGCAAAATCACAACTACGACGTTTTTCAGTCTGTCCATCAAGATCGCGAGTGGTTTCAAGTAATTCGTCGATATTACGACCAGAAAGTTTACCGTAATGGAATTTTTTGCTGTATTTTTCTACATCAAAATACACAGAACCTTCACTTTCATAAGCGAAACCTGCGTCTAATATTTTCTTAACAAATTCGATTTGTTCAATAATATGACCACTGGCATGAGGCTCAATACTTGGAGGCAAAACATTAAGAGCCTCCATTGCCGAATGATAACGATTAAGATAATATTGCACAACCTCCATTGGTTCTTTTTGTTCCAATCGAGCTTTTTTAGCAATTTTATCTTCCCCTTCATCGGCATCATGCTCAAGATGACCAACATCGGTAATATTTCTTACATAACGCACCTTATACCCAAGATGAGTAAGGTAACGAAATAACAAATCAAACGTAATAGCTGGACGAGCGTGTCCAAGATGAGCATCTCCATAAACCGTTGGTCCACAAACATATAAACCAACATGTGGAGCATGTATAGGTTTAAAAACTTCTTTTTTACGAGAAAGTGTATTATAAATACTTAATTCCATAAGAATTCTATTTTCGCAATTTTTCTGCAAAGATAAAAAAAAACTTTAAAAGTTTATAAAAAGAAGAAATGCTTTAGTACGTCTTAACAATACCTAATACATTAAACCAAAACTTCTGATTTTTTATCAAGTCTTTTCCCTATCTTTGTAAAAATTTTAATACAATGAAAAAGTTATTTTTATCTCTCTCTATTCTATTTTCTACGCTCAATATTTTCGGTGTAAACAACGAAAATTTTAACCAATTACACATTACCGATGGTATTCTTTACAATAAACTTGATAGTGCCATTATGCTTCGAGGAACTAATTTAGGAAACTGGTTAGTTCAGGAAGATTGGATGACAGGAAACACTTGTAAAGACCAAACCTCAATGATTAATACGCTTATCAATCGATTTGGTGAAGAAACAGCGGAAGAACTCATTGATATTTGGGAAGAAAATTTCATTACCACCACCGATTTAGACAATATTAAAGAAATCGGAATGAACGTTGTTCGTGTCCCTTTTACTTGGATGAATTTACTTAAATTATCCGATCGCAGTTGGAAGGTTGATGCTTTCGAGCGCTTAGATTGGGTTATTGAAGAATGTGGTAAACGTAATATCTGGGTTATCCTTGACATGCACGGATGTCCGGGTTCACAAAATGGAAGCGACCACTCTGGAGTTGATGGTGGCAACAATAAAGAAGCTATGAGCAAATTTTGGTTTGGCACCACAGAAGAAGTAACGGCTAACCAAACGCTTTACTACACCTTATGGGACTCAATCGCTACTCGTTACAAAAACAACGATGTTGTAATGGGATTTGACTTAATGAATGAACCTTTTTGTACATACCGCTATAATTCTTCCAAAACCGAATCTCAATTACACCAAATGTTGTGGACCGTTTATGATAACGCTTACAAACGCATTCGTGCCATTGATCCCGACCGTATTTTAATTATGGAAGCCACTTGGGATCCTATTGACTTACCCAATCCATCGACATATGGCTGGACTAATGTAATGTACGAATATCACAACTACTTATACGACGATTACGATAACGCCGAAGGAAGGCAAATCACCAATATGCAGACAAAAGTAAATGCCATTAACGCGAAGGTTAGTACCTACAAGGTACCAAGTTTAATGGGAGAATTTTGCTATATGAACAACGCCAAAGCTTGGGAAACAGGATTGGAATTACTAAACGACAATAACATTCATTGGACCAATTGGTCATATAAAGTACAATACTATTATGGCAATTGGGGAATATTCAATTTTTCGACCAACAATATTGATATTTCTACGGCAAGTGAGAGCCAAATTCGTACAGCATTCGCCATTCGTACAGGTAGCAAAAACTCCACTATATACAACACTATAAAAGCTGCCACTTCGTATATAAAAGAACCCATCGTGCCAACCGAGATTCCAGGTAAAATTGATTGTTTAAAAAGTACCAACAAATCAGGTACCGTATCCAAAAATAAAAGTTCTAACGGAAACTACTTAGGCGGTTTTACTAATGGTTCTTATGCCGAATATAAAATCATCTCTGAAAAAGATACCACCTATACCTTTTCTATTTTATTAGCTGCAGGCGATACTCAATGGAATGCTCAATCGTTTACAGTAAAACTAAATGGTAAAAAAGTAGCCGAAAGCAACATTACAGGAAGCACTGGTTGGGAAAATTTTATTCCCCACGAAGTGAGTTTCAAAGTTCCCCAAGGCACACACACGCTTCGTATCACTATGGTAGGAGGAGCCTGTAATTTAAGCGATATTACCGCTACATTTTCTGTATCAACGGCATTAACAAAATTTTTTGAGCAAGAAAAAGTTTACTCTATTGAAGGAACTATTTTTTGCGATAATGCTTTTAAAATTTACAACATCCAAGGCTGTAATGTTACCAATCTGAATGGATATCTAAAAAGAGGCGTTTACATTGTAAAAACAAATCTCAAAGCTTATAAAATCTTGATAAATTAACCCCATAACTATATAAAACGCCAAAGCGGTAAGATTATGAAGTGAACCCCAAAGTTTGGACAAAAAACTTTGGGGTTTATTTTATGCGTAAGAAACATGATTATTCAGCATTGCTAAAATATATGCATATGCTTGAAGATGGCTATTCCATCAATTACATTTAC
>Ga0247610_10003135_pt1 | contig 18428 bp, 19 predicted proteins | sample 174DNAGHGhighgp2_FD_193483 | JGI IMG/M metagenome (GOLD analysis project Ga0247610, IMG submission 193483) | Sheep rumen microbial communities from Palmerston North, Manawatu-Wanganui, New Zealand - 1742 DNA GHGhigh gp2 | ecosystem: Host-associated > Mammals > Digestive system > Stomach > Rumen... | reverse complement strand
TCTCAATACATTTAAATCCAAAGATTCTTTTATATGATTTATATTTTTTAACACCTTAAAAAATCGAAAAATTTTAAACTTTTTATCAAAAACATGTATTTTATAATAATTATTTTCTTTTTTTATACCTAATATGTTTTTCAAACTATCCTCCAACAACTTTCAATGTTTTAGAGTCATTATCAGTTAAATAATCTCTATTAAGCTTGGTTAAATCAAAACATTCTCCGATTTTAGTATCATAACTTGAAGGTATATATATGTTATAACCACCTGCTGATGTAAAAGTAAATTCACCCAAGTATATTTTATCTTTGTTTTCAATAAAATCGATTCTAACATAAGGGAAATTTTCTTTTGCAAGTTTTTTCGCAATTTCAACCACTTTATCAAATAATTCAGGTTTTTCTTTTACTATAGAATTTGGAATTTTAATTGCATGGAAAGGTTGTCTTACAAAATTTTCATCAACAATTGTCGTAATTCTGTGATATTCAAAATTTGGATGATGTTGTTTTATAAAAATATATTTTATCTTTCCATTAAAACAGTGAAAATTATACTCATAAGATTTTTCACAAAAATATATCGGAAGAAGTTCCTCAGCAAAAATTTTTGGTTTTATATCTTTGTATCCGCGTGACAGATTATAATAATACACATTATTCCAAGGTTGAATCCAGTCGGAAAATAAGAATTTTATTTTATCAATATCAGCTTTGCTTTTATCAGTAATAAAATATACTCCAGTTTCACCGCCACCACCCCAATTTGTTTTTAATACAAATTGATTAGGCAATTTATCAAAATCTATTTCGCTAACAGAATCCCATACTCCAAGAAGAGGTACAGTATAACCATCTCCTAATTTTTCTTTAATATAATTTTTAAATTCGTATTTATCGATACATCTTGTTTCTAAAGGATTATGATAATGAAGTTTCATCCAATTTAATTTTTCGTTAAAAGTTTTTGGATTAACTAAATCAGGAAAGTATCCCAAATGCTCATAAAACTGTTGAGAAATATACCAAACTTTATCTTTGTAAGACATTTTATCTTCATTTTCCCAAAGGAAAATGTTACCTCTTGATGCGGAATTAGTTCTGAACATATTTAAATCCAAAGTATTTTTCATACTCTTTATATATTTTAAAAGACGTACAATACGATAAACCTTAATTTTTTTACCGAAAATATGTATTTTATAATAATAATTTTCTTTTTTTATACCTAATATCTTTTTCAAACTATCCTCCAACAACTTTCAATGTCTTAGGGTCATTGTCCGTCAAATAATCTCTATTCAATTTAGTTAAATCCAACCATTCACCTATTTTATAATCCCAGTCAACAGGTTTTATAATATTATAACCTCCAGCAGGAGTAAACGTTAACTCTCCGACATAAATTTTATTTTCACTTATCATAAAATCAACTCTTACAAAAGGAAATTCTTTAGATAATATTTCGGATAATCTGACAATTTCTTCAAAATAATATGGTTTTTTATTTATTAATTTATATGGTTTATGTCTTATATAAAACAGAATATCGTTAAAATTTTTATCAACCAAACGAGTTCTGTTATACAATTCATATGCCTCTTTCAATAATACAAATTTTACTTCACCATGAAAACAATAAACTCTGCATTCCATTGAAATTGTATTATTATTCTCCACTATAATTTTAGGTTTAATATTTTGGTATCCGGGAAGAATAGAACTGTAATAAACGTTATTCCAAGGTTGAAGCCAATCATTAAACAGATATTTAATTTTATTAATATTTTCTTTAAATTTTTCATTTACAACATAAATTCCTTCTTGTCCTCCACCACCATGATTTGTTTTAATTACAAATTTTTCAGGTAATCTATCAAAATCTATCTCATCAACAGAATCCCATACCCCAAGAAGAGGTATTGTATAACCATCTCCTAATTTTTCTTTAATATAATTTTTAAATTCATATTTATCTATGCATCGGGTTTCTAAAGGATTATAATAATGTAGTTTCATCCAATTTAATTTTTCATTAAAAGTTTTTGGATTAACTAAATCAGGGAAATATCCTAACCTTTCATAAAACTGTTGAGAAATATACCAAATTTTTTCTTTCTGAGTAAATTTGTTTCTGTTTTTCCAAAAAAATAAATTACCTCTTGAAGCAGACTCCGTTCTTGAAGTACATAATTTAAGATGTTCATTTATATTGTTAATTATTTTAAAAAAGTCAAATATTCTGAATATTCTGAAATTTTTGCTAAAAATTCTGAAATTATAATATAATTCATCTTTTTTTAAATTAACAAATATATTGAACACTTAAGCCTCCGAATTTTTAATTTTTTCTTGCCAGTATTTTATTATATCATATCTATTAGGATGATTAGCAGGCTTTTTAAAATTTCGCACCCCTGATAAATAAATATTTTTTAATTCTTGTATTGTAGATGCACATGCAAGCCCATTTCCAAACCCGGAACATAAAACTGTTTCTTTTAATCCGTTCTCAATATTTTCTTTTAAATTATCATTTATTGAAACGGGTATTGATGCTATAGAAGAATTTCCGTAAGTCTCAAAGGTATGGAAAGGTGTTTTTTCAATCGGGTAATTTATTGCCATTGCAACCGATTGAACAATTTGTTTGTTGGCTTGATGACACATAAAATGGGTTATTTCGGTTTTTGTGATATCGCAATACGATAATAATTCATTTATGCTTTTCGGAACATGATTCATTGTAAAATTGAATACAGCTAAACCATCCATATAAACGGAATTCAATGTAGTTACTCTCCCGCTTTTTGTCAAAATCGGCTCATATATTATTTTATCAAATTCCAAATTTCTTGTATAAGGTAGTCTTGCACCGGATGCGGGGGTGATAATTGCTTCATATCCTTTGCCGTTTACAGTTATATTAAAATATGATTTTATTATATCTTCACTATATTCTAATAATGTCGCTGTCCCTGCATCTCCAAATATTGGTGCAGAAACTCTATCAGATAAATCGACTCTGGCAGACGGAGTGTCTCCTGCCAGCAGTAAAACTTTTTTACAAGCACCTGATTCTATAAGTGATGATGAAATCCAAAGTCCGTAAACCCATCCGGGACATCCTTGATTAACATCAAATGCGCAGCAATTTTTATTTAATCCTAATTTTTCGTGTATTGAATATGCTGTAGCAGGTGAAGGATAATCCGGTCTCTGTACAACAAATATGAGAGCATCTATTTCGTTTCTATCAATTTCCATTTCATCAAATAAAGTTTGTGCTGCCTGAATCGATAAATCAGCAGAAGTAACTCCGTCTTCCACAACCCTACGTTTATAAATACCCGACATTGCTCGAATTCTATCAACTTTTTTTACGGAATTATTATAATATTCAATTTCATCATAGATATTTATTTCTTTTGGCGGAACGACGGCACTAATACCTGATATTTTTACATGGTTGTATGTTGATAATGTCAATTTGCTCTCCAATCGTAATCTTTATTATAAAATCTTGTTAAATTTTCTATGAAATTATCATAATTATATATTTTATCCAGCATACCCCTTTGTTTATTTATTATATCATAATATAGGTCTTCATCTTTTGCTGCTTTATGTAAATCTTTACATATACAATTTATCATTTCGTCATAAGAAACGTATACATTTTTTAATGTTTTCCAAGATTCATCAGGAAAATAATTATTATTGTAAACTGAAATTCCAATTGTTCCTACATATGCCGGTTGAATAAAATATCCATCCATTCCTTCTCCAAAAGATATTATAAAATATGATTTAGCAACTATATCCATGTATTGTGAAAATGTCATGTTATCTATTTGTATAAATTGCCAATTCGGAAAATTTTCTTTTAATTTTATTAAAACATTTTGCTTATAAAGATTTTCGTCTTTTGAGTACAAAATGATTTTTTCTTTTTCTTCAAAAGAATATTTTTTATAATTTTTTAAATTAATATCAACTGAAATATAATGAAGGGGAATACCAAATTTATTACAATATTCTTGATTCGCATATCTATTATGTGCTATTGTTTGAGTTATATTATCGGTTATTTTGAATAAGTCGGAAATATCATCCGGCATATTTTTTGTATTCTGGTTTAATATATTTATCTGTAAATCAGGTATATTTTTCAGAAATTGTTTTTCGTAACGGTCCAAATTTTTATAGAATATTTTGGAAAAATATTCAGGAATGTGTATTATTACGTGTTTTGCATTTGTTGCATTATGTGTTATTTGTTCAAATCTGTATATTTTTTCGTTATTTTTAAAATTATCGTTAAATGCTATAGTTCTTTTACCGGGCAATGTTGCTATAACACAAGAATAATCTGAGTTAATTTTTCTTGAATGCTCACAAATAGAATATATTGACATTACGCCGCCAATTACCTCTGTTGTTGGAGGTATAAAAAATATAATAAGATTTTCGGATTTTTTTATTTGTGCCAAATCAAATGAGTTTTGAACAATAGCTGCAGCTTTCGATTCATCATTTTTTAATTTTAATATTGGAATATTAAAAATTTTGTATACAGTATTATGACGATTAATTTCCCTTGTGTAAAATTTAGACATCTTTTAATACCTCACATATTAAATTTCTTGCGTTATCACTTAAATCACCATAAAAAGGAAGGCATAAAACTTTATTTTTAATATCATTAACAATGGGTAAATCATCTTGATTTATTTCTAAAATCTTTTTATAACAATCGTAATCATTACATGCTGGATAAAAATATTTTCTTGCATATATATTTTTACTTTTTAATTTTTCAATAATTTTGTCTCTGGAAAGCGGGTATTCATCGTTAATTATAATGGGATAGTATTGATATGAATCAGTAGTATTTTTGGGCATTTTGGGAATTTTTATACCCTTAATCATTAAATTTCTATCGTAAAATTGTTTTAGTAACATTCTTTTATTTTGTTCAAACTTATAAATTTCAAGATTTTTTAATCCCATTAAGGCTGATATTTCATTCATTTTACCATTTAAACCAAGATATGTTACCGCATTTTCAGATTCAATTCCAAAGTTTCTAAAGGTGTTAATTTTTTGTTTTAAATTATTATCTTTATATGCTAAACCGCCACCTTCTATTGTGTGAAAAAGTTTAGTTGCATGGAATGAAAACATAGTTATGTCTCCATAATTACCTATACCTTGTCCGTTTATTTTGGAAGAAAAGCAATGAGCACCGTCATATATAACTTTTAAATTGTATTTCTTTGAAATTTTTTCAATTTTTTGAACATCACAAGGAAATCCATAGACATGTACCCCAAGAATAGCGGAAGTTTTGTCATTTATTAAATTTTCAATTTTGTCAGCATTAATACACATAGTTTCCGGTTCAATATCGCAAAATGTTGGTTTTAGACCGGAAAGTATAATTGAATGAATTGTTGCCGGAAATGTGTATGGCGTTGTGATAACTTCACTTTCCGGCGGTAGTTCCAAAACGTTTAGTGCAGTTATTAAAGCTGTTGTTCCGTTATTAAAAAGAGAAAAATTACTTACATCTAACTCCGTTTGTAATTTTTTTTCTAATTCGTTATGTAACTTACCCATGTTTGTGAGCTGATCTGATTCAAATATTTTTTCTATCCCATCTGTGAAATCAGTCAATTTAGGTAGTATCGGTTTTGTAATATATATATTATCCGATTGCATTTATTACCTATATATGTTTTCTTACAGTTTCTATAATATCGGCATATACCGCTAAATGTTTTTCATCAGAAGTGTGAATTATTTCTTGCAAATAACTCTTTGCTTTTGAAGATTCGTTTGATTTTTCAATAAGTCCAAAGTCACTAAATGATAGATTTAGTAAACTCATTATCTTTAAAAAATTATCTAAAGAAGGATAATTTTTTCCGGTTTCAATTTTACTTAAATGTTTTTCGCTTATTCCAATTTTTTCAGCAAATTGTGCTTGTTTCAGCCCTTTTTTCTTTCTGCCGTTTTTTATTATTTTTGCAATATATTCTTTTGTAATAATCATAATTTGCACCTAGTAATAGATTAACTTACTTTTTTAGAGCTAAAAACAATATATGTAATACTTTTTTGATAATATATATACATATATTTACTTAGAATTATTTTTATATTAACAAGACAAAAAAAAAGACCTCTTATTAGAGGTCAAGGTTGGTTATTTTGGTTATGTTATGGTTATTATATTTCGGTTTACATTGTTTTTAATTACCCTCAAGATTTATATTTGCCAAAATAAGAAAAAATATTTACAAAACTTTATGATAATATGTTATTATGTTAAAAAATCTAAGAAAATTTATTTTAGCTAAAATTTTAAAACGTAAATATTATCGTACCGGTAAATGTAAGGCTTGTGGCAAATGTTGTACTCAAATTTATGTTAAACATTTTAAACATGTTATTCAAGATGAAAAAGAATTCGAGAGACTTCAATATTTACACCGATTTTATACATATCTGAATGTTATTGGTAAAGACGATATAGGTTTAATTTTTGAATGCCAAAATTTGGATTCTCAAACTCATAAATGTAAGATCCATAAATCAAGACCCGGAATTTGCAGACGATATCCGCAAGAAGAACTTTTTTCTATGGGTGGAGCCTTGTCTGACGATTGCGGATACAAAATGGAACCTATAATACCTTTTGAAAAAATATTAAAAAAAACTAAATGCCCTAAAAGTATAACTTTATATAAATAATTTTTTACACTTTCGGTTAATGATAATCATTTTTAAATATTTTATTCTGGTATTACTGAAAGGACAATTATGAAAAAGATTCTTTTGTTAATAATTTTTTCATCTACAATATCAACTGTAAACGCAGCTTGTCCAATAACAGGCGGAGCTTGTTCATCGGATTTGGAATTGCCTTCTCTTGAAAATAATCTCGTTCCTGAAAACTTACAGAATATGCAGAAACCTGATGCATTTCAAGAAAATCCGATTCAATCGTATGAAATAAAAACGATTACTCCGGATCAAGCTACGTCAACACCCAGAGCAAACGACTATAACGCCGATTGTCAATTCGGCGTATGTTTGCCTGGGGGATTTTAAATATAATTTGAAATACTTTCAAGATATTCAAAAATACCCTCATTGTATCGGTTATCAACGGCACTGAATGGTAATACTACACCGCCAAATTGCTTTTTAACATTTTTGATAACATTAAGTGTTTTTGATTTTGGCACATAATCCATTTTTGTCACAATTGTAAATATAGGTAAATTATATGCAGTAACCCATTCTCGCATTTGATAATCATTTTTTTGAATGTCATGCCTGCCGTCTATAAGTTGAATAAGCGAGCAAATTTGTTCACGTTTTAACAGATATTCTTCAAGATATTTTTGCCATTTGTTTTGGGCTTCTTTTGACACTTTTGCATATCCATATCCGGGTAAATCTGCAAAAATAAATTTATCTGAAAATTGAAAAAAGTTAATCAATCTTGTTTTCCCCGGGGTATTTGATGTTTTTGCCAGTTTTTTATTGTTAGAGAGTCCATTAATGAATGAAGATTTGCCAACATTAGAACGTCCTAAAAGCGGAAACTCGGGCAATGTATAATTAGGACATTGCCCGAGTTTTTCTGCACTTATTAAAAATTTTGCCTGCATAAATTTATTCATAAGAAAATTTTATCATGAATACAAAATTTTATACCGCAGCCATTTTTTCTTGAAGGACTTGTGCCGATTCTTCATATCCGGCTCTACCCATCAATGCATATGTATAATTTTTTGCTTGTTCAACTCCCGGTTGATTGAATGTATTAATATGATATAACTCTCCGGCTATAGCAGTTTGAACTTCAAGCATATAAAGAAGTTGTGCTACATTATAACCGTCGACTTTATCAAGAGTGATTGTGATAGTGGGTCTGTTATAATCTGACAATGCAACTCTTGTAGAATCAGCTTCAGCGTTGATTAATTGATTAATTGATTTTCCGCCTAAATATCCGATTCCTGTGTACTCAAATATCTTAGGAATTTCTAATGTGTTATCAAATTCGGCAACTCTAATAAAGTTAATTACTTTGTCATTAGGACCTTCGTTATATAGTTGAATTTGAGAATGCTGATCTGTAGCTCCCAATGCTTTGATAGGTGTAGGACCTATATGAACATCATTTCCGTTATTATCTTTATTTTTACCTAATGATTCAGCCCAAAGTTGAACATACCAATCGGATACATATTTTAATCTGCTTGAATAAGGCATCATAACTGATAAATTTTTACCTTTTTTAGTATCCATTAAGTAGTGAATTAAAGCATTTTGAGCAGCAATATTTTCGTTTATATCCGTATTTTTTAAAGCTAAATCCATGTCCTTGATACCATTGATAATTTCATCAATATCAAGTCCGACAAGTGCAAATGGTAATAAACCAACTGCAGAAAATACTGAAAAACGTCCGCCTACATCATCAGGAACAACAAATGTTTTGTATCCTTCTTGTTCTGAAATTTGTCTTAAAATCCCTGTCTTTTTGTCAGTTGTTGCAACTATATTTTTTCTATAATCATCACCAAGTTCTTTTTCCAAAATATTTTTTACTATCATAAATTGTGACATTGTTTCGGCTGTAGAACCTGATTTTGTAATTACATTAACTAAAGTTTTTTTCAAATCTAATATATTAAGCAATCCTGAAATAGAATCCGGATCAATATTGTCAAGGAAAAATATTCTTGGCATGCCCTCTCTTTGTGCAGAAGTTAAAAGATTCCAGTATGGTTTTAATAGTGCTTCCGTAACAGCAATACCGCCCAAAGCTGAACCGCCTATACCTAACACAAGTATATTTTCAAATTTACCTCGAACTTGTGATGCAAATTCTTTTACGTACCATATAGTTTCTTCATTATAACCGAGGTTCATCCATTGAAGCCATTGTCCCGGCTTATCTTTTCTTTTGTTTAAGTCAGTAATAATTTGTGCAATAGTCTCTTTGTAATTTGAAAACTCCTGTTGAATGTTTAATCCGTTTTCTCTCCCGATTACCATTTCATCAGTGTTTTTGTAATTTAATCTAATCATTTCTTACCTCGTTTAAATTAATTCTAATAAGTACACTTTATACACTTATTATATGTACTAAACTTATAAAAACAAGTAAGAAAAATTTAAATTTAATTTATAGTTGTTTAATAACTTGAAAAATTATGACATTTATAGTAAAAGTATATTGGGGTATAATCTGTGGATAAAGAATATTTGGAATCTATAACAAAGGAATGTGATTTTGGAGGTGAACCATCCGCTGTGATTGGTAAAATTCAACTTCTTGATGACAGATTTACCAAAGATGATCTGGTTGATATATATAATTACTTTCTCTCTTTTGTTCAAAATCCTGATATTATTCTTTGCATAATTCAATGCATAGATAAATTGAGAGATAAAGGTTCATTGAGCGCTTTGTTAGATTTACTTCTTATGAAAAATATTGATTCTTCAAATGATTCATATATAAATGTAAGAGTTATGTGTGCAAAAACTATTGCTAATTTGAAAGATACATCGGCAGTTACTCCGCTCTTGTATTGTCTTAATAATAAAGATGAAAATTATAAAGTGAGATTGGCATGTGCGGAAGCATTGGGCAGAATTGGTGATAGATATGCCGTAGCACCTCTTATTGCTGTTGTGAAAGATGAAAATGAAAAATCAGTATATGTTAGAGAAACTGCAGCTTCCGCATTAGGTATGCTTGGAGATTTAAGAGCTGTGGATCCTCTTGTTAGCATATTAGAGGCGCAAAAAGGTATAATTAATAAATTTACTTTTTTAAAAGAGCGTATTATAGAGGCTTTAGGAAAACTTAGATTAGATAACAATGAAAGAGTATTTAATGCTTTGAAAAATTCCCTTTTGGATGATTCTCCTCAAATAAGGATAAATGCAATAGAAGCCATTATGGATTGTGATAATCCTAAATCTGTTGAAATAATAAGAACATGCCTTATTGAAGATCAAGATGAGGAAGTGAAAAAAAATGCTTTAATTGCACTGTATAATCTTATAGGGAGAGAAATTTTGGATGAGGTTGTCGAAAGTCCTGATTATTCGGATGCGTTGAAAATGGAAGCCGTATCTATAATATCTGAATATGAAAATGATGGTGATGCTGATGAATAAAGGTATTGTTCTGTTATCAGGCGGACTTGATTCTCTGGTAAGTTTAGGGCTTTATCATACTGATATCTCATTAGCTTTAACCTTTAATTACGGTCAAAAAGCTGCCAAATCTGAAATTGCGGCATCTAAAAAAATATGTGAATTTTATAATATTAAACATAAAATTGTAAATTTGGACTGGCTTAAGGATATAACTAATACTGCATTGGTTTCTGATAAAGAATTACCAGAAGGGATTGACAATCCTATAGAATCTGCTAAAAATGTTTGGGTGCCTAACAGAAATGGTTTATTTTTAAATATTGCAGGAGCTTTTGCTGATAGTGGTGAATATGATTCAATTTATATAGGTGCTAATAAAGAAGAAGCCGGTACTTTTTCAGATAATACACAACAATTTATTGAAAGTATAAATTCGGAATTTGAATTTTCAACACAAAATCATCCAAAAGTTATTGCCCCCTTGATAAATTCTGATAAAAGTGATATAGTGAAACTTGCATTGGATAATAATATACCTCTTGATTTAGTTATGAGCTGCTATTTAGGAGGGAAAAAACATTGCGGGAGATGTGAGTCTTGTACAAGACTAAAAAATGCTCTGATAGCTAATAATGATAAATTTTATATAGGAAAACTTTTTTGAAAACTCTATTTATTAATGAAAATGTAAAATATGAAGGGCATCAATTAGCTCCACATTGGATTTATAAAAATTACAAAATTCAAGGTGATGCTATAGTGGGATTTATTGGTGAATGTGAAGTAAAATTGACTGAAATGGTGGACATAGAAGATGTTATCAATAATGAACCCATATATAGCAAATTAATGCTTAGTTTTATTTCAGAGCAATTTAATGTAAACCTTGTAGAAGGGGTATTCAGACAAAGATTGTTAATTTGTATTATAAAAGAGGCTCTTGAAAAGAGAGGATTTGTTTTAAAAAGAGATGGTGATGATTTGTTCTTTGATAATAAAAAATTAACCGTTTCAATTGCAACCAAATCTCAAACTTCCGTGCTTATTCATACAGGTATTAACATCGATTCAAAAAATGCTCCGATTAATGCATCCGGTTTGGCAAGTGAAATGGGAATTGATGATATAAAAGGATTAGCAAACGAAATTATGAAAAATTATTCAAATGAAATTGATGATATAATATTAGCATCGACAAAAGTCAGGGGGGTGCAATGATTGAAGATGAATTAAAGCATGAACATTCTCATGTAACCTATCAAGATTACCAAAATCAGCATAATAATAAAAAAACGAGTGATAGTATTGCAATTTTTGTGTCAGCTTTTTTTATTCTGTTATTGCTCTTTTTGGGTATTGCGAAACAACTGTCGCCTGATGTTGATGTTACTATTGCAAATGATAGTGATAATACTAATATTGAGGAAAAATCCGTTATAGATGAAAGACTCAAACTTCTTCAACTTGAAGATGGTATAAAATCCGGTGAGAGTGAAGAAATGTTTGCTGATGAATTGGAAGAAAAAGTCGTTATTCCTGAACATAAAGAATCTAAAAAAGAAACTGTTGAAGAAAATAATAATGAAAAAGAAAAACCCGTAAAAACTGAAGCAGAAGCGACACCAAAACCAGAAGAAACAGCGTCTCCGGCTCCAAAAATACAGGTACTGACTCCGATTCCTCAACCTGAAAAAGTTACTGCATCAAAAGTCGTTGTAGGATATTATAATACACGTGAACAAGCCGAAGTCGCTAAAGGTATTATTGAAGAATCAGGCTTGAATATTTCGCCTTTTGTGAGAAGTATAGGTGGTGCGTACACAATTCAAGTAGGCTCTTATTCTTCCAGAGATAAAGCTCAAAGTGTTGTGAATGATTTAGTTCGAAATAATTATCCGGCAAGAATAATTTCTGAATAATTAAAACCAGTTGCAAATATCATTTGAACATAAAACATTTGACAAATCTGTCATTGTTTCTTCATTTGTCATTTCATACGTTACGGGAGTTATGGATATTTTGTTATTTCTAACTGCAGCAATATCAGTCTTTGCATCAACAGGTTCTGTTATCAATTCTCCTGCCATCCAATAATATACTTTTCCCCTTGGATCAACTCTCTTTTCATAACTGTCAGTAAACATCTTTCTGCCTAATTCTGTTATTGCAATTCCTGATATATCGTCTTCATCAAGAGCAGGAACATTTATATTTAAAATGCTTTTTTTAGGAAAATTAAATTTAGATAATTTAGGAATAAGTGCATTAACAAATTTTGCAGAAAATCTAAAGTCTTCAAGTTCATATTTAAGGCTTGCCAGAGACATGGCAATACTCGGAACACCAAGCATTGCACCTTCCATTGCACAACTTACAGTCCCTGAATATAAAATATCTGCTCCCAAATTCGGACCGTGGTTAATTCCTGAAATAACTAAATCCGGTTGTTCATCTTCTGATAAAATAGCGTTAATTCCTATTTTTACGCAATCTCCAGGCGTTCCTGTTGTAACCCAGGCCCTTTTGACTCCATTATAAGCATCAACTTCTTCAACTCTTATTGGAGTATGGAGAGTTAAAGAATGACCTGCCGCACTTCTTTCTCTGTCAGGAGCAATTACGTATACATCATGTGAAACTGACAATGTTTCAGATAAGCACCTGATACCATTTGCAGCAATCCCGTCATCATTAGAAATTAATATTTTCATAAAACCCTCCTATTTAGTTTTAACCTATATTAACTGTTTTTAACAATTATGTAAAGTTTTGTAAAGAAATATAATAAAGATTAAATTATTATAGCAATTTTATATACTAAAAATTTTTTATATATATGACACGAGGAAAAGCATAAAACGAGGAATCAAAACACGTTTTATTGCACACTACACTTCACACATTACGAGGAATTATTTAAAAGAATTCCAACTCCACTCTTTTTCGAGTGGAGTTTTTTTATGCATGCCTTTCTTTAGGATTTAGTATCATATCCGCAAGTTTTTCAGCTCCGTTAAAGTTTCTTTTTGACATTAATTTGGAAGCTGTATTTCTGTCATAATCAACGAATCTGTGTTCAACAGAAAAACTGTTATTTTTAAAATCGGCTATACAATAACAAGAATTTGGATTTTTTGTCATTGGGCGTCCAACACTTCCTACATTAACAACGGTTTGTTTGCTGTTTGTTTGGTAACCGCATGGAACATGTGTATGCCCGCAGAATATTACATCAGCATTTGTACCTTTTATTATTTCTTCTATTTGTTCTATTGGCATATCAGGAAGAATGTCTTCATTATTTTTTCTTGGAGAACCGTGAACCAGAAGAATTTTTACTCCTTCAATTTCTAATTCTTTCTGTTTTGGTAAAGTTTTTAAAAAATTTTTATTATTTTCGCTTATTATTTTTATATCGTCTTCAAGAGCATTAGCCATAACAGGAAATTTATTTTTCATTGTATCTGCTAAATCTTGAGAAAATTCAGCTATTAATTCATCCGTATTACCTTGAATAACTGTCCAATTATTTTGTTTTTTTACAAAATCAATAACTTTTTCGGGTTCAGGCCCTGCCATAGCAAGGTCTCCCAAACATAAAATTGTTTCGCAATTATTATTTTTTATATCTCTCATAACGGCTTCTAATGCTTGGAAGTTTGCGTGAATATCAGATAAAATAGCTACTCTCATAAAATTCTCCTTTGTGTTAATATAATAATATGATAAAAAGAAGAAAATCAAAAGAAATATATATAGGAAATGTAAAAATAGGCAATGATGCACCAATAAGTGTTCAGTCAATGTGTAATACTGATACAAGAGATGTTAATTCTACTCTTGAGCAAATAAATAGTCTGAAAGATAGGGGATGTGAGCTCGTAAGACTTGCAATATTAAATAAAGATGCCGGAGATGCTGTAAAAGAAATTGTGAAAAAATCCCCTCTTCCATTGATAGCCGATATTCATTTTGATTATAGGCTGGCAATTCAGTGTATTAATAACGGAATAAGTGCTTTACGTTTAAATCCCGGGAATATTGGCAAACGTGAAAATGTAGAAAAAGTCGTAAAACTTGCAAAACAACAAAAAATTCCTATAAGAATTGGTGTAAATGCCGGCTCTCTGGAAAAAAAATTATTGGAAAATAAAGATATTACTTTGGCTGAAAAAATGGTTGAGAGTGCTATGGGGCATATTCAAATTCTTGAAGATTTGGATTTTGATTTGATAAAAGTCTCACTAAAATCGTCTGATGTTATTACTACAATTGAAGCTTACAGGTTAATTGCTGAAAAAATCAACTATCCGCTGCATTTAGGTATAACGGAAGCGGGAACTATGAGAAACGGACTGATAAAGTCAGCTATTGGTCTTGGTACTCTTCTTGCAGAAGGTATAGGTGATACTATACGGGTATCTTTGACAGAAAAGCCTGAAGAAGAAGTTAATGCAGGTTACGATATTTTAAAAGCGTTAGGTATAAGGCGGCGTGGAGTAAATTTTGTATCATGTCCTACATGCGGCAGAACAAAAATAAATTTAATTGAACTAGCAAAAAAAGTTGAAGAAAAATTTAAAAATATAGATAAGCCTATTACAATAGCTACAATGGGTTGTGCTGTCAACGGCCCGGGAGAAGCCCGTAATGCTGATTTCGGTATTGCCGGAGGAATTGGTGAAGGATATATATTTAAAAATGGAGAAATAATTGCACGAGTTCCTGAAGATGAACTGCTTGATAAATTAGAAGATATTATAATAAAATCATCTATTTAATATATGGAAGAATTTTTGTAAAGAAATTATAATATATTTGTAAGTTTACGTGCATATATTATAATAGTACCGAGGTATATATGAAGAGAAATTTAATTATATTTAGTTCAATTGCAGTTTTAACATTGCCTGTATTTGCAGAACTTACTGTAAATGATTCATCAAGTGTTGATTATTTAAAAAATCATCAACATTCAGATTCTGCTATTTATGCAACGCAAAAAACTAAAGCTATGGTTAATGGTGAAAAATATGCTGTTGAACCGGAGGAAACATTTGATGAATACTATGACAAACCTGTAATAAAACAGGTTAGACGAATTTTAATGTATTTAGATCCTGCATTGGATGATCATTCTTTCCTTCACGAACACCAAATAAACTCTACGACTAAATACAATGATTGGTAGGATAAATATGAGGTCTGCTAAATTTTTAGCTGTTCTTGTTGTATTTTCTTTAACGACAAGTCTATGTTTTGCTGATGAGGTAGCTAAAGCTCTTACTGCAGAAAGAAAAATTCAAACACAGCCGATAAAATATGAAGAACAAGATATCCCTGACAATACTATTATTTCTGATTATGACAGTATTGTTGAGGAACGTGTTTTACCTGTTTTTAAGCCGTATGAAAAATCGAGGGGAGAAGTTATCCTTGGTTCTACTAAAAATTTAATAAATGCAATAAACCCAAACGCTTGGAATAATCGTATAGGAGCAGGTTTTCCTGGAGGTAGAGGTACAAATCAGCTTGTTATCTATACTCCTGATTATGGTGTAAGAACTAACACTAATGAATTTGGAGCAGAGGCTGTCGTAGAGGGTAATACCGTTACGGAATTGACAGGTGCTGATTCTTTTATTCCTCAAAACGGTGTTGTTATAAGTGGTCATGGACAAGCAAAAAAATGGATGAACTCGAGTCTTGCTATTGGTACTAAGGTCTATATTGACAGGGATACTAATTCAATATACACATATACTACTTCTGAAAGTTTTATTTTTGAAACTGAAAAAAAAATATCAGAGTCAGAACAAATGCTTGAATATTATAAATCTATTACTCCCGATTATAATTGGAAAATCCCATATATGTATATTAGCGATGCTAAAGAATATTTAAAAAAGGCTCAAAAATATCCTGAATATTCTCACAGATATTCTCAACAAGCAATTGAGGCAGCTAATTTTGCGCTTAAAAGTGTAATCCCTTATAAGAATAATGAATTGAAAGGTGTTTGGCTAAGACCTACAGAACGTACCGAAAAGGAGATTATTGATACAGTTGTAAGACTTCATCAGGCTGGAATTGATAATATATTTTTGGAAACATATTTTCACGGTAAAACTATATTCCCCAGTGAAACAATGAAAGCATACAATTTTACTCCGCAATATGAACAATTTGACGGAATTGATCCTCTTGCAATATATATAAGAGAAGCTCATAAAAGAAATATGAAAGTTCATACGTGGTTTGAAACATTTTATGTCGGAAATGAAAATCCTGATAATAATCCAACAAGTATTCTTGCCATGAATCCTTCTTGGGGAAATAAAACTAAAAAAGATGCTGATTCTGTTACATATTCAAAATCATTGGCAGAACATAACGGCTATTTTTTAGATCCGGCAAATCCTTATGTTCAGGATTTTGTTGTAAAACTTGCAGAAGAAATAATTACACGTTATAAACCTGATGGTATCAATATAGATTACATAAGATATCCTAATAGTGTAGGTAATAATGATAATTCAAATTGGGGTTATACAGAATTTGCAAGAAACGATTTCTTTATGATATATGGTATTGATCCTGTTATGATTAAAAGAAGTGATCCGGAATGGCAGGATTGGAACAGTTACAGACAAGAACAAATAACAAATACTGTCAAAAAAATCGGGCAGTTAGGCAAAAGATATGGTACATATATTAGTGCAGTAATATTCCCTGATAGACGTGCTGCTCTAATTAATAAACAGCAAGATTGGAAAACTTGGTCAACGAGAGGCTATATAGACGGTATAACTCCATTATTTCTAACTTGTGACTCAAAAACTGCTAATAAAATGATGTCTGATGTTATAAAATTTAAATCCCCGAATACAGATTTTTATGCAGGATTATTCGTTACATTTATGGGCGGTTCTGATGAAGATTTGATAAGGCAAATACATGAAGCAAGAAAAGTTAACGCTAAAGGTGTTATAATATTTGATTATGCCCATTTGAATAATAAATATATAAATACCCTTTCTACAAGTGTATTTTCTTCTAAAAATCCTATTAAACCGCCTATTAATAATCCTCAAATTATAGAAAAGCGCAAAGGTTGGCATTTGTTCGGTAAAAACTAAAAATTTGCAATTCAAGTATTTTCTTTCTATAATTGCCTTGTAATTTGACAAAAGGAGAGAAAATATGAAAAAATCTATCAAAGATTTAGGTGATGTTAGAGGAAAAAGAGCATTAGTAAGAGTTGATGTAAATGTTCCCTTGGATGCCGACAAAAATGTTACAGATGATACAAGAATTCAAGCAATCATTCCTACACTTAAAGCATTAAAAGAAAAAGGTGTAAAAATTATATTAATGGCACATTTGGGCCGTCCTAAAGGTGAATGGAACCCTGAATTTACTTTAGAACCTGTTGCTAAACATATGTCTAAAGTATTAGGTGAAAATGTTTTATTTGTGAAATCTCCTGTAGGAGAAGGGGCAGAAAAAGAATTAGCAAATTTAAAAGACGGTGAGATTGCACTTTTGGAAAATATTCGTTATTACAAAGCTGAAGAAGCAAAAGATGACGATATGACTTTTGCTAATGAGTTAGCTAAGTTAGGTGATTTTTATGTAAATGATGCCTTTGGTGCTGCTCACAGAAATCATACATCAACAGCAAAACTTGCAAAAGTTTTAAAACCTGCAGTTTCAGGTTTGTTAATGGAAAAAGAAATCAGATGCTTATCACAAGCTCTTGATAATCCGGTAAGGCCTTTTACAGCAGTAGTTGGAGGAGCAAAGGTTTCGTCCAAAATCGGTGTGTTGGAAAATTTGCTTGATAAAGTTGATAATATGATTATTGGCGGCGGTATGGCTTATACTTTTGTAAAAGCTAACGGTGGTAAAATCGGAAATTCTATATGTGAAGATGATCAATTAGAAGTTGCTAAGGCTATTGAAAAGAAAGCTGCCGATAAAGGTGTAAAACTTGTTATGGCAAATGATGTTTTAGTTACTGATGATTTTTCAGGAAACGGAACAAATAAATTTGTAAAAATAAATGAAATTCCCGATGGATTTGAAGGTGTTGATGCAGGTATGGATTCAAGAAAAGCATTTGCTGAAGTATTAAAATCATCAAAAACCATTTTAATGAATGGGCCTGTAGGCGCATTTGAAAATCCTAAATTTGCAGATGGCACAAAATCAGTATTGGAAGCC
>Ga0247610_10003134_pt1 | contig 18436 bp, 6 predicted proteins | sample 174DNAGHGhighgp2_FD_193483 | JGI IMG/M metagenome (GOLD analysis project Ga0247610, IMG submission 193483) | Sheep rumen microbial communities from Palmerston North, Manawatu-Wanganui, New Zealand - 1742 DNA GHGhigh gp2 | ecosystem: Host-associated > Mammals > Digestive system > Stomach > Rumen ... | reverse complement strand
CAGTTCTCTGTTCGGTTACCTGTGCGACAGTGTTTACAACCTTGGCGTGACCGGTTCATTCACAGGTTCAGGTATAGCAGATAATAGCGGTTCCGGCAATAAGGTCGGTTATGCGGAGAACTGCTGGATTATGACTTCCGCTACTGTCTCCAACAGCACTCAGCCTGTCTTAGGTAATGGAGGCGTAACCGTCAACTGCTATTATCCCGACAACCTGACCTATGCGACCAAGAACGGCACCAAGGCTATGCCTCTCAAATCGTTCTACAATGGTGAGGTGACATATAACCTGAACGGATTCTACCTGACCAAGCGTTATGCCGACAATAACGGAGCCAACGCCTATTCGTACAAATACTACGAGATTGACAACAACTCTACCAATACCCTTAAGGCTACTCCTACTGTAGGCTATTACAACTTCTCAGCAAGTGACGCCCAATACGGTTACAAGGAGAAAGAGCATCTGGGTTATGTAGAGTCCAGGTATATAGACGGTGACTTCGTCTACGCCAACGGTACTATTCCCACATCGGCTAACGAACGTCGATACACAGCACCCGCTTTGGCTAACGGAAGCCCCGATCCCGAAAACGGACAGTTCTTCCCCATTTGGCCCGATGACTACATCTTCTTCGGCCAGATGCTGACTTACGGTCAGGTAGATCTGTCAGGACGCGAGTATCAGCAGTTACCGGCACGTATCAACAAGGCTGACCGCGGTGCTTCGGGCGAAAGCCATAACGCCACACAGTGGCTGGTACCCGAGGATCTTGAGTCCTTCAGCAACAGGGTTTACCGTGCACCGGCTTACTTCGGCAACAGCGACCCGAAGATGGTACATTACAACGCTTATGCCGTAATCCCGGCCAAGACCAAAGATAACCTGACCGATATTTATCCGGGTCTGACAGCCATCGACTTTACCGCTAAGTCTGACCTCAACGGCAATGGCAACCCGATCTGGGCAAACGGATGGAGCGGAGACGTATTCAACAAGAAGGTACTCGATCCCACCAAACTGGTTGCTTTCAACAGCGAGGGCCAGACTCATAACCTCCTGGTTTATGCCGATGACGAGGACGATGCCGATATACTCCGCGCCTACTTCAACGAGCCCGGATATGCCGAGACAGATGCGACCAACAGAACCGTTGATCTTGTCGTTAACGAGGTTAAGGGTCATCTTGTAATGAAGGACGGTAACGGCTATAAGGCTGACGGAGATCACTACCTGGTAGACGGACATGATTTCAATGCTCCTATCAGTTATTCATTCGGCACATATGCCCAGGGTGACTATTACCACATGTGGTATCAGCGTATGCCGCAAACCTACGTGAATAGTTCCGTTGGAGGATGGGAGACAATAAGCCTGCCGTTCACTGCCGAACTGGTAACCACTCAGCAAAAGGGTGAGATTACACACTTCTACACCGGAAGCAAGGTAGGTCATGAGTATTGGCTCCGTGAGTTCAACACTGTCGACACTCAGGATGACAAGGCCGAATTCAGTTCTCTTGCCGCCGATGCAAACGGTGAAGGTAAGACTGTACTAAATACATTCCTTTGGACCTACTATTACAGTAAGAACAGCCAGAAGGATGCACGAGGTGATACCTATCAGACATACTACAATAAGGCACGCGAATACAACGACTATCCGCTGTATTCAGCCGGCGTACCTTATCTGATAGGATTCCCCGGCGACACCTACTACGAGTTTGACCTGAGCGGTCTGTTCGGTGCAAACCACACGGCTACTCCTGGTCCGACTGGTCTCGATCCTCAGGTAATAACATTCGTATCCGGTGATGCCACTGTCATCGAAGTAACAGATACTGAATACGCTCAGTCCATCAAGACCGATAACAGTACCGGTTATTCATTCGTACCCACCTACCAGACTCAGTCTTTAGGTGATGCGCAGACCGATGTATTCCTGATGGCTGACAACGGAACAAAGATGGTAAGGAACTCAACAGCAACTACTGTTCCGTTCCGCGCTTACCTGACCGGTCCTGCCAACGCTCAGTCTAATCCGGCACCGTCTCGTATGGCAACCCGTGGTGATGTTCTGTTCATCTCTTACACCGGCGATTCCGACTCAATGGAGGAGACAGCAGTTGACCGTGGTCTATACATTTACAATGATCACATGAACATCTGCGTGGAGAGCACACTTGAGTACCCCACCACAGTAACCATATCAAACGTAGCAGGAAAGATACTGAAGCAGTTCACCATACAACCCGGCACCAAAGTAACCGTTCCGGTCAACAGCCGCGGTGTCTACATAGTGAACCGACACAAGATTGCAGTAACAAAGTGATGAAGATGAAACGTAGCAGAGAAACAGCAGTAGTTGCCGTAATGTTGGTGATGCTTTGTCTCAGCACTGCCCTAAGTGCTCAGACAAACTACTCTGGCACTTACTTTATTGCCAGCAACGGGTATAATTCGAACAATACGACAACCAACTATTACCTGTGCCCGACAGAAGGATGGATATACTACCAGGCTACAAACAACTTCACCGCTACAGATAATGGCAATCCGTTTCTTACCACTCATAGGTGCCGTGACGGTGTATATGATATAGATAAGGCCTTATGGGTTATTGAAAAGCATCCATTACAGGACTATTACTATATCAGGCGTGCATCGGACGGCAAATACATAGTATTGAACGGACAGATTAGGACCACTAGTGACGCCAACCGTATTCGCGTACACCTGGAAGCTTTGGCAACACCCGATGACAAGGCTCTGTTTAGCCTGATTCCCAATGGTACGGCTTTCAATATCAAGCCCAAGACTCTTGAAACTTATCTTACTGTCAATGGAGGTAATGACAACGCCCTTACAGGTGTAGCCGGCAAGGCCAACGGTCCTACAGGGTATGAAAACACAAAGGGTGTTATCGGCATATACCCTACACTTAATGATGATGCTAAATTCTATCTGGAGAAGGTGGCCATTGACCCTCCTGTAATAACCAACAATTTTGACGGCACATTCACCGTCACGGCTGCTACCGGAGCGACCATCTATTATACCACGGATGGAAATGTCCCTACAACATCCACACCAACAAATGGTTTGTCATCCGTAAGTATAACCCAAACTGAAAATCTGGAAGTAATCAAAGCATTTGCCAAGCATCCCGATGATGCATTCCGGACTGCGGTTACTACATATTACCTCCCGGTCTGCGAACGTCCGGTAATCAGTTCCGAAGGTAATACCGTCACTATCACTTGTGCAACTGCCGGCGCCACTATACACTATGCGACCAACGCCCCTGTCAATACTTTATCACCGACTTATAGCGCGCCCTTCAGTGTATCAGAAGGAGCTACCATCATGGCAATCGCCACAAAAACCGGTTATTACAAATCCAGTATAGCTGTTCTTGCCCCGCCTACTGTTGTTCATTCATCCGCTGAAATAGATGACATGAACGGCAACTATGCCCTGGCCAGTGACTTTACTTCATCGGCTTCCATAGGTACCAGTTCAGATCCTTTCAGGGGAACCATAGACGGAAAACTGAATACGCTGTCAGGTCTTACCCATTCACTGGTGGCTTATGCAAACGGTGCGACCATCAAGAATGTCATCCTTGACGATGTTTCAATAAGCGGCGGAACCAACACCGGAGCCATCTGTAACGAAGCCACCGGCGACACCCGTATTTACAACTGCGGCGTGCTGGCCACAAACAGTACCGTAAAAACCGACCAAGACGGTTACACCTCTATCACCTCCTGCAGCAGCACCATAGGCGGTAGCGGCTATGTAGGCGGCATCGTGGGCCTGCTTGACGGCACATCACGTGTAATCAACTGTTTCAGTTATGCCAATATAACCGGAGGCGACCTGGTAGGAGGAATAGTAGGCAAGAATGCCCAATCCACAACAGCCACCGACCTTAAAACAATGGTAATGAACTGCATGTTTTATGGTGAGATAACTGACGGCACTTCAAAGGCACCGATATATAACGGAAGCATTATAACCAATGTCGGAAGTAACACAGGCGTAAGCAATTATAACTTTTTCCGCCTGGAGGCCAAATATATCCAGGATGAGAATATCGCCAAGGTATATAATTGCGCCCTGGGTGCCGAGACACGTTTCCTGCAACGGTTTGAGTTCTTCCGTCTGTTATTGAACAGTCATCGCGAACTGGCTGCCTGGTGGGCTACCGGTGATGCCAGCAAAACTTATGAGATCAAGAAATGGGTCATGGAACCCTCTCAGATTGGCAGTTCTACACCCTATCCTATTCTCAAGGATGACGGAAGATATGCTTCGGTGGTAAACTATACTCCAAGCAGCACCGCATATGACGATGCGCACCGTTCACAGGGACGTATGTTAACCAGCGAAGGTGACGGCGGAGTTCTGCATGTAACAATAAGAATGGGTAACGGAGCCCAATTCAATGCCCCATCCGGTGCTAAACTCAAGAATGGCGAAAGCGGACAAATCAATCTCACTATAACTGACAAGGACACCGTACATTTCAACTTCAACTATGGCAAGGTACAATTACCATACTACAATGATTATTGTGAAGGCAATTATACCGAATACCGTGTTGTCACAGGCTGGAAAATAGTCAGCATTACCGGCGGTGCCGGCAATGACGCAACCAGTTATACCACAGGTGCCGATGTCACTTATACCAATGGCGAATTGACAGCCACTCCCTACAATTTTGCAGACCGCAAATGTACCGCCAAGGATTTATATGGTACCGGCGGCAGCAACAGGGTATTCAACCAGGGAGCCTATTGGGATGTCCCGGAGGGTGTAACATCCATAATCATCGAGCCCTATTGGGGCAAAGCGGCATACCTGGCCGATGAATATCTTGATGTGGTTTATAACACCAACATGACCACAGCTTATCCGGTTACTGCTATCGGTAACACTACCGCTTCGACATTCAACGGCCAGACAGTTCACCGTTCCATAGCCAATGCGATAGGAAACAGCGGACTCAGCCCCAGCACATCGCACACGGTATATGATTATGCAGTAGTACTTGTAGGCAACTACCATCAATACAACGGCATAGAGAATAGCGGCAAGCCCTACACCGTTACCTCTGTTGATAAGGACAACGACCACGAACCGGACTACTCATTCATGCTCCGCTTTGACAGTCGAACACCATTCCATCCCGTCAGATACGATTTTCTGAATATTATCGGACTGGGTATGGCACAGAAATCCACAGGTGGTACAGGTTCTTATAACCTGGGTATCATGCAGCCCAAATACTGGTTTGAAGTGACCAATACCGCTCTGTTCCGCGTTACTCAGTTTGAATACAGCCGAAGTGACAGGAATAAATACCCGTATATACTTCAGGGAGGTGTTATTGAACAATGGGTAACACAACAGCAGGATGCCGGTGACAAGGTCTCATATTTCCATGTGGGAGGAAATGTCTGGTTTAAGGAGTTCCATCGCGGCAGTCACCAGGATAATGCCGGTAAAAAGACCCCCCACCCGCCGGTATCAGTTACAGGCGGAGACTTTGACAAGTTCTACCTTACCGGCCTCTATCAGTCACAGGCTGCCATTTACGATGACAATGCAGAGTGTTATATAAACGGTGGCAGGTTCGGTGAAGTTGCTGGTGCCGGCATGGAAGGTATAGGAACCTCCAACGGTAAAGGCAATATCACCTGGGTTATAGACAATGCAGATATCAGGGAGTTCTATGGAGGCGGTATCAATTATGACAAACCCGTTCATGGCAACATCCATACCATTATAAGGAACAGTCATGTGGGTCTTTTCTGCGGAGGCCCCAAGTTCGGAGATATGGAATCGGGCCGTACCGTCATCACCACAGCCTCCAACTGCACATTCGGCAAGTACTTTGGTGCAGGATATGGCGGTAGTTCCTTCAACCGATTCACACCGCAAAACCAGAACAATAAAATGAATATTGACTGGAACGCTTGGGTTACAGGACAATACACCCAATCATACAACGCCACATACAAGGGTGTATCCGCACAGATAGGTTACCAGTTCATTCCTATGTCAGGCAATGCAGACAATGTGTGCCGTCTGTTTGTAGAATTCGTAGGTTTCTCATTGGCTACCACAAACAATGTGACTTCCACCCTTAAAGACTGCACCGTCACAGGAAACTTTTACGGTGGCGGCAACCTGGGTAAGGTAGTGGGCAACATCAATTCCACGCTTACTGACTGCACGGTCAAAGGCAATGTATTCGGAGCCGGCTATTCCGCTACCCTGCAACCTGTTGAGGTTGACAGTATCGGATTCAGGGTACAGCCGTACTATTATACTGACTTGGGAACATATCGTACAGGAGTAAAGGGTAAGACTACAGAATACCGCTGGGAGCATGGTAATTCCATCAGTATGGACAACACCAACCATATACTGTACACGACCATTGACCTTAGCAAGACCAACCTGGGATCAGTGAACGGAAGTGTTACTCTGAACATAGAAACAAGTGCCGCTAACAAATCGGCCACAATCGGAACAATCGGCGATTCCACTACAGGATTTGTATATGGAGGTGGTGATGAGAGTGTCGTCAACGGAGACATTCATGTTACACTTAGTGGAAATACCACGGTTATGAACAATGTATTCGGAGGCGGAAACCGTGGATCGGTAACCGGCGACACGACAGTTGATATAAATAATTGAGAAGAGGATATACAAGAGTATGACTAAAGTGACAAGAAAGATCATTTCGTTGATGCTGATGTTGACCATCGGCACCACATCGGTGTTAGCCCAGACCAATATTACGTCTTTGAGCCAGATTACCGATGCAAATGGTAGTTACGTCATAACCCAGGATATATCCGGCGGTACCACCGGCGTTACGACATTCTCCGGAACTCTGACCGCGCAGGCCAACAACGACGGTACTTATCCCGTAATCAGCAATATTACACAGCCTCTGTTTACTACTGCCACCGACGCCACCATCAGCAATATCATGTTTAAGGGCATAAGCATCAGCGGCAGCGGAAATATAGGTGCCATCTGCGGTACGGCGAACGGGGCCACCAGAATCTACAACTGCGGAATTCTTCCTACATCGGCCGATGCCACATCAACATCCAGCATTGGTAGCACCGACGGATATTGCGGCAGCCTTGTAGGTTTCCTTGACGGAACAGCCCGCGTGATTAACTGTTTCAGTTATGCAAACATCACCTCCGGTTCAGTTAAAGCCGGAATCGTAGGCTACAATAATTTTGCCTCGATTTATAACAATATCCAAACCATGGTGATGAACTGCATGTTCTATGGTGATATTGCTGAAGGTAACACTATCTCACCTATCTATGGCGGTCAATCCATCAGCAACGACTATGATAGCAAGAGTAGGCCGAATTACAGGTTAAACAACTACAACTATTATCTTTACGAGGCACCGTTCAGTAAGAACAACACCACAAATCATGTGGTAATATCATCATATAACTGTGCACTTGCAGCCGAGAAACGTTTCCTGATTCGTTTTGAGTTCTATCGTCACTTGCTGAACTCAACCCGCGAACTCGCCGCATGGTATGCCACAGGCAATGCTGTAAACGGCCGTGGTGAGGGGGCTGCCAACAAGATGCTCAAATGGGTGCTTGACAAGAGCATTGCTCCATACCCCATTTTAAAGCAGCAGGGCACATATCCGTCGGTAGTAAACTATGCCGGTGCTCCGTCTTTGAACAAGTCATTGACTGTTACCGTAAGCGGTGTCGGAAGCGGTGCTCCCTCAGGAGCCACGATTACCCAGAACAGTCTTACCCTTGACAGGACAGACAAGGATCCGGATAACTTCAATTTCAACTACGACAAGGTTCAGCTGCCCTATTACAATGATGTGGGAACCGGCAACTATACGGAAAACAAAGTGGTAACCGGTTGGAAAATAACTGTCACAGGTGGCACCAACTCTTTTGGCACCACCGATTATGACGCGCCCAATTATAACTTTGCGGACCGCGACTGCACCGGCAAGGATGACTACGCCACCAGTAACCGTGTATTTGCCCAGGGAGCATATTTCAATGTTCCTACAGGAGTCTCATCCATTTCCATTGAACCGTATTGGGGAAAGGCAGCCTATCTTTCTGACGCCTGCTACGACCGCTACGGCTACAATACCACGGATAATCTGACTCAGATTGGTGGCGGAGCCCGCTACACTAATGGTAACGACTGTCCTATTCTGACAGGTTCTCAAAAGGTCTATACTACTGTTTCTAATGCTTTGGCCGCCTTGACCGGTGTAGACAATCCTACCGTTTATGACTACGCAGTGGTACTGGTCGGCAATTATCATCACCACACTACCGAAGGTAAAAACGGTCTGGAAATGGCATCTGACGGTAAACCGTTTACCATAATGTCCATTGACCTGAATAAAGACAACGAGCCGGATTATTGTCTTATATACCGAAGCGGAAAGAACAAGCCAATTAATCCCATCCGGTTTGACTTTATAACCGTACCCGGTATGGTTATGGCACACAAGATGGCCAGCAACGGAGATCTGGGTATTCCCGGTAACTGTACGCCGATGGGTTGGTTCGAGATAACCACTACAGGACTTATCAAATACGGTCAGTTTGAACATAGTTATGACCAGAAGACCGTTGCCCCGGTCATCTTTATGGGAGGAGTGATCGATCAGTTCGTATCCAACAACACCGCCGGTAACGGTAATAGTAAGCCGGCCTTCGCCAACAAGACCAAATATATGCTGTTTGGTGACAATGTCTGGTTCAAGATGCTGAGCAACGGCACTCACATGGATAATAAAAGTCCCACTCCGCACAGGCCCATATCCATAACCGGCGGAGAGTTTGAAAAACTGTATCTTTCCGGTTATTTCCGTGCGGATGCAAATGCATGCACAGCAGGTTCAGGCGACGACAATGCCGAATGCTATATAGACGGCGGAAAATTCGGTGAAGTAGCCGGAGCCGGTCAGGAAAACATCTCAGGCAACGTTACCTGGATAATCAATCATGCCGATATAAAGGATTTCTATGGAGGAGGCATTAAGGCCAGCAACCAGGAACAGATAACGGGAAGTATAACCACCACAATCAAAAACAGCAATGTAACCCTGTTCTGCGGTGGACCCAAGTTCGGTGATATGGCCGATAACAAGACGGTTACCACCACTGCCTCAAATTGTGTGTTCGGCAAATTCTTCGGTGCAGGATTCGGTGGTACATCCATCTATAGGGAATGTCCTTCGTCTTATAACAAGTTTGAAGCCAAGAACTACGGTTGGAACACCTGGGTCAGCGGTTCATTCGGCAGTTCTGGCAGTGACTACTATCGTGGTAAATTCGTCTCAGGAAAAGGTGTGTCATGTGGTTATGAATATGAGTTCTTTGGTGGTTCAGGCGGTAATGTAGCCCGTTTGTATCTCAAATATGCATCATTCTCACTGGCACAGACCAACAACGTAAGTTCAACACTGACAGATTGCACCGTAACAGGCAATTATTATGGAGGTGGAAGTTTGGGCAAGGTTGCAGGTAATGTAACATCGGTCCTGACAAACTGTAACGTACACGGAGATGTATTTGGTGCAGGTGAATCGGCCACCGTCCCGACAGCCCAGGTATTGAACTCAGGAGGTTTCAATCCGGAGCCTCACTACAACGAAACCACCGGTGTATATGAGCCGGAAGGTTTCCCGGCCTCCGTTGATTTTACCTGGACTCATGTACAAAGTCTCAGCAATAAGACTCAGGCTCTTGACGGTACTGCAATAAAAACCACCCAGGACCTATCGGCCCTGGGTACCGTGTCCGGTCACGTAACTCTCACCATTGACGGTAACTCCCGTGTTTACGGAAGTGTATACGGAGGTGGCGAATCAAGCGATGTAACCGGAGTTGACAAGAACGTCACAGTCACACTTAGTGGCAACACTACAATTGATCATGACGTGTTCGGAGGAGGAAACCGAGGTAAAGTTGAAGGAAATACACAGGTTATCATTCAGTAAAAAATTGAAACAGTTTCTGCTTATGAACAACAGACATACTATAAGAATACATGCTTTGTTACTCGCATCATTGCTGGTAAGCGGCAATGCCCTGGCTGTAGACGTCAACGGTGCAGTCTTTGGAGGCGGTAACATGGCGGGTGTGACAGGTAACACCAGCGTTACCCTGACAACCGGAACTGTAGCTCAAGGCGTATACGGAGGATGTAACTCCCAAGGAACAGTAGGCGGTGCTATTTCAGTAAACATAAACGGCGGAACGGTTGGTACAAGCGCCACTCCTGCCAACGTTCACGGCGGAGGATACGGTCCCGCTACCGGAACCAACGGAGCTATAACCGTAATAATTGGCAATGCCCAATTAACCACTCCTACCATCTGGGGTGATGTTTACGGCGGCTCTGCTTTGGGAAGTGTCAATGATGCCACATCAGATACAACCAAGGTTTGGCTCAAGAAAGGTACCGTAAACGGTTCTATCTATGGAGGCGGCCTGGGTGACAGCACTTATGCAGCTTCGGTCAACGGTTCTGTTCAGGTCCAGGTTGATGGAGGAACAGTAAAAGACTACGTATTTGGAGCCAATAACGTAAACGGAACTCCCCTGGGTTCTGTCACAGTAACTATCAACGGTACAGATAATCCTGCTCAAGGCACAACATATGCACTTAAGGCTGTATATGGAGGTGGTAACTTAGCCGCTTATCTGCCCACTGTTACGACTACTCCCACAACTGTAATTGTCAACAATTGCAACAACACCATAAAGGATCTGTTCGGCGGAGGAAATGCTGCGTCTGTTCCTGCTACAGATGTAACCATACACGGCGGAAAATTTGACCGCATATTTGCCGGAGGTAACGGTGAGACCAGTGCGGCCGATGTAACAGGTAATACAAGCGCTTTCATAGGCGGTGGCACTATCGGTCAGGTATTTGGAGGCAGTAATGAGAATGGAACCATCGGCGGTACCATCGATGTGGAAATCAACAAGGAAGATGATGGCTGTCTGATGCAGATTACCGAAGTCTATGGAGGTGGCAATATGGCAGCCAGTAACGCCGGTAATCTGAGAATTGTCCGCACAGGCGGTGAAAACGAATACATTGAATACGTCTATGGTGGAGCAAACAATGCAGCTATAACAGGTGACATTACTCTCAATATCACAGGTGGACGTATCACAGGTGGATTATTCGGTGGAAACAACACCGGAAATACCGTAGATGGTAATATTACCATCGATATTAACTGGGACAGCAACAACGGCGCTAATGACAGCAAATACCTGAACGATGTATTTGGCGGCGGCAACAATGCCCCCTACACCTCTAATGGCAATTATCCTGCCGTCAACATCAAGAACGGTACTGTAAGTGGCAACGTATTTGGTGGAGGTAAGGGCTCAGAAGCTATTGTGGCAGCTAATCCTAAAGTAACCATTGGAGATGCGGTTCAAGGTCATGTCGCAACTGTTCTGGGTAATGTATTTGGAGGAGGTGATGCAGCCAATGTTACCGGTAACACGACCATACTCCTTACATCAGGTACAATTGGAAATGGTACTATTGGCGATGGCACATTGGGTAACGTATATGGAGGTGGTAACCAGGCTGATGTGAGCGGCTCAACATCAGTTTCCCTTGAAGGTGGAGCAGTAACCTGTGATGTATATGGCGGCGGAAAACAAGGCCTTGTTGGAGGCAATGTCACAGTCAATGTAAGTAAGGCCAATAATTCCGGCACAGTTACGATTGGACGTGATGTTTACGGAGGAGGCGCGTTGGCCAACACCAATACGGCCAACTTCAGCCTGGACGAAAATGATCACGAGGTCATAGATCTGGAAAGCAACGACAGCAAGCATACAATTGTCAACCTGTATCCCGGAGCCACTATAGGTCATGACGTTTATGGAGGTGGACGCGGCCAGGCAGCGAATACAAACAATCAGAACAGCAGTGCTATCGCTGCTACAGTCTATGGCGATGTTACGGTAACACAGTACGGTGCAATACTTATAGCCGACTATGATTCATATGGTCTGGCTCAATCCGGACGTATATTCGGTTGCAACAACGTATACGGCTCACCCAGAGGACATGCCAAGGTATACGTCAAGCAGACAACATCAAATGCTGCAACCGGTCAGATTCTCAGTACCGAGCAGGACCGCATGAGCGCCACCGGTACCCACACATATCAACTCGCTGCCGTTTACGGAGGTGGAAACCAGGCTGAATATCTCCCGTTCAGATCCGATGACTGCGCGGAAGTATTCATCGATCCCGACAATTGTGATCAGGTAAGTATCCACTCAGTATATGGAGGCGGTAACGCCGCAGCCACTCCCGCTACAAAGGTTACCATTTCAGGAGCCTATGAGATAGAGTATGTGTTCGGTGGCGGAAACGGTGCCGGCAATAATAATCCCGGTGCAAATGTAGGCTACCATTACTACTCCTCAGCCCAAGATGACATCCAAGCAAGAGCCAGTGAGGCATACGGAACCGGAACTGCCACTACTGCCATTTACGGTGGTCGCATACACTATATCTATGGAGGTAGCAACACACTGGGTAATGTCCGTGAAACCGCAGTTTCCATGCTTGATGAGATAAGCGAATGCGCACTCAATGTAGACGGAGTCTACGGCGGCGGTCGTGAGGCCTACATGGACGGTTCAACAAAACTGGAAATGGGTTGTGTCACCGGTATGGCCGAAATCTTCGGCGGATCCGAGAAGGCCGATGTAGGTAACAACGTAGAACTTACCATCACCAGCGGTCATTTCCACAAAGTATTCGGCGGAAACAACAAGGGTGGCAGAATATTCGGTTCTATCACAGTCAACATCGAGCAGACCGGTTGTGTGCCAATAACAATTGACGAACTCTACCTTGGCGGAAACAACGCACCCTACTCCGTATACGGTTATAAAGACACTACAACAACCGTGGACGTTGGAGGAGGAGAAAAGGTGACTCATTACGTTCTGAATGAATCCGGCCAGAATCCTTATCCGGATCCCAGACTGAATATCCGTTCGTTCCAAACCATCGGAACTTTATATGGCGGAGGTAACGGTAAACTTGCAGTAATGGTAGGTAACCCCATTGTCGATATCAATGTCACAAAGGGTTGGGTTAATGGCGAATACCTTGGCACAAGCACCGATTACAGCGCATACAAAGCTACGGCTGTCAACTTGACCACCGACGGAATTATTACGGGTGACGTATACGGAGGTGGTAATAAAGCCACAGTTAAGGGTAAAACCAGAATACGCATCGGAGACAAACTCGGAGATACCGTTTCTCTCAAGAGTATGGAACTGCTTCACACTCAGATTGGTGCAAGCGGGGAGCGCAGAGGTAATGTACGTATGCAGCAAGCTACTCAGGATGGTGAGGACGCCATAACATATACCATTCTAAAGTATCAAAACGATGAATGGGTTACCGATCAGACCAAGACTCCGCTTACCGCAACCATTAATCAGCCTGTTAAGGGCGTAACCATCAACGGAAACGTCTATGGAGGTGGTAATGATGCTGCTGTAACTAAGGGAACCGATGTTCAGATCGGTAAGAAACCGGTAGTAGCATCACCTACTCCCTCACAGGGTTCGTCGCCTGCTCCGCAGCGCAACAACAACGTACAGACGTCGGGACAGAATCAGAATACAAGTATTGAATCTGAATTCAACCGAACAGCCACTCCCGTACAGCGATAACTGAATAGGATATCAGAACGGGCTGAAAGCCCAGACAGTTGAATAAGGGGTATAATTACTGTTGTAAATACCGCCACAAGCTACCAGACGTCCGTCTGGTAGTTTTGTCATGGACCATATGGAAGCATATGCGTCAAGCACATCGGTCTTATAAAGCGTCAGCTTGGCAGGATTGGCCTTAAGGTCCATCTTAAGTACATAATAGACCGGCGAAAGGTCATCACCGTTATAAGCCGGCAAATATGCAGAACCGCTGTTATCGGTAAATATAAGACCGGAATACTGAAGGGCATCGTCATCGTAAGCCACAGGTATCGGCAATTCGGTCCCAAACAACGAGAATGATTCGCCCTCAACCTTTATCACACCGACCTCACCCTTACTGTTCCTGGCCAGTATCAGATAACTGTAGTCAGCAATTGCACAATCCTTGGCACGCCAGTTGACAGGCGCGTCAAACGGTGTCCACTCATTAAACAGTTCCACACTGAACGAGCCGCCGCTCAGCCTGTCCACTACAAGCGAATTGGCATCTCCATAATTGCTGGTTGCGCCGAACACGATGGCGTCATTGGCAGCCGAACGTAACACATACGGATTAGTGCGTGACTCTGCTACATTCCCCTTACTGATGAAATTATCATCGGCGTCCGAATACAACTCCTTTGAATCCTGAGCATACCAGTTACCCGATACAAACACGTCCCCACCCTCCAGCTCAACTGCATGTGAAAGGGTACGGGCTGTGGTCATTGAAGGAGCGACTGTGAAACTATGGCTCGCAGGATCATATATCTCAACGCGTGATGTCTGACCCGATCCCAGATCGGAACTGCATCCGCCTCCCAGCATCATACGGCCGTCGTTCAATACAACGGAGAAGGCCATATCATGCGTATATCTCATATTCAGGGAATGCCACTCGCCGTCGGCATAATACTCGGCCGTCGTGGTTCTGGTAAACTCCTTTACGTGTCCTCCGGCCACCACAAGCTGGCTATCGGCCACAAACAGTATATGATCGGCACGGGCTATAAGCATATCTGGCAAACGCTCCGCATTCATATGCTTAACCACGATATAAGGCTCCACAACCAAAATCTCACAACTGGCCGTCATACCTGAATCTACGACCGATGCCGTAACTACAGCCTGGCCTAAACCCACAGCTGTAATCACACCTTCATTGACCGATATGACTCTTGTATCGGAACTGGTCCAGGTAACGTCCTTGTCAGTAGCATCCTCGGGGAGCACGGTAACACGGAGAGTATCTGTACTGCCTATCATCATCTTTATTTCAGTGCGGTCCAAAGAGATTGAATCAACCGGAATACGGTCAGGAATTACGGTTACCGTACAGAAGGCGGTAAACTCGCCGTCGACCGTCTCGACAGTGATAAGGGCCTTGCCACACGAAATGGCGGTCACCAAGCCATCTTTGACGCTTGCGACCTTAGGATTATCGGAATACCATATTACAGACGCGTCAGTGGCTTTATTCGGGCTCACAGTGGCAACGAGCATAGTATCACGTCCCACCTTAATCTGAAACTCCGATAAAGACAAAGAAACCCCCGTAACCGGAATATCCTTATCCCTATCACAACCGGCAAACAATCCGAAGCCCAAAATCAAGCACAAAACAAAACAAAATCTCCGCATAACCTTTCTATAAAAACTCCTACAAATATAATAATATTCTTCTAAACCTCCGCTGGACATCCGTTTTGGGGACGCAACGTTCCGGGGCGCTCCGCTTACGCCCTGCACTGATGGTGTAATATGCAAGATGCAAGTGCTCATTTTTTCGTAAAATTAAATGCTCAGTTTAATCAGGTTGTTTTACTGCTCACTTGCCCAGTTTCTTTTTCTTGTTTAAATATTGTTTTCCTGTTCTCCATTCGGTAACTGTTTCCAGATAGCTTGACCACTTCACATTTGTATAACAGACGGTCAAGCAAAGCACTTGCCAGTACTTCATCATCCAGTGTTTCTGCCCATTCCGTAGGTGATTTATTGGTTGTTATTATGATTGACACCTTCTCGTGTAGAGTGTTTATAAGGTTAAAGAAAGCAGCTGAGTCTTCTTTCTTTACAGGAAAGAGCATTATATCATCAATGGCCAGCAGATTTGCATTCAGTATCTTCCTGTAAGTCTGCAGAGCGGCAGCTGATATATCTTTTGTCCTCAGACACGTTATCACCTCTTCCATGGTAAACATATATGCTTTCTTGCCCACCTTTATAGCTTCATAGATGAGTCCTGCAGCAATATATGTCTTGCCTGTTCCGGATGGTCCCATCAGGATCAGATTAAAGGCTTGTTCCATCCACGCCAGCTGTCTGAGCTCTTTGATCTGGCGCTCGGATAATCCGGATACAAAATTATAGTCATACTCATCCAGGTCATGTTTGGGAGGTATTCTGGACATCTTCACTCTTAGTTCTCTTGTATGCGACTCACGCAGTTCTGCCTCCATCCTCAGTGAGTTTGCAAGGAAGTCCATATATGTAGGTTTCTCTTCCTGCGCTTTAATGATCATACTGTTGAGCTTCTGTTGGATATAGCACAGATTCAATCTCACACAGTATTCCTTTATTTCTTCTGCTCGTGTCATGTAAAATATACGTTATAATGATTAATGTCCGCCTTATCAGGCTGCTCCGTAGCCACTTTAGGCAGATGGTCCTTATATGATTTGGTGGTATCTCTTGGAGAGATTCTCTTACCTATGCGTCCGCATAACGCTATAAAGTCTTTTGCGTTGCACATACCCCTGTCAAGACTTAGCTCTAAGGCGCGGTGTAGTGTGTCCAGTCCGTAATAATGGATTTCTTTGTTGAGCAATCTGAGGGCAGACATGTAATAGCGGGGCTTATTGTCACGCACCTTTACCAGCCATGTCACGGCCAGTTCGTCGTGCTTGCAGTATTCCAGTATCTTTGTCTCATACTGGTTCTGTGATACATGGGTGATTATCCTGTGTGAGGGATCTTTAATATACTGTCCTTTTTCTGAAGACTCTTTATGATGTGCTATCTGTTTGCCCGTTTCCATGTCATACATGTCAAGATACCCATCTCTTATATCCACCCACACATTGCCGGTACTGCTTTTATACGTTCCGGATGGGAGACTGTAAATGTTGCCGCGATAGCTTATGGTATTGGTCTTATGCACCTTGTACATTTTCATTCCACGCTCTGGCATCATTGGCGTGCCATGATAAGGCAACAGATACTGTCTCTCCTCCTTAAACACTTCATCTGGTATTTTATGGGTGCCATGATGAAGGAGTCCGTTGGCTGTCCGTGACAGCCAACGGACCCCTTCTTCGTTCAATTGCTCGATGCTCACAAAAGTCCTGCCGCGCAGGAAATTGTATTTAACATACTTGACCACGTTCTCAACCTTGCCTTTTGACTCAGGGTCGCTTTTCCTGCAAAAGATGCATTCAAAATGCTCTGCCTGGACAAACGCCTGGAAGGTCTTGGTCATTATGTAATAGCCCAGATTCTCATCCTTAAGAAGGACAGCGTCCTGGTCATAAATAATCTTCTTGGGCTTGCCTCCATAGTACTCAAATGCCTTTTCATGAGCATATGCAGCCATTTCTGCTGTGAATGGAGTGCGATTGAAGTATACGTACTTCTTGCGACTGCGACACAGGACCATGACAAAAAAATATACTTTTACGCGACGGCCGTCTTCATATCTCATCCACATCTCTCCAAAATCAGCCTGGGCATACTCTCCATAAGCAGTCTCTTCAACTGGCCAATATTCTCTAGTATGTGACCTGCCTGGTTTGGGGATGTTGTATCTGCTCCTGACATACTCAACAAAATTGAACACCGTCTTCTCACTCACGTGAGGAAAATCCGCATATTTATCTCTTAGCCAGTCATATATCTGGCTGGCGGATAAATCATTGTGCGATTCCAGACTGCTACGTAAAAAACTCTCATAAGGGTCGAGTTTATGAGCGTACATGCGTATGTAAGCATCGCAGTTTTCAAATTCTTCCAGTGTCATGGACAGGTACTTGCGTACTGTCCGCCTGTTCAGGCCTAAATCCCGTGATATCTGACTTTTCGATAGGCCCTTGTCAAATAATTCTCTACATTTGTACCACATAACGAGTTTCTTTTGCGGACTCGTGAGTTCGTAAGCATCCATATCTGTTTGTATTTTTGATCATTTACAAAGATATGGGTGCTTCATTTTACCCTCTTAAAACTGGGCATTTAACTTTACGAAAATCTGAGCACGCAAAATTACCGATTACAGTAACGCAGGTACGAGCGTATTTCCTATTTACCTTAGGGAGAGAAATGGCCCTACGTGCGTTGTGGCTCCCTAAGGTCGGGGGGTGACGCAGGTGCTGGCGTATTTCCGGCTCACCTTAGGGAGAGAAATGGCTCTACGTGCGCTACAGTTCCCTAAGGTCAGGGGGTAACGCGGGAGCGGGTGCAGGAAATTCTGCCAAATCGTCACATCTGTCATGTCATCGGCCCCACAAACGCTGTGGCACACCATTTGTACATACCCTAGTGTCAAATTTTGAGTATAAACAAATAAAAAACATACAACTATGGGAAAGATTATTGGAATTGACCTTGGAACCACAAACTCGTGCGTTTCAGTA
>Ga0247610_10003130_pt1 | contig 18457 bp, 18 predicted proteins | sample 174DNAGHGhighgp2_FD_193483 | JGI IMG/M metagenome (GOLD analysis project Ga0247610, IMG submission 193483) | Sheep rumen microbial communities from Palmerston North, Manawatu-Wanganui, New Zealand - 1742 DNA GHGhigh gp2 | ecosystem: Host-associated > Mammals > Digestive system > Stomach > Rumen... | reverse complement strand
CCTTGATCAAATGCAATTATATATTTACCCAAAATATCATTCTCCTTGATTCATTAATCCCTCTTCAGAAAATACTCTATGAGGTAGCTTTCTAGCATTATCTAAGCTTCTAGCATAAACAATTTTCAATTCGTCATCTACTGAGAAATTACTTCTACAAATAGTAACTCCATATGAAACATTAAATTTATCGTTCTTTATTTTTTCACTGAATTTCTTAAATTCATCTAATACAGCATTTATTATCTTATTAATTTCCTCTTGAACTGTAACATATAAAATAGCAACAAACTTTTGTCCATCATATCTAGCTACAATACCTCTACCCTTAAGTGTTGCAAATACAATATCAGCAAATTCTGCTAGCACCTGGTCACCTACAGTATATCCATATTTGAAATTGATATATCCTAAATCAATGATATCAAATAAAACAATTGATAAACCATTATTAGTTCTTACATTACAGTTTGTTTGTAAATAATCCATTAAGAATTTTCTATTGTAGCATGGTGTAAGTGAATCATAATGATTCATTCTTTCTAATCTTTTATTTAATTCAATATATTCATTATTTTTATTTACATAATTATAAATAACAATATTGATTGTTAAAGCTACTGTTATAGTTGTAATAATACCTGAAACCAATCCAGATATTATCATAGATACAGATCCTGATGCTTCTACTATTTCATCATAATAATCAGGATATACAAATCCTACCGCAATGATAATTACATAAATAGTCGCAAATATAGATAGCATAGCAACCTTAGCTCTTCCCTTATAAATTATAGATGCCGCATAGATTCCTAAAACTAAATAAGGAAGTGCAGATATTCTATATGAAAAATATAAAAATGGAAATTCTATAGCACATATCAAAAATGCGGCAATAGACATTGCGACATCATATTTTTTAAATACTCTACCAAAAATAGTAGCCACTAAAATAATAGCTATAAATGAGAAGCATACTATTGTAGTTATAGACATACCAAAAATAAAAACATTTGATACTGCACCTAAAATGTTTGCTACTAAGGATGTAATAACAAATATTAAATATATTTTTTGAGTTGTATTATCAGCATAATATTCTTTTTCGAATGTATCTTCCATATAAATCACGTCCTCATTTAATTATACTATAGATAATTAAGCTAAAAAAGAAAAAATTAAGAGTTACCCCTTAATTTTTAAATTAAATATTATTTCTTCTTTTTCTTCTTTGCTACAGAATATCCAAATTTACCAACATATTCACCTAGTCCATAATATTCACCATGTGAATATGAAATTAAACCAGCTCTATCTAAATTAAATCTTCCATTTTCATCAATTAATTCTTTATTAACTGTAACGCCTAAAATATCAGCTAATATCATATGATGAGAATGCTTAACCTGCGAATCACTAAAATCAATTATTTTATTAACTCTACATTCAATAGAAACAGGTGATTCTAAAATAGATGGAGCTTTAACAAATTTAGATTCTAGCTTTGTTAATTTAGTTTCCTTAAATTTATCAACATCTTTTCCAGATTTAACTCCACAATAATCACATGCAAATGTTAAATCCTTAGTAACTAAATTAACAACAAATTCTTGATTTTCTTTTATTATATTATAGCTAAATCTTTCAGGTCTTAATGAAATATAAAGCATTGGTGGATTAGTACAAACATTGCCACACCAAGCAACTGTTACAATATTTGATTTATCCATATCTCCCATACTAACCATTACAGCAGGTACAGGATTAAGCATATTTCCACCCTTAAAATATTCCTTCATAATATCCTCTAATTTTCTTCATTTCTAATTGTAACATCCAATTGGTTATAAGGTATTTCAATACCATTAGCATCTAATGCCTTTTTAAATTCCTTTAATAAATACCAATTAACAGTCCAATAATCAGGTCTTGCAACCCAAACTCTAACAAATATTTCAACACTTGAATCTGCATATTCACCTATTTCAGCAAATGGAGCAGGTGAATTATAAACTAAATCACATTCTCTACATACATCTAATAAAACCTTTTTAGCTAAATCTAAATCAGAATTATAATGAACTGAGAATTTAATATCTAATCTTCTATCATCCTTAACAGATGCATTAACAATAACATTATTAGCTAATGTACCATTTGGAATATAAATAACCTTATTATCTGGAGTAACTATAGTTGTATAGAATAATTTAATATCCTCTACAGTACCACTTTGGCCATTTGATGTTATAAAATCGCCTAATTTAAATGGTCTCATAATAACAATAATTACACCACCAGCAAAATTAGATAATGTACCCTGAACTGCAAGTGAAATACCAACACCTAATGAGGCAACTATCGCTGTAATAGATGCTGTTTCAATGCCAACATAGCCAATTAATGCTAAAACAACTAAAACCTTTAATGCGATTCTTGCTGTTTGAACTAATACCTTTGATAATGTAGCATCAGCCTTTTTCTTAGTTAATCTTTTATATATTCTCTTACATAAAAAATTAATAACCTTAAATGATACTACTATAATAACTAATGATATTAATACTCTAATACCTGTAGTTGTACACCAATTAACAATAGTATCTAATACCTTTTGCCAGTCTATCGATACATTTTCTTGAACATTTTGCTCAGCCTTATCGATAACCTCATCAGCGAACAAAAAACTATCAGAAATTGACATATATCATTCTCCTATCATAAAAATAAAACATAATAATTATAGCATTTAAAATATAATTTTAAAATATTTTTTTATAATGCTTTATATCCGGCTAAATTAATATTTTCCTTAACCTTATTAATATCGATATTATCACCAGTTAATGTGACATTTTTATTTTCTAGGCTAACCTTAGCATCCTTTACACCATTTACCTTTAGGCAAGCCTCTTCTACATGCTTAGCACAATGCATACACATCATACCCTCTACATTAATAACAATATTTTCCATTTTTATTTCCTCCCCTTTTATTTCTATATTATTATTTTTCTTTACCTTAAATAAATTAATTGATAATGCTGTTAAAACAACAGATACACTAGATATCGACATAGCAATAGATCCATACATTGGAGTTATTTTAAATCCATTAATGTAATATAAGAATCCTGTTGCGAAAATCACACAAATAAAATTATAAAAGAAAGCCCAGAACAAGCATAATTTTATTGTATTTAATACTCTTTTTGACAATCTAATAACATTAGGAATATCTAATAAATCATTATGTAATAAGACAATATCACTAGAATTTATAGCAACATCACTACCATTTCCAATAGAGATAGCTATATCTGCATTAGTTAAAGCTAAAGCATCATTAACACCATCTCCAACCATTGAAACTAAGCCATTTTCTCTTTCCTTAATTTCATTTATGATTCTTCCCTTATCGATAGGTAAAACATCAGCTATAACCTCATCAATTCCAACATCATTTGCAATTTTTAAACCACTATTTTTATTATCTCCAGTAAGCATTATTGTTTTAATTCCCATCTTATTTAAATTAGATATTACCTCCCTAGAATTTTCCTTTGGCATATCCTTTAGGGCTATAATACCTAATAAATCATCCTTATCCATTATAATTAAAACAGTCTTACCTTCTTTTTCTAAATCAATGATTTTATTTTTATATTCCAAATCTAAATCATATGATTTAGAATTTCCAATATAATATTCATGATCATTAAAATTAGTCTTTAAACCTTCTCCTTCAATTAATATAACATCTTTATAATCTAGTCTTTTAGCCTTATCCTTAGTATATTCTATAATAGCCTTAGCAAGTGGATGAGAGCTTTTTATTTCCATATTATATAAAATTGAATATAAATCTATATCTTTAATATTAATAAAATCTGTAACAATAGGCTTTCCTATTGTAATAGTACCTGTTTTATCAAATACAATAGTTTTAATTTTTGATGTATTTTCTAATATTTCACCATTTTTTATAATTAAGCCTAAGGATGCACCCTTACCTGTACCAACCATTATAGCAACTGGTGTTGCAAGCCCTAAAGCACAAGGGCATGCAATAACAACAACTGTAATTGCAAAATTTAAAGCTAATGAGAATGCATTTAAATCCAAATCTAAATTTATAGCAACTAATAAATTTATATTAAATGTTAATATAGCTATAGCTAAAATTATAGGAACAAATATTTTAGATACCTTATCAGCAATTCTTGAAATAGGAGCCTTGCTATTAGATGCTTCCTCTACTAATTCAATTATTTTAGAAAATGAAGTATCATTTCCAACCTTTAATGCTTCTATTTTTAAATATCCTGATTCTAAAATTGTAGATGAATATAATTCATCACCTACCTTCTTAAAATTAGGAATAGGCTCTCCTGTTATATTAGATTCATTGACAGATCCATTACCATCAATTACCTTACCATCAACAGGAATAATATCTCCTGCCTTACAAATAACAATATCTCCTATTTTTACATCCTTAGCATCAATAATTATTTCTTCATTATCTTTAAGTATTCTTGCTTTAGATGGAGCCATTTTAATTAATTCTTCAATTGCCTTAGTTGTTTTTCTTTTAGATAGCCCTTCTAAATATTTACCTAAAGAAACTAATACTAATATCATACCCGCAGATTCAAAATATAAATCCTTATGATATAAATCAATATATTCATATCCCTTAATTCCACCAATATAATATCCATATGAAATCATAAATAATGAAAATATTCCATAAATCAATGATGCGCTAGCACCAATTGCGATTAATGTATCCATATTAGGCTCTAATTTAATTAATCTTTTAAATCCTCTTATAAAATATCCTCTATAAATATATACAATAGGTAAAACTAAAATAAACTGAATTAAAGCAAATCCCATTTTATTTTCTTTCATATCAAAAATAGGTGGTAATGGGAAATTCCACATCATATTACCCATAGATACATACATTAATATTAATAAAATTATTGCACTAATAATTAATTTTCTTAATGAATGATCATTATCGCATTTAGATTCAATCTTCTTTTTTCCATGAATTGAGGCACTATAGCCAGCATCACTAACAGATTTTTCAATATCTCCATCTATATATTTATCATCTACCTCAACAACCATATTGTTATTTAATAAATTTACATTACAAGATATTACACCATTAACCTTTTTAGTGGCATTTTCAACATGGGCCTGACATGCAGCACAGGTCATACCTTTAATATCATATTTCTTCTTCATTATTGAAATCTCCTTATAAGATTACTTATTTCATCAATAATAGAATAATCTCCTTTTTCAATATGCTCAATTAAGCATGAATGCATATGATTATCTAATATGATATTAGATATTGCTCTTACAGATTTTTCAACTGCACATAATTGAATTAAAATATCCTCACAATATCTATCATCTACTATCATAGATTTAATTCCGTTTAATTGTCCTGAAATTCTATTTATTCTATTAATAAGCTTTTGTTTTTCTTCTTCACTTCTTTTTTTAGTTTTAACCTCACACATTTCACAGCTCATATAGACACCTCATTTCGATTTCCATTTTATACCCTATGGGGGTATATGTCAAGAACAAAAAAACTACACCAAAAAGTGTAGCTTAAACATTAAATGATAAATAATCAGATAAGCACTGTGCTAAAACAATTCCATTTTCATTCCATCTTTTATTATGTCTTGAATAAACCATTAAATAGCCAGTTTCCTTTTTTAATTTTGTTTTAATTAATATGGCAGCCTTAATATTATTAGCATTTAAATATTGATATAAATATGAATCATTATCTAATTCACTAACTGCATTAACCTTAATAAATCCTAAAGGATATAATTCATCAATCAATTCAATATCTAAATTATTTAAATTCATAATTAAATCATTAGATTGAATTAATTTATGCTTAAAATAGAATGCTGCTCCATCAGAATTGTTAATTAAATCCTTTATTAAAGATAATGAATCTAATAATATATCCTTATTTTTAAAATCAATAAATAATCCTTTTATTTTATTTATCTTTTCTATCATAGAAATATCTGGCTTTAAGGATAATTCTTTATGTCTTGTATTACTATAAATGATATAGCAATTACCGCCCTTAGTTTTACCTCTATAAATAGATTTATCTAATAATCTTAATAATGATTCTGTATCATTTGCATTTTCAGGATAGGCAACTAATCCTGAAGTTAAGGTTATTAAATATTCTTTATCTAATATTTTAATAGGCTTTCTAGTTTCCTGATGAATTCTTCTTAAAAGACTCCACTTTTCATCATATGAAAATTCACCCTTAATTATAATAGATACTTCATCTCCATCTAATCTACCAATACTGCTATATGTATCTAAATAATTTGAAATAATATCCATTAATTTTTTTATTAATAAATCACCTATTTTATAATCATTATCATCATTAAATATTTTTAATTTATCAATATCAAATGATATTAGATTAAAGGAAATCTTATTAGATATTAAGTAATCAATATATTCTACAAAATATTTTCTAGATATAGCATTAGTTAAATCATCCTTAATATCATTATATTTAAATCTATTAAAGAATTCTTCATTTAAATTTAATTTCTTAATATCCATAAATTTCTCCTTTAAAAAAATAACTACCACTAAAAAGTGGTAGTAAAAATTAATCTAAAACTCTAGCGTAGAATTTAGCCTGTAATAATTCCTCGTCGCTTACACGCTCACGGAATTTACCCTTACCATCTTCACCTACAATAAAATATGAATAATTAGTTTCTTGATTACTATTAACTATAAGCTTATTTTCATTCTTATATCCAATATAGCTTCTGTTTTCTAAAATAGATACTAAATCTGAAACGATTGCAGTGGCAGTAGGGATTGAGCCAGCACCCTTTCCATAGAACATTAAATCGCCATTTGTTGATCCTGTAAATAATACAGCATTAAATTCATTTTTAATTGCGGCAAATGGGTGATTTAGCTTAACCATAGTTGGTTCAACTCTAATAGTTACTTCATTTCCAATCTTCTTTGATGATGCAACAAACTTTAATGCATAACCTAATGATTTAATATTATCTAAGATAGCCTTATTTACACCTGTAATACCATAATGATAAATATCATCGTTATTGATATTTCCTTTAAATGCTAATGAAGATAGGATATTAATCTTTCTAACGATATCTAAGCCCTCTAAATCAGCTGTAGGATTAGCTTCTGCAAATCCATTCTTTTGAGCTAGCTTTAAAGCCTCATCAAAAGATAAGCCATCCTCGTCCATTCTAGTTAAAATATAATTTGTAGTACCATTTAAAATACCATAAATATCATTAACATCATTTACCTTAATGTTATCAATTAAGGTTCTAATAATAGGAATTCCTCCGCCTGCAGATGCCTCAAAGCAAAATGAGCAGTTATTCTCGTGAGCTAAATTAATGAATTCCTCTAAATGATTACTAACTACTTCTTTATTTGCAGTAATAACACTCTTACCACTCTTTAAGCACTTAGTAATAACCTCATAAGGAACATCATGTCCACCTAATACCTCTACTACAGCCTTAATTTCATCATCATTAATGATATCATTAATGTCAGTGACTAATTTATCACCTAATAAATCCTTCTTAATTGGTAAATCAAAAACCTTTTTAATTTCACAATTATAAGCCTTGTCTAATTGTTCTACTAGAGTATATACACCTCTACCAATTGTTCCATAGCCAAATAATCCTAACTTCATAAATAATTCTCCCCTTTATTTATACAACTTTGATTTTAGCAAAATTCTATAATATTTGCAATTATTTTAATAATTATTTCAATAATATTAAAAATATTGAAATAAAATTAATCAAAAGTTATCATTTCACCAATAATATCTATTTTTAATTCATCAAATATTTCTTTTTCCCCATCAAACTTAATTCTTATACCATTAATTATTAAATTTGAATTAGAATTTAAATATCCAATATGAATTCCATACCCACCGCTACAGCAAGATGTAGAAATTTTTATTTCTACTGTATTAAGATTCATTTCATTTAAATTCTTTAAAAAATATTCTTTTGCCTTATCTGATATAATCATAAATTAATCCTTAATTAAATTTCTAACCTCATCAAATTTCAAATTTGATTTTTCTAGCATTTGGGCATTACCTAAAACAACACAATTTGAATTATTTAAGGCTTCCTTATACCAATTAGCCATCTTCTTTAAATCAGATAAATTAGCATTTAATAATTCAGTTCTAATTCTCTTTCTATATTCGAATGAGGCACCCTTTAAATAGAGCATACAAGCAGTTTTACTCATATCTCTTACATGCTCAACAACCTGTGCATTTCCAATAGCGCCAATCTTAAATTCTAAAATTTCTGAATCTGAAGCCTCTAAGCCTTCGATATATTTATCAATTTCACCATATGTATTATATGTTCTATCAATATTAGGATCTCTATATGATGTAAATCCTATTTTACCTTGAGGTAATACCTGCATCATAGAACCATAGGCACCACCTAAAACTCTAACATTTTGCCATAAATAATCTAATGATAATGCATTTTCTAATACATTAGATGCACCATTATATTTATCACTAAATTTGCCACATCTAGCTACATAGTTAACATTATATGTTGTTTTAATAGCTTCGCTTTTTGGATTAGGAATAAATTTATCCTTATCAAATAAAGGATTTAAATCTAATTCATTGAAGAATTTATCTGTATTTTCCTTTGCTAGATTAAATATATCTTCATTTCCTGTAATAGATACAATCATATTCTTTTTAGCAAATATCTTCTTTTTATTTTCTAAATCCTTGATTAAATCATTTTTATAATTATCAAAATTCTTATAAATATCTTCAATATAATCTAAAAATGCAATACCTGAAATATTATCCTTATAATTAAATTGCTCATCAATAAATGATAAAGCTCTTGTAAGTGCGACAACATGTCCTCTACCTACAATACTATTTTCTAAGCCTGTCTTTATTTCACCTAATCTTTTATATAATCTATCTGTATCAGAAAAATCAGTCTTTTTAATAATATCCAATAATAAATCATTAGCTAAAGCTATTTTATCCTTTAAGCATGAAAATGATAAAGCTAAATAGCATTTAGCATTATTATTTATATCTGTTATAGGTAATATATCAAATCCTATTCCACCTAATTCATTTAAAACAATTTGATTAATTTCAAAATATGAATATTTATCAGTATTCATTTGTCTTAATAACGCATTAAATAATGATAATGATTTAATTTCTCCACTTGAAATATTAGTTATATCAAATAAATATCTAACATAAGCTATATCATTAGTATGATAATTAGAATATAAAATCTTATATTTATCATTAAAAACATCAAGCTTATATTCCTTAGGATTTGGATTTAAATCCTCTAATTCAAGCTTTGGAAGTGTAGCTAAATCTATAGCTGATGTTTCTTCATTTTGATATTTTTCTAAATTAATATTCATTTTAATTAATTCATCAATTTCATCATTTGTTAATGATTTTTTATATGAAGCTAATTTATTCTTTAATTCTTCTTCCTTTTTAGATTGATAATCTAATGATGGAATTAATTTTACAAATGATTTATGATTATTATTTAAAATATATTTTTCAATAATATCCTCAAAATAGCTTGTATTTAATAAATCATTTTTTAATTCCTTATATATTTCTAATGATTCTAATCCTAAGAATGGCTCATTATCATCATATAGCCATGTTGTAAGGCCTGACATTTGAATCATTAATCCCTTAGGCCAAGATGCACTAAATAGCTTTTCTCTGTTTTCAAATTCAGTATGGTTAATTAACGATAAAATAGAATCCTTATCAACACCATTTTTAACTAAATCATATAAATATGAATCAATTACATCTATTAGTTTTGATTCATCATTTTCATTAGAGCCTTGTACTAAAATAGATAGGAATGGCTCAAATAAATCTGTTTCAAATGAGGCAGATACGCTAGATGCAATACCTAAGGATTGAATTTTTTCCTTTAGCTTCGCACCAGGAATATTAAATAATGAATCAACTATGATTGATGCCGCAGTAATAGTTTTAATGTCTAAAATAGATGGGAAAACTGTATTATAAGATAAATATGTTTTATTCACTAAGCTACCATCTGTTTGATAATACCCAGTTAAGAACTTTGGATTATCAAATGATGGCTGATGCTTAATAGTTGTATCAAATGAAACAATATCAAATTTAGATAGATATTCCTTATCTAACCAATCTAATCTTTCCTCCATATCACAATTTCCATAAATATAAATATATGAATTAGATGGAGAATAATATTTTTTATGGAAATTAAGGAAATCATCATAGCTTAATTCAGGAATATAATCAGGGTCTCCACCTGATTCTAAGCCATATGATGTATCAGGATATAATGAATGCATAATAAGACGTTGAATAGTCTCTTCAGGATTAGAGAAGGCTCCCTTCATTTCATTATATACTACACCATTAATTTTAATTTCATCATCCTTGTTTTTTAATTCATAATGCCAGCCCTCTTGATAAAATATTTCCTTATATTTATAAATATTTGGATAAAATACAGCATCCATATAGACACTCATTAAATTTTTAAAATCCTTATCATTAAGGCTCGCAACAGGATACATTGTCTTATCTGGGAATGTAAAAGCATTTATAAATGTATTTAAGCTTGATTTCATTAAAGCAACAAAAGGATCCTTTACAGGATATTTTTTAGAACCACATAATACTGAATGCTCCAAAATATGAGTTAAACCACAATTATTAATTGCTGGAGTTCTAAATGCGATAGAAAATACCTTATTTTCATCATCATTTTCCATAACACAGATTCTAGCACCACTCTTATCGTGTTTATATATTTTTACATTTGAATCTATTTCATCAATATATTTTTCTTTTATAAACGTATAATTTTTCATTTTAAAACACCTCCTTTAAATTATATGGTATTTTAATGAAAAATTAAAGTAAAACAAAAAAAGAATCCCATACAAAGTATGGGATAACATTATAGTATATTCTTATATATTTCTTCTTTAAAACCAAATAATACTAAATCATCTAATACTAAAATTGGTCTTTTTATAAGCATTCCATTAGATGCTAATAAATCATATTTTTCATCTAATGTCATTTCTTTTAATTTATCCTTTAAATTTAATTCTTTATATAATAAGCCACTTGTATTAAATAATTTATTAATATCTAATTTAGATAATTGATGGAATTTAATTATTTCATCCTTAGTTGGATTATTCTCTTTAATATCTCTTTCAATAAAATCAATATTATTAGATTTCAACCAATTTTTTGCTTTAATGCATGTTGTGCATTTTGGATAACAAATAAATAGCATTTTTAGCACTTCCAAAGTCCATGTAAATTACAATATGCATATGCAGCTAAGACTTCTTCGCCTTCTAATAATTTGAAGCATACACATGGCTTATCATTAGGCTTTAAAGCCTTTCTTTGATTTCCATAATTTGTTTGGATAGCAATCCACTCAATGTAATGAGCCTCAATCATTGGATGCTCAACCTCACCAACACATACAGTTACTAAATCCTTTTCAACCTTAACTACAGGAATATGCTTCTCACGAGATGCTTCAACTGTACCAGGAATTATTTCTTCCATTTCTTCTCCACAGCATACTAAAGGTGCGCCAGTCTTTTTAACTATAGCCACAATTTGACCACAGTGCTTACAACGATAAAATTTCATTTCCATAATTTTTTCCTCCTCGTATTATTAAATTTATAGAATGTATCTTATGAAATAATTTTAACATTAATTTATTACAATTACAAGAAAGCAGAATGTTATCATCAGGATTTAATATAAAGAAAAAATAGGTTCCTTACTTTAGATAAAACATCTTTAATAAAGAACCTATATTTTTTAAATTATTATTCCTTCAAAATGATCCATTTCATGCTGAATAATTTGAGCTTCAAAATTATTAAATACCTTTAATCTTTTTTGAAACTTATCATTATAATATTCAACTTTGATCTTTTTGAATCTTTTTGTTTTTCTTTTGCCTATAAGGGATAAGCATCCCTCTTCAGTTTCATATTCTGAATCATATTTAATGATTTTAGGATTTATCATATATTCTATATTATCATTTTTATCCATGTAAACTAAAATACATTTATTATATCCAATCATATTAGCTGCCATTCCAACGCATGATTTTCTATTATGATTTAAAGTATCAATTAAATCAGTTAAAATATATAAATCATCTTTGGTTGCTAATTCGGATTTAATCATTAAAAATTTTATATCTTTTACAATTTCTTTAATCATTTTAGCCTTTTAAGCCATCTGCTTGACGTTGCATATTTTCAACAACAACATCATAAATATCGCCCATCTCTTGTCCTTTAGCAAGCACTAACCAAGGCTCATTTGTATGGAAATGTACCTTAATGAAGTTTTCAGGATTTCCATATTTATCCTCACCCTCAACAGATGCTAAAACTAATGAATCTCCCTTTAGCTCAGTTAAGATAAACTCTCTTAATTCATCCTCTGCATCATCAACATCCTTATCTGCGATATCAATTAATAATTGAGTGTCGAACTTAAATTCAACAAAGCTCTTATGTTCTTTAACCATTTTCAATAACCTCCAAAAATCTTGATTTAATTATAGTATAATCAGGACAAAAAGTAAAGTTTATTATACCTAACTTAAAAATAATAAAAATCAAAAAATTATAATTTATTTAGATATATGACATAATGCGACTGTGCCAGGACCAGAATGTGAGCCTATAACAGGGCATATTTGTGTCATATGAATTATTACATTTTTATCATGTTCTAATATTAATCTTTTTACTATATTGGCACTTTCTATATCATCACCATGGTCAATATAAATAAAATTATATTTTTCATCTCTTGTTTCAAAATATTTTTCTACTAATGCCATAGCACTTCTTTTGCTACCAATTTTTTTACCAATAGCTTTAAGCTTACCTTCTTCATCAACACACATAATTGGTTTTATATTTAATGTTTGAGCGATGAAAGCCTTAGAACCACTTACACGGCCACCTCTTTTTAAATATTTTAAATCATCAACATAAAACCAATGCTTAAGCTTATTTTTTATAGAATCCATAAAATTATAATTATCTTCTAATGACATTCCATTTTCCTTATTTTTTGATGCAATTTCGGCAAGTAACCCAATACCACCTGTTGCACCTTTAGAGTCAACAACCATCATTTTAAAATCCTTATATTCATCCTCAAGCTCACCTTTAGCAAGTAAAGCACTATTATATGTATTAGATAGACCACTAGATAATGTTAAATATAAAATATTTTCTCCTCTTTTAGCATAATCACTTAAATATTCAACATAGATAAAAGGAGTTATTTGACTTGTTTTAGTTATATGTCCTTCTCTCATTTTATTATAAAAGTCTTTCATTTCATCAAACGTTAAATAAGATTTAGAAACATATTCATTATCATCAATAGAATAATTCATAGGTATAAATTTAATATCATATTTTTCTATAATATCCTTATCTATATCACAGGCTAAATCTACAAAAATAGTATAATTATCCATTTTAAAATCCTCCAATTTGTACACACAATGAGTATTATATGTTATAATAGTTGCGTTAGCAATTACCAATACAACCTACATTGTGTATTAAGACACATTATATGTAATATTGAGTTTTAAATGGAGAAAAATATGGATAAAAGAATCTTAAAAACAAAACAAAGAATTAGTGATGCATTTTTAAAATTAATTAAAGAAAAACCATATAGTAAAATAACTATTTCTGAAATAGCTAAAATTGCAGAAATAGAAAGAAAGACATTTTACCTTCACTATAATTGCATAGAGGATGTCTATACAGATATTGAATCACAGATTATAAGTGAACTAGAGGCTGAAGTAAATAAATATATTAATAAGCCAAATTATCAAATTAGAAATATTTATTATAATTTAAATTCAGTAATTAATAACAATATAGATTTCTTTAAGGCTGTAGCTATAAATGATTCCTATTCCTTCTTACTTCATTCATTTGAAAAGGGATTATCTAAAATTATTTATAAAATAGCTAGTGAAATATGTCATGTTAAAAGTAAAAATATGGTTTATTATACAGACTTTTACGCATCAGGCATAGTAAAACTATATGCTGATTGGCTAAAGGGAGAAAATGATTTAAGCCTAGATGAATTAACTATTATTTTAACTAGAGCTTCATTTTTATCAGTTGATGAGCTAATTAATAATAAATAGCTTTGTTTCAATTGACTAACCATTATTATTAGTACTAAAATTTTTATGGTGATTCTATGATAACATTGCTTAGAAAATTATTTATTAAAGATTATCAAAATGTAAAGGATATAAATGTTAGAGCAGCTCATGGAAAGCTTGCAGCCTTATTTGGTATTTTTTCTAACCTCTTCTTATTCTGCTTAAAAATAATTGTAGGTATATTAACATTTAATGTATCTGTATTTGCAGATTCTATTAATAACCTATCAGATATGGCTTCTAGTGTAATAACATTAATTGGATTCCACTATTCTAAATTACCTGCTGATAAAGAGCATCCATTTGGTCATGAAAGAGTTGAATATATATCTGGATTAATTGTTTCATTATTAATAATTACATCAGGTATAGCATTAACATATACATCTATTAAAGCTATTATCAATTATGAATATAAGGAATTAGATATTAAGGTTGCTATTATTTCATTAATTCTATTATTTATTTCAATTTCTGTTAAAATATACCAATCATTTGTTAATAGGAAAATTGCTAAATTAATCCAGTCAGATGCCCTAAGGGCAACTGCTCAGGATTCATTAAATGATTCTATTTCTACATTTTTAGTATTTATTGTTTTATTAATAACATTATTAATTCAAATAAATAATTCTAAATTAACATTTTCACTTGATGGTATATTAGGTACTATGATTTCAATCTATGTTATATTGTCAGGTTGCTTCCTATTAAAGGATGAAATTAATCATTTAATTGGCTACCATAATGAATATAAATATCAGGATGAAATAATAGAAATAATTAAATCAAATGATAAGGTTTTAGGAGTCCATGATTGTTTATGCCATACATATGGTCCTACTAAAATATTTATGACAATTCATATTGAAATAGATTCTAATACTTCTATTGTTGAAGCTCATGATATTGCAGATAAGATAGAGCATGAAATTAAAAATAATTATAATGTTGATTTAACTATTCATGTAGATCCTGTAGATTTAGATAATGAGGAATTAAATAAAATAAAAAATATATTTAATAATCTATTACCTGATAATGCTAATTATCATGATCTAAGAATAGCTAAAAGAGAAAACAATAAAGTAATTGAAGCAGATATTGTTGTTGATTTTAATGTAGAATTTGATATAGAAAAATTTAAAGAAAATTTAAATAAAAAATTAATTGAAATCAATATAGATTATGATATTCAATTATCACTTGATAGAAAATAAAATGGAACCTCGCGGTTCCATTTTTTCTTAGTATGTCAGGCATACTAAATTATGCATTTTCGATTTTATTTTTATTCAATTTCTTTTCAATAAATGGCTTAAAGCCATCAAATCCTGTTTTATCAGATATTATTTCATATATTAATAATGAAATAGATAAAAACATAAATCCATTAGTAATTCCACCTATAATATCAGAAAACCAATGTACAGATAATACTAATCTGCTTATATAAATTAATATAGGTATAGCTATAAATAATATGATAAATGGAATTTTAATTCTCTTATTCATTTTCGATTTAATAATAAGAATAATTAAAGAACCATACAATATAGTAGATACACTAGAATGGCCTGACGGATAGGAATATGAGTTTTCTACCATCCATCTATATGATTCTTCAGGCCTTTGTCTACCATAAGCCATTTTAATTAATTCATTATATAAGGAGCCTAATCCTATTCCTGCAGAAAGCATTAATGATAATAGATTTCCTTTATTAATAATTAAAATAATTAATACACCTATAACTATGGCATAGGTATAGCCAAATTCTGTTATTATTCTAAAGAAATAATAAACAAAATTACCCTTTTCTCCTCTTATAGAAGTGAAATAATTAAATACATTATTATCAATATTTTGTGTATATCCCTTTAATACTATTATTGTCCAAGATATATAAAATGAAACAAAGATAATAATAGCCAAAATTAATGATAAATATTTATATTTTTTCATTATTTTATTTTATTTGCGATTTCTCTAGCTACAAATACACCATTCGCACCAGCTTGTGCTAAGCCTCTAGTTAAGCCAGCTCCATCGCCACCTACATATAAGCCTTTTATTTTTGTTTCAAATGTATTATCTATTTCAGGTCTAGCTGAATAGAATTTAGCTTCAACTCCATAGAATAATGTATGCTCATTAGCGATACCTGGAGTTACATGGTCTAATGCTTCTATCATTTCAATTAATGATTTCATTGTATTATATGGTAATACTAAACCTAAATCTCCTGGAACTGCTTCCTTTAGGGTTGGCTTTACAAAGCTTTCAGCAATTCTTTTTTGTGTAGATCTTCTACCCTTACAAATATCACCATATGTTTGAACTATAATTGAGCCACATGATAATTCATTGGCAAGCCTTGATACCTGATGAGCATATTCATTAGGTAAATTAAATGGCTCTGAAAATTTATGTGAAACTAATAATGCAAAATTTGTATTATTTGAGCCTAGCTTTTGATCTGCGTAAGCATGTCCATTTGCTAGCATTGTGCCTGAATGATTTTCAACAACGACATGTCCTGATGGATTTGAGCAGAATGTTCTTACTGTTGTACCAACAGATGTTCTATAAATGAATTTACCTTCATATAAATTCTTATTTATTTCTTCCATTACAATATCATTTGTTTCTACTCTAACACCAATATCTACCTGATTATTCTTTAAAGGAATATCATTCTTCTTACATATTTCTTCAAGCCATGTAGAGCCATCACGTCCTACACCTAAAAATACATAATCAGATTCTATTTTTTCGCCACTCTTTAGCTCAACACCAGATACCTTACCATCATTAACTAGGACATCAGATACCTCACATCTAAATCTCATATCAACCTTTGTCTTTAAATATTCAAAGATTTTCTTTAGAATTTCTAAATTATTTTCAGTACCTAAATGTCTAACCTGGCTTCTTAATAGCTTTAAGCCGGCTCCTAGGGCTCTTCTTTCTATTTCTCTAATCTTATCTGTAGTTGGGTCTGTAATAACCTCTGTAGCTCCAAATTTTAAATTAATAGAATCCACATATTTTATTAAATCTAGGACAACATCATCATCTAAATAATCTGTCATCCAGCCACCAAATTCAGTTGTAATATTGAATTTACCATCAGAATAGGCTCCAGCACCACCAAATCCATTTGTTATTGAGCATGCAGGATAGCATCCTGAATGACCATCCTTATCAATAGGACATTTAGCTAGCTTATGCTCATTGACTGGACATCTTCTAGTATAAATATCATTTCCTTTATCTATTAATAATACCTTTAAATTTGGATTTTTTTCTACTAGCTCATAGGCACAAAATGTACCTGCAGGGCCAGCTCCAACTATTATACAATCGTACTTCATAATATCGACTCCCTTAACAAAGTTATTTTATAACTTTTTACTTTTTTCTTCAAGCCTTAGAAAGAAAAAAGAATTGGGCTAAATAAGATATCTAGCCTAATTCTTTACATATTATTAATAATGTTCTTTATTTATTAGTCCTTAAAAGTACCCTTTTCTAAAGCTAGAGTTCTAGTAGTTAAATCACATACCTCAGCTGGTCCATAATATTGGATAGCACCTGGATATAAATATGAAGTTTCAACTGCCCATGTTCCTCTATTAGCTTCAAAATATTTAAATGGAGCTCCATCTAATTCTACTAAAGCCTTTCTAATAACTGGCTTATCCTCACCATGTCTTCTTTCGATATTCATCATCTTAGTAATAGGCATACCACCAGCAACCCATTCCTCAGCAGGACGAGATAGATTAGATACCTTAGATAAATATCCATTATAACCATATTGAATTAGCATAAATGCATTATATCCTAATGAATAGCAATAATCAGCATCGAAATTAGAAGGGAATGCACATCTTCCTTCATAGCCGAAGAAATGATGTAATGCACTAAATTTACCATTATAAGTGCCTTTCTTTCTTCTTTCCTCTAATACATCCTTAACTAATGCACTGAATAATTTTTCAGATTCAATTAATGAAACCTGAACATTA
>Ga0247610_10003129_pt1 | contig 18462 bp, 16 predicted proteins | sample 174DNAGHGhighgp2_FD_193483 | JGI IMG/M metagenome (GOLD analysis project Ga0247610, IMG submission 193483) | Sheep rumen microbial communities from Palmerston North, Manawatu-Wanganui, New Zealand - 1742 DNA GHGhigh gp2 | ecosystem: Host-associated > Mammals > Digestive system > Stomach > Rumen... | reverse complement strand
CATCCAAACCGCTTTGCAACAACAAGCGGCTCACGCGGTCAATTTGTCTCTGACCGCCCGTAACTGGTTGGTGGGCTGGTATATAGTAGAGTATGAGCAGAACGGAGAAGACAGAGCACAATATGGTGAGGCACTCTTGAAAAATTTGGCGAAACGTATTCACATGCGTGGACTTGGAGAAAGGCGCTTGTATGAATTCCGTTTGATGTACAATGCGTACCCACAATTAGGTGAACAAGTGTTGCCTTTTGTGTTGAAATTCAGCAAGAAAGACATTTTGCGGTTGCCAACCGCAAATTCCAACAAGACGGACAACAACCCAATTTTGCGGTCAGCAACCGCAATTTCTTCGCCGACCACAATAGAACCGTGGCAAACACCTGCCGACAAACTGTTTAATAGCCTGTCAGCTACGCACTTGGTTTACCTTGCGAATATCAAGGAACCTCTCAAGCGTGCTTTCTATGAGCACGAGGCTATCACTGGATGTTGGACAATCAAGGAGTTGGACAGACAAGTCTCATCGCTCTATTATGAACGGATGGGTTTGTCAAAAGACAAGCAACTCCTTCATAAGACTGCCACAAAAGAGCCGGCAATCCGTCCGCAAGATATCATCCGCGATCCGGTTGCTTTAGAGTTCTTGGACTTACCGGAACAAGCAGCTTATACAGAGACCAAACTCGAAACAGCAATCCTGAACCACTTGCAGCAGTTCTTATTGGAATTAGGGAATGGTTTCTGTTTTGAAGCACGCCAGAAAAGGATATTAATTGATAGTGACTACTTCAAGGCAGATTTAATTTTCTACCACCGTATTCTCAAATGCCATTTAATCGTCGAACTAAAAACCGACCGTTTCCGTCATGAGTATGCGTCGCAACTGAATATGTATCTCAATTATTATCGTCACGAAGTGATGCAGCCGGATGACAATCCACCAATTGGCTTGTTGCTCTGTTCAGACTACGGAAAGACCACGGTACAATACGCAACAGAAGGCTTGGAAGATAGTGTCTTTGTTAGCAAATACCGTCTCCAACTACCCTCAGAACAAGATATAGAAAAATACTTGGAACAAAATCAATAAATCGTCCCCTCTCCGAGACGTTAAACCCGGAGCAATCTATCGGCCATATATGACCGATTAAAAAATATCAAATCAACCAACTACCGCCTATGGCATAAAACACCAGACAAACGACATACATAAATAAGCATTTGCTTTATTAAGGATTCTTTCAAACTTGGACACTTTGATTATGGTCTTTCTAATAAATGCGAATATTCACACCGTGAGTGTGGACTTTCTGCATATATTGGAGACCATGGGAGTCCAAGCCCGAAAGAACCGATGTACAAGATAGTTCACACTTTTTATATAGTATATAAAGTATATAACAAATTATTTTTAACTAATATGGTAGTACAAGAAAAAGCATATCAAGAGTATCACGAATTATTAGAAAAGGTACACTCACGAATCATGTCTATAAAAATAGATATGAATAATGCAACTTTGCGCAAAAAATGGGGAAGAGCCATAGCTGCTTATGATTGTTTAGATGATGCAATAGATGCTATACTTGAATTTGACATCTTAGGGGAAAAAACCTATAGAGCAAGAAGACCTATATTATATTACTATGGTATTTTGCAGGCTTTTTCAATACAAATTGATGCATTAAAACAGCTTTATCAATTCTTTTATGGAAATCAAAAAGTAAAACTCAAGAGAAATAAAGTAAATGTAGCCGACATTAGAAATGATATTGTTCATAGCAGCAATAAAATCGGGAAAGAATCTTGTTTTATTGCAAAAAGTAATAATATGGATATTGGTTCTTTGAATTATGGAATATATGGAGAAGATAATAGTTTTACTGAAAACAATATAAATTTGCGAGATATTTGTCTTACTCAAGTTCAAAGCATATGCGATGCTATGAAGGATTTCATGAGTGTTCCCAATGATCAAATATTTTTTATAAAGAATTTGTAAATAAAAAATCATAAATATATGAAAAAGAGTATTTTTTTGTTACTATCTTTTGCTAGTATTGCACTTTTTATGTGTTCATGTGAAAATGAACCGAATAATCCCAATAATCCATATAGTGTTTACCAAAAAGAGTACCGAACTCATGGAACAGAATCTATGGATGACTATTGGGGACACATAACTTCCTATGAGATAATTCAATTCGACAATCCTAAAAACGGATCATATCGTAGTTTTTGGCAAACTTATGATGATAAAGGAATTGAAAGAGGAGGAATAGAGAGTATTTACAATACCCCTCCAACCTATCGTCAAAAAGGTCAATTGGTTATCATCGACTATGGAAAACAAAATTTAGATACATTAATTTCCTATGGGGACTCAGTAGTAGGGAAATGGAATACATATTATTACTATGGTTCGAGTATTAGAGAATCCGTAAATTATTCGTTACCCTCTGTTCAAACTGTTGGAGTTCAACAAATAACAGACTCCTCGGCAATATGCATATGTAATTTGTTATCAAATGGCAACGATTCAACCACCGAATATGGAATTATGATATATAATGAATGGGGATATGATGCGTATAAAGAACCTACATTTATTAAGGGAGATACATGCTACATAACAGGTTTAGATTGTGGTAGTACCTACTATTATTATGCTTATGCAAAGAACCGTGTTGGCGAAAATAAGGGATGGAAAGAACACTTTAAGACAACAGGACCAACATACGTATTACGTGTAGATCCGTATGAATATGATGCAAAAGTTCAAGTGCACGTAGGGGTGACAAACGGAATGCTAACAGAATACGGATATTGTTATGCTTCTCATCCATTACCTACCATTGCAGACAAGAGTTCACGTGATCTCTACATAACAGACCTTGATATAGAAACGTACTACTACATAAGGGGATATGCTAAAATAGACGGGAAAATACGATATGGAGGACAAATTACCTTCTATACTAAAACATGGACTCCAACACAGGCTCCTGGTGAAGCCGTTGACTTAGGGTTAGGTGTGTTGTGGGCGGATAGAAATGTAGAAGCTTCATCGCGTACAGACCAAGGAATTGGGTTTACATGGGGAGAATGCAAACCTAAGTGGAGTTCTGTAGAATCACATCGCAAGCACTATGATGCTGATGCACATTGTTATACGAAATATACAACAAATGGAGAAAATCTTGAATTAGAAGATGATGCTGCTCATTATTGTTGGGGAGGAAAGTGGAGAACTCCAACTCGCTTGGAGATATCCTACTTATTTTCTGGTTGTAATGTGCAGTATGGGACTTGCGATGGACAAAGTTGGTGGATATTTACGAGTAGAACAAACGGCAATAGTATTTTTATTCCATGTTATCGAAGTTCTGGAAAAATTGATAAATATTGGAGTGCAACTGTAGGAGATACAGACATGGAAAAAGCATTGGGATTTAACACAGACGTAAGCTCATCATATTCGACACTCAATATGTACGAAATTAACAGGACTTCACAATTATTGATTCGTCCAGTATGCGATAAATAAAATTAGGATATAGAAAGGGTATAGCACTCTTATACAAGAGCAAGTGGCTGAAAGGTCACTTGCTCTTCATATATTGAAATCTTAACAACCGACCTTTCAATGTGTCGTGAGAGTGGCTGATTAATAGCTGTTATGCTGAATGGTGGTCAACACATTATTCTTAACAATCATATACCTTTCAACTACCTTCCAAAATCCTTCCAAACAGCATATCTCGCGCCACTCTCGCGCTTCTATTAAGCATATGTGGGTATAACGTCCAAATCTTAATAATCATACACATTTTTCCCTCTTCTCCCTTTTAACTTTTCCCCTTTTGTTGCATCTTATAGGAAAAGGCACTATGTGCATTGGATCTTCAACTATGGTTGGAGCGTTGCAAGGGGAATCACGTACACACCATCTTTGCGTCGATAACCATACATCCCACCTGTGACAACTATCATCAAATCAGGTTCACGGATAGGATTTTGTTTTTCGGTCTTGTTATGTTCATTAATGAGTCTTTTTAGTTCAAGCAAATGCGTTGCTCCATCCTCTATTTCTTTACTGCTTTATTTGAATTCGACAAGTGCATAGCGCCCATCTCCGAGGAGTAAAAACATATCTGCTTCTAAACCATATCGATCGTGGTAATAGCCGACATGCGTATCTATATCAGAGATATAGGCTTTGAGGTCACGGATACACAGTTGCTCGAACAAGAAACCATAAGTCTTCAATTGTGTGAGAAGTGCGGTTGGAGATAGTTGCATTGCCGTTACAGCAACAGATGGGTCGCAGAAAGTTCGTTGGGGTGTGTTACGAATGGCATCTTTACTTCGCACAGCCGGACGCCATGCATCAATATCTTGAATAACAAATAACTTCTCCTACGCCTTGACGTACGAATCGAAGGTGTCATTGAGCAATCCACCTCTTCAGATGCAGACACATCTGCCAACAGAGTTGTCTTTTTTGCAAGAGTGGAGATGTTGCGTGCGTATGAACGCATTTAGTCGTTCTCTTAACTGCTCATCTGCTACTCTTTTAGATATTCCATAAAAGCCAATAATTAAAATGCGCGGCAAAGGTACAACTTTTTTTGATAAATGCAAGAGTGTTGAGTGTTTTTGTGCAGTTTTGATGAGTGATTTTGTACTTTTTGATTCAGCTATTTGGAGAAGAAATGTTCAAATATGTGAGTTTTACATCCCAATTAACACGAAATTTTGCATTTTGAAACATTAATCACGCGTTGGGGATTGGACGGGCAATGATGTACTTCGAGTTATTCTTGAAGACGGATAGTCTTTTGATAAGCCAGACGTTCGTCGCCGGAAAGTAAATAAATGATTCCGCAATACGTAAAACCATGTTTGAGGATGTTATGCTGCATGATATGATTGTCACGATGGGTATCTACACGGAGTGTGGTTGTACGCTCAAAAGCCCATTCAAGTATGCTATTCCATATACCATACACGTCTGGCAGGCTCGCCAAACGATGGATGACATAGTACGGCTCGTCGTTCATCCAGGCACCTTCATATATCTTTGCGTATGTCGGTTCAGGAGAGGGTAGAAAAGCGAAATATGCCACTATCCGCTCATCATCTATGACTACAAATCCGCCGTCACGATCGATGTCCGAAGCTATCGCCTCCTCGGAGGGATAACCGTTGATCCACTGGTTGACATTTCCCGAACGATGCATCAACTCTCGTGCTGCATCTATCACCGGCATGATTGCCGGAAGATCGGTAATTATGGCTTCGCGTATTTGTCGCATGATCTTCCTTACACGTAAATGAAAATAGGGTGCAAAGGTACAAAAAAAATCCCACATATGCAAATGTATGCAGGATTTTTGGTGGATTATCGCAAGCGAGCCAGCATTTTGATGCCATAAACAGGCCAGTACGGTACTTTCTCGATGCCGGTGCGCACACGCGGAATGTCGAGCAGCAGGAAAGCAAAGGTCATGAAACCGGACACCCAGATGATCTGCCCGAATATCTGCTTCAATGTCACGGACATAACACTCTCGCTTAAAGTTGAAAGTTGAGAGTCGAAAGTTGAAAGATTCACGCCGCTCGTCAACGTCAGGTAATCGCCGTAACGCGCCAAGTTGTCAGCCATGAAATGTTTGAAAAGCGTCGTGTAAAGCCCGTAACCCGATGCGCCGGCGAGGTACATATGGATGACGTTGAAGATGAAAAGCGCCATGAAGAAATGCTGCAAATCATGCACGGACTCGTGCAACGACCACATGAGCGAGACCGCTAAAATAGCGTACGCGCAACCACGAAACGCCAAGCCCAAACGGTATTGCTCAATCGGCACATTGACATCCAAATAGAAGTACATCCACATCGAATAGACCAGGATGCAGCCGAAGCCGATGGCAAAGAGTTTCCAAACTTTCCAACGCTTATGTCCAAGCCAGTAAAGCGTAATTAGTACACCCACATACACACCCGGCAACGACCAGAGACAAAGTGCCCCTTTGGTATGTTCTTCCAAGCCCCGCACTTCGGTCCAATAAATCTCCTCTAATGTATGTTCGGCGCCCAAAAGCAGCTCTGCAACCGCGGTCACAAAGAGAATCGCCAGCACGTTTTTGTACTTGAAGATGTCCAGCGAGATATAAGGCTGTTCAACCGTTTTAAGGCGGTAGAGGATGAAAGCTAAGAGTATCAAGCTAAGCGCCAATACCCAACGCAAAGTGGGCGAGAAGAACCACATGAGGCGGTCGCCATAGACGAGAATATAACTGATCATGAGCATCAGCAGACTTATCAGCAGACCCGTAGAGATGTCGATACCTTTGAGCGGCATCCGTTGCGGCATCGGACACCACGGTTGGCAAAGAAGCAGTTGAACGAGTACCACAAACGACATCGTCCCGATGGTCAGCACGTGCATCATCTGCCAACTCAGATGAAAAGCAACCACCGCCGCCAGCCACGCGCTGCCGGTGATAGCGGTCAGCAGGATGATATGCAAAATCGGGAAGAAGATACCGAAATCGCGTTCGGGCGTCATCCACAACTGGATATTCGACATGCACTCAAACGTGCCTTGTATCTTCGCCACGCCCGCAAAAAAACAAACCGGCAGCAGAACAGCCATGTTCGTCGTCCGCATAGTGATAAAATTGCACACCGCAATCACGACCGCTGATGTGATGAGCAGCTGTTGGTTGGTGAAGCGGAACTTCATCCGAAACAGCATCGGGAACCACACCGCCATGCCTGCCAAACCGGCATAGAGGAGCATCAGCAAATCTTCCAACTGCAAAGCCGTCGTCCCGCGTACCGCTTCCATCGCGCCGAGATACACTCCGCATGAAAACTGGATGCAGATCACTTGCGCAATATATATCCACGGCTGGATGCGTTTGGGCACCCACGACCGGAACATGGGCATCTGGAACGGCATTGCCGTTCTATTGGAAATTGGAGATTGGTGATTTGTAATTTGAGCCATATATAACCCGATTAATCGTTAATACTCATTGGAATATTCTCGGGTCATGCCCTTGCCTTTACCAAGGCGAAATCGGGTGCAAAGGTACTAAAATTTTTCGAATTACGCAAGTTTTGAACACAAATACCTTAATTTATTTGCATAATTCGAAAAAAAATCGTACCTTTGCAACCGAATTTGCAAAGATGACATGAAATCAGATACTCTGCATATAGCACAGGATGAGCAAAATTTACGCCACACCCCGTGGCGCAATGGACGGTGGAGAAATCCGAACAACCCATAGCAATCACGCGCTATGAATTGGAGAAACTTCTCCCAAGCCAACAGAAGAAAATTTAAGGATGACATAAATCGTCCCTCTCCGAGACGTAAAACACGGAGCAATCAATCAACTGTCAAACAGCAGTAAAGTAACTATTAATCCGCTATCAAACACGATAGATATACGATAGATATACGTTAGATACACGTTAGATACACGATAGATTCAGCCCCTTTCGCCCTAAGAACAGCGGAAGGAAACAACAAATAACCAACACACCGCCTATGGCATAAAACAACAGACAAACAACATACATAAATAATAGCGTTATAAGCCAAACTTGAGTTTTTGAAACCTGAACAACTTCAAAAAACTTATTGTGAATCAAGCAAAAGCCTATCGACGCTCACGCTTTTGGCGTGGGCTTTTGCGTAGAATTTGATTCACAGGGTAAGTTCAGGACCTCAAAAACTCAAATGAAGCGAACAAAAGTCCACGCTCTTTTTATGCTTACATTATAAACAACCCTAAATGTTAAATTATTATGAACACAAGAAAGTTTTTTCTTAGTTTGTTGCTGTTGGTAACGGCAACATTCATGAGCGGAGTGTTCGCTCAAAGTGCCAAAGATGCGGCAAAGTATGGGCAGTTACAGGAAATTCAAGTCCCAAAAGCTGGTAAGTTAGGCAAATTCATCAAGAAAGCCGATCCAAATGTAACGGCTCTCAAAATTTCCGGAGAATTGGACGCTAAGGACTTTGCACTACTGTTTACTTTACCTAATATTGCATATTTGGATTTAACCAACATTCAACTGAGCACGAGTTATAATCAAATGCGATACGAGTATAAAGATGGGAAAGAAAAGAAATACATAGATGTTTTCAAGAATGAACTATTGCTGATGTGCCCAAACACTTTGAAATATTTAGCATTGCCAAGTAAAACAACTAAACTAATAATACCTGATGGCTATTCCTATTCATTGGACATGTTAGTAGTTGATGGAAGATACAATATTACCGGAACGGAAACATCTTCTGGTTTCTCTGGATCAACTACTCGATACACGCCTTCAAGTATTACATTTAGATGTGCGAAAATTCGTCCGGCGAACTACTTTCGTGGTCGTTATGGCGTAGAAGAAGACGCGCTGACCAAAAAGCATAGTAATCGGAATCGTACTGGGTACTTAAAGAGGAACGAAGAGAGGAACAAGTATGATAACAGCTTTGAGAATGACCTTAGCGGACAGAAACGTGATAGAGTTCATGTTTTATACATCCCTTCCAAAGAAGCACTACAATGGTCTGTTATGGAAAAGTTTGATCCGGAAGAGATTGTTATAGAATCTACCGGCAAGAAAATACTGAATAGATATGCTGGGGGATCAAATGCAGATGTTAGTGGATATGATGAGATCAGAGAGTATGCCTTTGCTAATTCAAGTGTAGTTACGGTTACATTGGGAAATAATATCAAGAAATTACCACGTGGCTGTTTCTATAATTGCAAGTCTCTAACGTCCATAAATATGCCCTCTGTTGAGGAGTTCGGTGAATATGCACTTGAAGGGGCTACATCACTTGCATTATCTGAATATGCATTGTCTGCTAATATTCAAGAAATTGATGTTACCAGTTTGCCATCAAGTGTTAAGGTGATAAATCTTACTCAACACAAATATCCTCCCACACTCAATAACTATGAGCCTAAAAAGAGAGTATGGAAATCTGGTGTTATTTTTACTACAGACCACACCTTTATGGATTTAGGAGCATTATCGGATGTTGAGTTTATTATTCCAAAGGGTTCGTTTAAGAAGTATCAGATCGGGAATTGGAAATATCTCCATATTACAGAGGACGGAGCACAAGATACGTATAGTTTTCAATTAGATAGTGTTGGCTCTCTCAAAAACTTCCTCACAGAAGATATTATCCCAAATGTCAAAAAACTGACTCTCAAAGGAGTTCTTGGAGAAACAGATTTCGAGTTGATCCGGAAATGCAAAAATCTACAATATCTTGACATATCGAACTGCTTTACTTTTGAAGAGACACAAGCTGCCAAAGAAAGATATTCGGAGCAAGCAAGTTTCTGGAAAATGGTAGCAGCCGGTGTAGATGCCTCTTGCGAAATGAATCAACGTAAATATGATAATTGGGAAATATCAACCGAGGAGGCTGTTCAAAGGGAAGCAGCTGCACGAATAGCAAAGAGCTTTTTGCCGGAAACTATGACACCTGAAGAAATGGATCGAGCATTCGGAAAAGATAGGGTAATTTGGCGAAAAGAATGTTATTTCCCCGAATTTGCATTTGAGGGTTTATGTTGGTTAGAGCATATTGAATTTCCACAAAAGTTTGTTGCGATAAATAAAGCCCTCTTTTCAAGTAAAGCAGAAATGCAACATCTTACGACCATTCACTTCTCAGAGGAAACAGCTCTGCTTGGTGACTTTATATTCTCCGGTGCTTCTAACTTGAAAGAGATAAATATCCCTCGTGAACTGATGATTATAGGAAGAGGATGTTTTAAAGGATGTGCTATAGAAAAGGTTGATTTGACTAATACCAAAATCAAATTCTGGGTATTAACTACTAGAGAGATTATGGGCGTTCAATCATACGGCTTAACTTTAGACGCATTCTTTGATTGCCCTCTCAAAGAATTCCACTCCCCTAAAAATATTAAAGCTCCGGAAGGATGTGAGCGTTTAAGAGATAGTTCAATTGAAGAGAGATACGGAGAATCTACAAGCCCAGTTGATAAACGCCTGAAGACTAATAATTCTAATCTGGTCAAATTGTATTTCTATTTTGAAGAGCCATTCTGTAGTGCTCAACATTTTGAAAACATTTATGGAAAGGCGAAGGAGATTCACATTCCGCGCGGTATGAAAGCTGCTTGGCGTGGATATTCAAATCTGATAGATGATATTGATTTATAACAAACATTCATATTTATTATGGCTAAAATCATTAATGTAAAAAGAGTTGAAACTGGCAGAACAGCTTTTGGTACTAATTATACCAAAAGCGACTATGTTGCTACAGAAACACATTTTATGGCAAAACTGGCAACTGGTGCAGTTGTCGAAATAACTAAAGCTATTATCTGGGCTTTGTCAGGTAGAAAAGGAGCTACAAGAGTATCTCAGAAAGACCTTGATTTATGTAGAGGCAAAGATTTAAAGATATAGATATGTGTGTGTAAGATTTCGATGGCGAGGACATTCATATAGAGTGCCCTCGCTTATGTTAAACTCGCCCATATCTTATTCTTAATAATCATATACCTTTCAACTACCTTATAAAAACCTTCCAAACAGCATATCTTGCGCCTCTCTCGCGCTTCTATTAAGCATATATGGGTATAATGTCCAAATCTTAATAATCGTAAACTTTTGCCCTTTCCTGCCGCTCACGACTCACATACGGAACACATACCCAACGATAGCACCTTGCAAAAACGAAGTACTATCGGTAGAAATCCTTTATGCTCCCCATGTGCTACAGCGCGAAGGAAATATAGTAAAAAAATGAAGTACACAAGTTTGTGGACCACAATTTTGTGAACAACCTGTATTTTTTATGTTTTTAGCGCGAAAATCTTAACATTCGTCAATTTGGCACTTGGTAACTGGTACTTGGTTACTTAGTACTTAACCTCGCACTCGACGGAATAACCGGCTTTGAGTTTTTGCAAGTCTTCTGCACTATTCTCGTCCAAGGCGATGCGGATGGTGAGGCGTTGCTCGACCTTGACGAAGTTGCCCGTCGCATTGTCAATGGGAATGAGGGAGAACGCGCTGCCGGTGGCATCGGAGAGGCTGAGGACGCGGCCTTTGTACGCGATGTCAGGAACGGCATCCACATGGATAGAGACCTCGGAACCTTCGTGGATATGCGGCAGTTGGGTCTCGCGGTAGTTGGCTTCCACCCATTTCTGGTTCTCGTCGACGATGCTGACCAGCGTCTGTCCGGGGTTGACCAGTTCGCCGATGTTGATGTCGCGCGAGCCCACGAAACCCGAGTGCGAGGCAATGATGTAACAATAGGAGAGATTGAGTTCGGCTAACTCGACCGCTGCCTCAGCCAGTTTGACGGCAGCTTCCACCGCCGAGCGGTTATGACTCGTTTCATCCGCCATGCTGCGTTGCATCTCAATCGTGTGACAGATCTGCTCGTAACGCGCTTGCGCGGCAAGATAAGCCGAGTGCGTCTGGTCGGCTATCTGCTGGGAGATAGAACCCGTGCGAAGCAACTGCTCGCAGCGTTTGTCCTCGCGGGAAAGATTGTCCAAATTGGCTTTCGCCTCAGCTTTGGACGCTTCGGTAGCAGAGATGTTCGAGGAAGCCGTACGAACCGACGAACCGGCTTGTTTGCTTTGCTGCTGCGCACGCGCCAGATCGCTCTTGGCTTGCGCCAAGCGCAGACGAAACTCGCTGTCTTCGATGATGACCAGCGTGTCGCCTTCGCGCACATGCTGGTACGCTTCGAAACGAATCTCCTTAATAAAACCCTGCACGCGCGTGTTTTGCGGCGCGATATACTGGCACACGCGGGCATTGTCCGTGTACTCGATGTGCCCGAAATGAGTGAATTGCAGCACAACGTACGTTATGCCAGCAAGAAGAAGCAACACGATAACCGTGTTGTATAAATACGTGAAAATCTGGGATTTAGTCATTAGCGTAACCCGATAAAATGTTAATACTCAGTGGAATATTCTCGGGTCACACCCTCGCCTTTCTCCAGGCGGTTCTTTCTTAGCCAATAGGCACGATTACTACAAAATCGGCTGCAAAATTACAAAAAAAATCCCACATGTGCAAGTTTTTGTGCAAAAAAACAAAGGCCGGCTTCACAGTCGAACCTTTGTTCCGTTTCAAAGAAACTAATCTACTTACTCACTTAGATACTTATATAGCGCTTCCCAGCACTTCCTATGGCTAAAATATACTTAATCGTTGATACTATTTCGTGTTAGTCGTCTATGCGGACAAACTCATAATTGCTGTTGAACTCAAGTTCGAGACCGGAATTGAGTTCGGCTTTCCAACGGCGGTCGTCTTTGCCCCACTCGGTAATGAAGGCGTTGGGGAAATTGGCTTTCACATATGCGCGTACTTGTTCGGGGATGAGCGCAGAAGGTACTTCTGTCTGATGGCAGTCCACTTTGATGAGTTCACCCGCCTTGTTGAATTCCAAAGAACGACCATCGTTGAACTTGACATCGTAGTCTGCGTCCAGCAGGCCTCTGTCCAACGTAACATAAGCGATTTGGGAGGCGTCAAAATGCGCAGCTACGATGGCTTTTGCAGGTTCCGGTACTTGGTCGTACGCGATTACTTGTTCTTTTGCGCAGGCTGTGAGACTGCAGAGTGCCATAAGCACTACAGAAAAATACTTTTTCATAATGGTTAACTTTTTAAAAGGGTTAAACTGTTATTTATTGTAAATCCCGAATGGTCTTCGCCACATTGATGAGGTGGTCGGCAACTCGTTCGGAATTCTGGGCAAGGGAGATATACTCGGTTCCGGCTTGCGGTTTGCAGATACCCAAAGCGAGGCGCTGGATATGATTGCGCTCCATCTCGTTGGTCAGACGGTCGATCTCGTCCTCAATCTGGTTCGCACGCCCGAGTGCGGACATGTCCATTTTATGGTACGCCTGCATGGTGGCTTCGTGGAGTCGGGCGATGAGGTGGTTCATCTGGTCTATCTCATTGAGGGCGTAGTCGGAGAAACGTACCTCCTGTTGCCGCAAGCTGTCGGCGTACTCAACGATGTTCTTCGCGTAGTCGCCAATACGCTCCAAGTCGCTGACCGTGCGGATGGTGGAGACGAGGTATTGGTGGTCAAATTGGCTAAGTTGGCTGTTAGAGAGCAGCAGGGCATAATGGACTAACTCGCGGTTGAGATAGTTGAGTTGGCGCTCCGTGCGGTTGAACTCGTCGCGTTCGGAATCATCTAATGTCGTGACATCCCGGATGGCGCGTTGGTAGTTCTGCAACGCCATTCGCGCCATGTTCTCAATCTCCTCTTTGAGCTGGCGGATAGCAACTACCGGCGTGCGTAACATCTGCGGGTCAAGGAAATAGAGATGGGGTTCGTCGGTCTGCTGTGCAGGCTGGTCTTTGACGAGTTTGCAAGCGATGTTCACAAGGGCGTTGGTCAGCGGAAGGGCTACTAACATGGTCGTGACATTAAATACCGTGTGGAACATAGCTAACTGGAGTTGCGGCGTGTGGAAGAAGCGCTCGAAGAGGATTCCAAAGCTATATATGCCGCCGGTGGTGAGTTTGATCAGACCTCCTGCGCAGAGGAAGAGCACGACGCCCAAGACATTGAAAATAAGGTGGATCATCGCCGTGCGTTTGGCAGCTACGCCACTGGTGAGACCTGCAATAATCGCTACGACGCACGAACCGATGTTACTTCCCATCGTGAGGTAGATACCCTGATCGAGCGAGATAAGCCCCGTGACAGCCATCGTGATTGCGATGGACGTCATGACGGACGAGGACTGGATGATGGCGGTAATGATGGCACCTAAGAGTACCAATAACAGCGGATTACGAATGGATGCAAGGAACAGCTTGACGGAATCGAGTGCCGCGAACTCATCCATAGCGTTTGCCATCATACTCAGACCGACAAAGAGCATACCGAAGCCCGTAAGTATGCCGCCTGTTTTCTTCCACGTGTCACTTTTGGAAAAGAGCATCATAAACGCTCCGATACCTGCGAAAGCTGCGAAGATGACAGTTGTGGAGATGCTGTTCGAGCCCGATAGACCGAGTGCCACTAATTGTGCCGTGACAGTTGTACCGATATTCGCGCCGTAGATGATGGTGGCGGCTTGCGTGAGGGACATGATACCTACGTTCACGAAACCGATGACCATGACCGTTACGGCTCCACTGGACTGAATAGCCGCCGTTCCAAGCGTTCCGATACCGACACCGACCAGCTTGTTGTTGCCGGTGTGCGAGAAGAGTTGTTTGAGCCGCCTTGAAGCCGCGGACTCAAGATTGCTACTCATCATTGTGCAGGCGATCAGGAAGACTCCGATACCTGCCGTGAGCGTCAAAAGAGCTGTTAAAATACTGATAATATCCATATGCTATTTGTGATTTTATAATAAAAAAACGGTACAAACTCGCATGAGTTCATACCGTTATAGTTTATGTCTAGGCATAGTTATGGCGCAAAATGGCTTTTCGCAGGGCATAACGACGCACTAAACCAAGCCGCTGTTTGTCGGAGATGAAAGGAGTTGATAATTGACAGTTGACAGTTGATAATTGACAATCATACGATTCAAATATGGGTAGAGTTGTTCTACAGATTCCATTGTCCCCGCCAAACTCATCCCATTCGAAATCTTCGACCTCTATTTCAGCCGTGGCTTCGATCTGTATATCCTGCCAAGCATGTCGCATATCGCTCCATTCGTCCGCAATCAGACATGCCGCAAAAGCACTCATTAACACAAGCACGATCACATAGGCATATTTCCGAACAAACTGAATCACGGTGCAAAGGTACAAAAAAAAATCCACATACGCAAGAGTACATAGCAAAAAAGCGCTTCGATGAGCGCATTTTTACATTAAACCGTTAAAGTGTTAAGTTGTTAAACTGTTATTTTCTTGCAGAAATCCGTACAAGAAAATCAGAGAGATACAACCGCCAGTTGCGCCAAGTGTGGCCGCCTTCATCCTCCATGTAGAAATGGTCTATTCCGCTTTTGGTCAGGCGTTTATGGAGGCGGTATGTTTGTTTTCGGCATCTGTTCTTTGTAAACCACCGACCAATTTTTCGACATACGCAAGTTTTTGGGCAGAAAAATTTTCTCCTTCGGTCCATTCATAAACCTACCAAATCGCTCAAATAAGCATTAAGGAGGAAAAAGTTCCGGAAGTTAGTAGTTCGAGGAACCAATATATTGATATTGCTAAAAATACAAGCACAAAAAAACTTTGTAAATGATTGATTTGCAGCGTTTTGTATCATTATACATGTTTGTTAAGATTCTCTAAAATGTCTTCTATTTTTTCGACTTATTGGCGAGAATTTGACGAACCTTGTTCAAAAAATGGCATAAAAAATCGCCGTAACTTATTGTGTTACAGCGGTTTGGGTGGAATGTGGGGCTCGAACCCACGACACTCGGAACCACAATCCGATGCTCTACCAACTGAGCTAAGACCACCGTGTAGCTTTTTTTCAAAAGCGGTTAATCTAACCTTTTTTCTCGAGAATTGCTCTCTCGATTAAAAAGCGGGTGCAAAGGTACTGCTTTTTTTTGAATTGTGCAAATATTTGAGCACTTTTTTCAAAAAAGACAGATAAATAGTCCTTTTCCCTTGCGGAGAGTGAGGGATTCGAACCCCCGGTACGACGTAATGCGTACACCGCATTTCGAGTGCGGCACTTTCGACCACTCAGTCAACTCTCCTCGCGCGTCAGCGCGCTTCTTCCATCGAAAAAGCGTGCAAAGGTACTGCTTTTTTACGACATGTGCAAATATTTTCGCAAAAAAATCTTACTTTGCCTTTATTTTATCAAAACCCAAACCGAAAACACCTCCTACATCAGCGATAGAAACGAGGGCATTCGGGTCGATATCATGCACCAAACTGAAGACCAGTGAACTCTCGGGTTTACGCACGAGTACGGAGATCACTTTGACCGGTTGCTTGGAGTACCAGCCTGTTCCGTCCAGAACGGTCACACCGCGGTTAACCGTAGTATTGATGGCGGTGGCTATCTCATCGTATTTGGAGGAATAGATGAGGAAATGGACAGAGCGGTGCAGCCGTGACATGATCCAATCGACGGCGAGCGTATAAGAGATGGTCATTGACACACCGTATAGCACGCGCTTGATCTGCAGATAGGTCGGGTTCGTTCCTTCGACCTGCATGGATGCAGGTAGCGGAAGGAAGAAGGCCGAAGTGATAATCAGTACATCGCAGGCTAACATGATATTTCCTAACGAAATATTATGATAATGGTTCACTATCATTGCCACGATGTCCGTTCCTCCGGACGAGCCGTTAGCCGCCAACACGCATCCGAGACTGAGGCCAAAGACGAAGCCTCCGATGATGGCTCCTACCCAAGGATCAGCGATGATAGGTTCCGGCAAAATAGGTATGACACGGTACCATAAGGTGATCGCCGCCACACCTACCATCGTTCGAATGGTAAAACGCCATCCGACGGTCAAGCCGGCTATCAAAAGCAGGATGGTATTGAATATAAACGTCGTCAGCCACACCGGGATGGCACCTCCATATTCAGGGAAAACCCCTGGGAAAAGCCCGTGAGTGACGTAATAGATCGCCGAACAAATACCGGTCAGACCACCTCCGACGAAGGCGTGCGGCAGGAAGACCCAGTTGACCATCAAAGCCATCGGAGCGATGCCGATGATGATGGCGATATATTCGAACACCGTGCGCGTCATGGACTCGTGCGGCGCGTTATGCGGGTTGACAAAAGAACTATAACGTAGCATATTATTTACCGTTAGCCATGGGGGCGAAACCTTGTCCGAACACGCCGCGCACTTGACTCTGGCTGACAAAAGCCTTCGGGTCGATAGCCCGCACGAGACGGAAGATCGTAGCCGATTCGTACGAACGGGCGATACAGGTAACGACTTTCATGGGTTGTTTATTATATCCTCCCTGCCCTTCGAGGAAGGTACATCCGCGGTGGGCCTGCGTGATGATGGCCTGTGCTATCTCCTCAGGTTTCTGTGTAAAGATCATGAACTGCACGGACTGCCGCATTCTGTTCATCACCCAATCTACGGCCGTGGAGGCCATGAAGGTATAGGTAAGACCGAAGAGGATCTTCTCTATCGCGCCTTGCGTGCCCGCCGCTTGGATAGTTGGCAGGAAGAAGGCCGAAGAGATAATAGTCATATCGGCTAAGAGCAACACGCGGCCCATAGGCAGGTGATGGTACTTGTTGACGATCATCGCGATGATGTCCGTGCCGCCGGTAGAACCGTTGTTGAGGAAGCATATTCCGAGGAAACAGCCGGTGAACAGACCTCCGATGACTACCGCCATGAACGGATCGGTGAGCAGCGGCACATCGGCTATCGGAATGAGTTTCAGCCAGATCGTGAGCCACATCACGCCCCAGATCGTGCGGAGCGCATACCGCCAGCCGACGGTGATTGCCGCGATGATAAGCAGCAGGATGTTGATCAACGCGCTGCTCAACCAGATCGGCACATAGGCGTTGGTCGCGAAATAGATGATCTCGCACAGACCCGTCACGCCGCCTCCGACGATCGCGTGAGGTACCAGTAACTGGTTGACTGTCAGCGCATAAGGAATCGTGCTGATGATGATCAGCAGAAACTCCTTGAGCGTGATCCACGGCAGCGCACGGTAGTACTTCTGCAAGTTCTCACGCAGGTGACTTATTTGTTCTCTTTTCATGTAAATCTTGCTACTAAGTTACGATCGCCGAAACCGTTGTCCACGCGGCCTACCGGGCACCAGAACTTGGTCTGTGCGACCCATTCCGTCGGATAAGCGGCTTGCTTGCGGCTATACGGATGAGTCCATTCGTCGGCTACCACTTCGTACTCGGGGTGCGGGGCATTGACGAGGACATTGTCTTCTTTGTCAGCCTTGCCGGATTCGATGTCGGCTATCTCCTGACGAATCTGCAGCAGCACGTCGCAGAAACGGTCAATCTCCGCGAGGGACTCCGACTCTGTCGGCTCTACCATCAGCGTGCCGTGTACCGGGAAGGAGAGTGTCGGCGCATGATACCCGTAGTCCATCAGACGTTTGGCTACGTCCGACTCGGTGATGCCGATGGCGTGGAACTGACGACAGTCAAGGATCAGTTCATGCCCTACTCTGCCGGTGACACCGGTATAGACGATGCCGTAAGCGTCCTTGAGACGTTGCGCCATATAATTGGCAGAAAGGATAGCCGCGGCAGTAGCATGACGCAGTGCCTGATAGCCCATCATCGCTATGTAGCCCCACGAGATAAGCGCCATGTTGGCATTGCCGTACAGGGCAGACGACACACGGTTAGCGTCTTCCGTCGGCAGACAGTCTGCGAGGCTCTTCGTACAGCATACCGCACCCGCGCCGGGACCACCTCCGCCATGAGGCGAAGCAAAA
>Ga0247610_10003128_pt1 | contig 18463 bp, 10 predicted proteins | sample 174DNAGHGhighgp2_FD_193483 | JGI IMG/M metagenome (GOLD analysis project Ga0247610, IMG submission 193483) | Sheep rumen microbial communities from Palmerston North, Manawatu-Wanganui, New Zealand - 1742 DNA GHGhigh gp2 | ecosystem: Host-associated > Mammals > Digestive system > Stomach > Rumen... | reverse complement strand
CTGGCGCTGGAACAGGTCGCGGATAGATTCCGTCAGGTTGTTCGACAGCGTAGGGTTCACCATCGGTGCGTTATTCGGAAAATCCGAAATGGAGATAGAGTGGGTGGTCTGGTAGTTGATATTGGCACCGTTGAGTTTGAAACTGATGCTGCAGCTGCTGAATAGCAGCAAGACCGCTATCACTGTCAGACCGGCGATAAATCGCCTGTTAGACCGCCGCGCTGACAGACCGTTCTTCGAACTGACAGACCTGTTACCTTTCACCTTTAACCTTTCACCTTTATAACCCATATTCTTTTATTTTGCGATACAATGTCCTTTCGGATAGTCCTACTTTCTGCGCCGCCACTTTGCGGTTGCCTCCGGATAACTCCAGCGCTTTGATGATACGTTCCTTTTCTCCGTCTTCTACACGCAGGTTGCTTTCGATATCTTCCGCTTCGATCGGTTTGCGCGCCGTGGTCTCGGAAGGCGTGATAGTGATAGTGGGAGGCGTTATCTCGTGCTCATGCGGTCGTACCGACTCGTGCTCTCCGCTCATGAGCAGCCCTTTCAATTCCTCCAGATCTTTCTTGTTCTGCATCACCATGTTATACAGGATGCCGATCTCATGCGAGTAGTCTTTGCCGCTTTCCTTAGTCGGCGTACGGAGAACAATCTCCTGACGGTTCTCTTCTGTCGGCAGGTATTTGCGGAGCGTTTCGGCATTGATCTGATGGTCCATTTCAATGACCGCTATCTGCTCGGCAAGGTTCTTGAGTTGCCGTATGTTTCCGCGCCAATAGGAGTTTTGCAGCAGCATAGTCGCCTCTTCGTTCAGCGAGAGCGGCGGCATCTGGTATCTGTTGCAGAAATCCACGGCGAACTTACGGAACAGCAGCGGGATGTCTTCCTTGCGCTCGCGCAGAGCCGGAACGCGAATCTCTACTGTGTTGAGACGATAGTACAAGTCTTCGCGGAAACGTCCGTCTTCGATGGCCTGCCTCATATTGAGGTTCGTCGCAGCCACCACGCGTACGTTCGTCTTGCGCACTTGCGCGGAACCCATACGCAGGTATTCGCCGGTTTCCAAAACGCGCAACAGACGTACTTGGGTCTGAAGCGGCAGTTCACCTACTTCGTCCAGAAACAACGTTCCTCCGTCTGCAATCTCGAAGTATCCTTTGTGCTCGTTCTTCGCGTCCGTAAACGCTCCTTTCTCATGTCCGAACAGTTCGCTGTCAATCGTGCCTTCCGGAATTGCACCGCAGTTCACGGCGAAATAGGCACCATGCTTGCGAGCCGAGAAAGCATGGATGATCTTCGGAAAATGCTCCTTACCCACGCCGGACTCTCCGGTGATGAGCACGCTCAAATCGGTGCGCGCTACCTGCACCGCAATCTCGATATCACGATTCAAAAGCGGACTTTGGCCGATGATGCCAAAACGCTGCTTGATGGCTAATAATTCCTGTTGTGTCATATCAAACACCATAAAACGTCATGCAAAGGTAGTGATAAATTTTGAAAATGGAAAATGGAAAATGGAAAATAGGTTATTTTGACACAAAAAAGACACTTTTTTGCGAATAAAGTGCTCACGCGCTTGCGTATATGAAAAAAAAGTTGTACTTTTGCACGCTTATTTTGAAATTTTTGGAACAATTATGCATAAAACAATTCAACATCTACTGGTATTATGCCTTATGGCGGTAGCCGGAGTCAGCTGTGTAACGCAGAAACAAATGACGTACCTTTCGAACGCTCAGCCGGATTCTGCGGATTCTATTAACGCTGTTTTCAAATCTCAGTCCGAGATAGTAATCCGTTCGGGTGACGCGTTGAATATCTTCGTTTCGGCCTTGGATCAGGAAGCCGTTACGCCGTATAACCTGCCGATGGTGGTTTTTGCCAAGCCGGGAGAGCAGCAGTTATCCACCACTCCCGCGATGCAGTACTACATTGTGGATGATGAAGGAAATATCGACTTTCCGGTTCTGGGCAAGTTGCATGTGGCGGGTCTTCGCCGCAATGAGGTGGAGGACTACGTGAAGAAAGAGTTGGAGCGCCAGGTGCTCAACCCGATGGTACATGTGAATCTGGTAAATGCCAAGATATCCGTGATGGGTGAAGTGGCGAAACCGGGGCAGATACCTTTGACAAGCGGTCGTATGACGATTCTCGAAGCCCTGGCGGCAGCCGGCGACCTGACTCCGTACGGCAAGCGTGACAACGTGCTGCTGACCCGTGAGGTGGACGGTAAGATTGAGATTGCGCGCCTGAATCTGCGTAGCGCCGATTTGTACACCTCGCCGTATTATTTTGTGCAGCAGAACGACGTCATCTATGTATCGCCGAACAAGGTACGTGCGATCAGTAGTACGAATTCCGGCATATGGTTGAGCATGATTTCCACGGCATTGAGTGCGGCAACAGTTATAGTAACGGTAGTTAGAAAATAATTATGGAACAGAATCAAATCAACGAGATAGATATTCGTAAGATTGTACGAGTGGTATTGGAGCACTGGTGGTGGTTCGTGATCGGCGTGACAGTGTTCGTCGGCATGGGATTGCTGTATTATTATCGCACCACTCCGAAGTACAAGACCGATGCCAGCGTCGTCCTGCGTCTTCAGGAGATGACGGGAAACAAGTTAGGCGCCCTGTCCCTTCTGGGCATGACTGCCGGTTCGGGAACGACCGATGAGGTGATAGTCCTGTCGTCCCGTGGACTGATGGCGCAGTCGCTGGAAGCGCAGAACTTATGGGAGACGACCTTTGTCAAAGACGGCTTGCAGTGGCAGGAGGAGTACCGCCAGCACGCACTCTCCATCGAGTGTCTGGAGCTGACCAAAAAAGCCAATAGTGCCGCCTTCATCGTTACCGTCAAACCGACCCGTTCGGGGTATAAGGTAAAGATCAAACTCAACCGCTGGATTGGTTCGTCACATCGCGTGAAGACCTTGGATGAACCCCTTGAGACCGCGGTGGGTACGATTCGTTTGCATGCCAATCGTCCGTTGAGTCGGGATACCGCCTATCGGGCCATCCGCTGCCCGCATGAACTGACGGTGGTTCGCTATCAGAAGAATCTCAGTGTGTCGCTCAGTAAGAAAGAGTCGAATATCGTTACGTTGGCGATGGTCTCCACGCTGCCTGTCCGCGACAAAGCCTTGCTTTTCCAGATGATCGAGCAGTATAACATGAATGCTATTGTGGATAAAAACATGATCGCATCCAATACCGCCGCTTTCATCAACGAGCGAATGAGCAAGATCGAGGAGGAACTGTTGGAGTCGGAGAAGACCGTAGCGGCGTATAAACAGAAGAATAACATTGCCGATATTGAGACTCAGGCACGTTTGTTCCTGGAGGCCAGCAGTGCCGAGCAACAGGCGATGGTGGAATTGGAGACTCAGTTGAGCCTTGTGGACTACGTGGACGGATTCTTGCGCGACGAGACCAAGCGGAACAACCTTATCCCGGCCAATATCGGTATCACCGACGCTTCGCTGGAGACAAGCCTCGCGGAGTATAACGCTATCTTGCTGCAGAAAATGCGCATCCAGCGTACCGCGACGGACAACAACCCGGTTATCGAACAGATGGATCTGCAACTGGCTTCCATGCGTCAGAATATCATCGCTACCATCGGTTCCGTGCGTGAGAGCCTGAAAATCCAATTGAGCAACCTCCAGGCACAGGATACCAAGTACAACCGCCAGATCAAAGACGCTCCGGAGATGGAGCGCCAGTATGTACAGGTGGTACGTGACCAGAAAATCAAAGAGCAACTATACCTCTTCCTCTACGAGAAACGCGAAGAGAATGCGTTGATGCTGGCAGCTACATCCATGCCGGCAAAGATTCTCGATACCCCGCAGGTCGATGTGCTGAGCCGTTCACCGAAATTGCGTACGCTGGGTATTATCTGTCTGTTCCTGGGTGTGATGATACCTGCCGGATTGCTGTATTTGATGATCTTGTTCTACGATAAGATTGATGACGAGAAAGATTTCGAGCGTCGCCTCAAAGCCTCTGTCTTGGGACAGATCGTCGAGAACTCGCGTCATAAACATATCGCTATTCATGAAGGCGAATCGACGGTTACGTCCGAGCTGTTCCGCCTCATCCGTGCGAACCTGCGTTTCGTGCTGTCGCCGGAAATCCAATCGCCCGTCATACTGGTGACCTCTTGCGTCAACGGCGAAGGTAAATCGTATATCTCTGCCAATACCGCCCTCTCGCTGGCTATCTTGGGTAAGAAAGTGGCTTTGGTGGGCCTCGATATCCGCAAACCGACCATCGCCGAGAGTTTCGGCTTGGCGCAGAAAGGCTGCCTGACGGACTATCTGGCGGAACCCAGTCTGACTGTCAACGATGTGATTATTCCGAGTGGAGAACATCCGAACTTGGATATCATCCCTTGCGGAACTATCCCGCCGAACCCCACCGAGTTGCTGCAAACGACCCGTTTGGACGACCTGTTCGTAGAGTTGCGCAAGCGCTACGATTATATCATCGTCGATACTGCCCCGATTGCCATGGTTAGCGATACTTATCTGCTGGACCGCATTGCGGACATGACGATCTTCGTTTGCCGCTATAAATATACGCCGTCCGAGATGATTGAGTATATCAATCAGGTGATCGACCAGAAGCGCATGCATCATGTCGCAGCCATTCTTAATGGCGTGAAGGGTTCGCGCAACGGTTACGGATACGGGAATATGAAGCGTTGAGACAATGATTGTTTGCGTCGCAGAGAAACCGTCCGTAGGCGAGTATATCGCCCGTGTCTTGGGTGCCAACCAGCGCAAGAACGGTTATTTTGAAGGCAACGGCTATCAGGTAACCTGGACGTTCGGTCATCTTTGCGCGTTGCTTGACCCGCAGGAATATACGGAGCAATGGAAGGCCTGGTCCCTCAGTTCGCTACCGATGATTCCTGCGCGTTTCTCTATCAAAGTGCATGGCGACGAAGGCGTTCACAAACAATTCAATATCATCAAGGAACTGATCACCCAGGCCGATGAGGTAATTAACTGCGGCGATGCCGGCCAGGAAGGAGAACTCATCCAGCGTTGGGTCTATCAACAGGCCGGATGTAAATGTCCCGTGAAACGTCTGTGGGTCAGTTCGCTGACCGAAGAGGCTATCCGTGAGGGTTTTCAGGCGCTCAAGGACCAATCGGAGTACCAACATCTCTATGAGGCAGGCCTCATGCGTGCTATCGGCGACTGGCTGCTCGGTATGAACGCTACGCGCGCGTATACTATAAGGTACGCGAAAGGAACCGGCAAGGACCGCCAGGTGCTGTCTGTTGGACGCGTCCAGACTCCCACACTCGCGCTGGTGGTCAAACGCCAGGCAGAGATCGACCATTTTGTGCCGAAGACCTACTGGGAACTGAAAACGAACTATCGCGACACTTTGTTCAGCGCCCAGATTCCGGTGGAGGACGGCGAGTATGCCATCACTTCCGAAGAGCAGGGACAGGCACTCGTGGATGCCATCAAAGATCTGCCGCTGACTATTACGTCCGTAGAGAAGAAGAAAGGACTCGAGTACGCACCCAAACTGTATGACCTGACATCTCTGCAGGTAGATTGCAATAAGAAATATTCCTTCTCGGCGGAGCAGACGCTCCAACTCATCCAGTCTCTCTATGAGAAACGCGTGACCACCTATCCGCGTGTGGATACCACCTACCTCAGCGATGATATCTATCCCAAAATTCCAGCCACTTTGGCCGGTATCAAAGATTATTATCCGTCGGTGGCACCGCTGCTCGGAACGAAACTGCCAAAGTCCAAGAAAGTCTTTGATAACAAGAAAGTAACCGACCACCATGCTATCATTCCTACCGGACAACGTCCTGAAGGACTGACGGCGGACGAGAAGAAAGTGTTCGACCTCGTAGCACTGCATTTCATTGCGGCTTTCTATCCCGAATGCGAGGTGAGCAATACTACCGTGCTTGCCAAAGCCGGAGAGATAGATTTCAAGGTAACCGGCCGCGAGGTCATCAAACCCGGTTGGAGAACCGTATTCGGCAAAGAGGAATCGGAAAACTCAGACAACTCGGATAACTCGGAAAACTCCGATAATTCAGAATCCTCCAAATCCCTTCCGTCTTTCACGAAAGGGGAGAGCGGACCTCACGAACCCGTGCTCAAGGAGAAGACAACCACTCCGCCCAAATATTATACCGAGGCCACATTGCTCCGGGCGATGGAGACGGCCGGTAAGACCGTCGAAGACGAGGAACTGCGCGATGCCATGAAGGAAAACGGTATCGGACGTCCTTCTACCAGGGCAGCTATCATCGAGAAACTCTATCAGCGTAAGTATATTGTGAAGCAAGGCAAGTCGCTGCGCGCTACGGAAACCGGCATCAACCTCATTCAACTCATCATCTCTCCCTTGCTCAAATCGGCGGAGTTGACCGGTCTTTGGGAGAAGAAACTGCGTGAAATAGAGCGGGGCGAATATACGGCGCAGGATTTCCTCAACGAACTCAAAGAGATGACTTCCGGTGTTGTCCGCGATGTCAAATCCAACAAGGCTGGCATGCTCTGTCCGGTCTGCCGCCAAGGACTCATCATCCGCGGTAACACCCGCTACGGTTGCTCCCGTTGGCGCGAAGGATGTACCTATGCGGAGGCATTCTGATTTAAGATTTCTGATTGAAGATTTATGATTTGCCAAGTCAATTTGGCAAAAACGGGTGATTAGTTACCATTTTCGTCAAAAAATACACATTCGTGTGTGTTTTTTTGTATATCTTTGCCGCCGATTTTATTACTAACTTATGAAATAAGTAAGAAATAACAAACAAAAAATTTAATATCAACCAACAAATTTTCTTTATGAAACTGAATTTCAGTGTGTTCCGTACCATGATGCTATCGGCCCTGCTGCTTGTCGGCGTGGCTGCTGAGGCGCGTGTGATTAGCGGAACGGTAAAAGACCCGACCGGAGAGACGATTATTTCGGCTTCCGTGGTCGTAAAGGGTACCACGATCGGTACAGTGACGGATTTTGACGGTAATTACACCCTCGATGTCCCGGATGACGCAAAGATCCTGGTCTTCTCCTACATCGGTATGAAAACCCAGGAACTGGAGATCACCGGTGATGTGTTGAACGTTGTATTGTCCGAGAACTCGGAGGTGCTCGAGGAAGTGGTTGTTACCGGTTATGGAACAACGAAAAAACGCGACCTTGTTACAGCGGTAGCTTCCGTCAGTGCCGACCAGTTAAAGGACGTGCCGGTGGCTTCTGCCGCGGAGGCTCTGCAAGGAAAATTAGCCGGTGTCTCTGTGACTACTGCAGAAGGCAGTCCCGATGCCGACGTGAAGATTCGCGTTCGTGGAGGTACTTCGTTGACACAGTCGAATGACCCGTTGTATATCGTGGACGGTTTCCCTGTATCCAGTATTTCCGATATCGCTCCGAGCGACATTGCTTCAATGGACGTCCTTAAGGATGCTGCGGCTACGGCTATCTACGGTGCGCAAGGTGCAAACGGCGTAATCATTATCACCACAAAAGATGCTAATACAGATAATGAAGACAAGATGGTTCTTCATGGAGATTATTCCGGTTATGTAGGTTGGAAATGGCTGACCAAACAAATGGATGTAATGGATAATCGCGAGTTTATGTTGATGCAGTACGAGAATGCATTAATGAAGGGCAAATTGAAAGATAAATTCTGGCCGTATTTCGTGGATGGATATACGACAGAAATGGATCCTCATATCAATACGATGCTGGATGGCGCCAATGATTTGGAATACACAAATTGGCAAGACAGAACGTTTGGTCGTACCGGTTTTGACTCGAATCACTCTTTCAGCGTTTCCGGAGGAAACAAGAATGGTAGCTTTAACCTCAGTTACAACCGTATAGACAATAAGGCAATCATGTATGGTTCGGACTATTCGCGTGACAATATTGCGTTAAAGGCCAAATTCAAACCGATTAAGAACTTGACCATTGCGTTTAATACCCGTTATTCTTCTACCCGCGTTAATGGTGCCGGTACCAATACAACAAAAGATGCCGGTTCCACTTCCGAGTCTCGTTTGCGTAACTCTGTGCAATACACGCCGATGGAGTTGTTCTCGAAAGATGCAAATGCGCTTGATGACGAAGAATCATATGGAGGCTTGTATGATCCGATTCAGACCATCGATGATAACTATAAATACAAAAAGGACCAGAAATTGAATATTAACGGATATTTCTCGTATAAATTCGCTAAATATTTTACATGGCGTTCTGAGATAGGTTATGATTATCGTGATATCAATACCAATCGTTTCTACGGCAAAACCACTTATCTGGCCCGTACCAATTGTCCCGGACAAAGTGCTGCAGTTCAACAAATGGAGAAATATACCACTTTCCGTCAGACAAACACTTTCAACTATAATCAATCAATTCAAAATGCGCACAACATCAATGTTACAATAGGTGAAGAAATATTGATGAACAAGGGCGAAGCGCGAACGATGAATGGTGTAGGGTATGAAGGAAAACTAACAGGTCCTGAGGTGTTTAACCAGCTTTCCAATTGTGGTAGTACTTCGTACAATAATTATATCAACCCGACAGACAATACATTGTCATTCTTCTTCCGTGGTGATTATAATTATAAGAGCCGTTACTATGCATCGGTTACATTCCGTGCTGATGGTTCAACCCGCTTCTCAAAAAAGAATCAATGGGGCTTCTTCCCATCCGCTGCATTGGCTTGGAATATTGCTGAAGAGAGTTTTATGGAGTCTACTCAAAGTTGGTTGTCCCAATTGAAACTTCGTTTCTCTTACGGTACTGCCGGTAACAATAATATTGATTTAGGTTATCTGCATACTGATTTCTTATCCAGTATCGCCGGTGAATCGACAAGTACGGTTTCTTGGCTGAATGGTTTCACAAACATGCTGGTTGTAGGTGGAAGCAAGAAGATTGCGGCGAACCCCAACCTTAAATGGGAAACAACCATTACACGTAACTTGGCATTGGATTACGGTTTCTTCAACCAACGCTTGAGCGGTAGTTTGGAATTCTATCTTAATACAACCAAAGACCTTTTGGTTCTTTATCCGCTCTCGATGGGATATAACTACCAATTCCGTAACATCGGTTCTACGCAGAACAAAGGTATTGAGTTCTCCGTTACCGGAGTTGCTTTGGATAAGCGTTCCTCTGATTTGCATTACAACTTGACTATCAATGCAAATATCGCGGCTAATAGTACGAAGATTGTAAGTCTCGGTGATGTTGCTGAGATGCCGGCAGGAACGAGTGCCTTCTCTACTACGACAATCACACTGAATGAGTTTATTGCCAAACCAGGTGGATTAGTCGGAGATATTTATGGATTCGAAGAGGATGGATGGTATAAGGCAACTGATTTCTCAACTTATAAGAAATCAAGTGACAAATATGAGTTTACCCTTAAGGATGGTGTGACTATTCCGCATGAATCTATGGGCGGAAAAGGCGGCGCATTCCCGGGTATGATGAAACTGAAAGACCAGAACGGTGACGGTAAGATTGATGATCTTGATCGCGTAAAATTGGGTAATACAATGCCCATTTGTGCCGGTGGTTTTTCAATCAACTTCAATATTGGCGGAAAGAAGTGGGGACAGGTTGACTTAGGTGCTCAATTTACTTATTCTATTGGTAACGACGTGCTTAATCTGAATAAAGTGCTCTTTACGACAATCACCAATACGGATGAAAAAACTTCTTATCGCAACCTTCTAACAACCATGAATTATGATCAGCGTTATTCGATGGTAGGAGCCGATGGAAGTGACCTTATTGCGGACTTCCAGAAGAACTATCCTGCTGGTCCGGAGCGTACTGCTTTGGTTCTGGCTGATTTGGAGGCTGCTAATTCAAATGCTAAGGTTCATTCTCCGTTAATGAGTTCGTATGCTGTTACTCAAGAGGCTGTTGAGGATGGCTCTTTCCTTCGCCTTAACCAGTTGACATTGGGATATTCTCTGTCCGAAGAGTGGCTTAAGAAAGCTTATATTCAGAAACTGCGTGTTTATGTACAGGTATCGAACTTGTTCTGCGCAACCAAGTATTCCGGTTTCGATCCTGAAGTGGATGTGTACAGTAGTAAGAATCCGATGATGCCGGGTGTCGATTTCTCCGCTTATCCGAGAACACGCGGTTTCAATGTCGGTCTGAATCTTTCGTTCTAATCTTGTAAATTATGACTATTATGAAAAGAATAAATTGTATTATCTTGGCAGCAACCACTCTCATGATGGTGGGTTGCAAAGACGGTTTCTTCTCTACGGAGTCTCCTTCTGCGATGGATGAGGCGAGCGTATTCTCTTCCTCGCGCCAAACAGAACAAGTGATAGCGGGTATTTATGCTATCTTTGGCGAGCAGAATTCATATCGTAGCCGTTTGTGCGGTCAGTGGGTTTCATTTAATACGGATATTGAGTGGCAAAATGACCTCTATGCCTACAATGATTATTCTATGACGAAAGACGGACATAGTGATATTGTGGCTAAAGACAAACATCCGTGGATTTATTACACAAGTGCAATAGAGAGAGCCAACCTCTGTATCAATGGCATTGAGCAGTATGGTGATACAACCGACAAAGATATTCGTTATCTTTGGGGAGAAGCACTCGCATTGCGTGCTTTCCTCTATTATGAGATGACGAAACTTTGGGGAGATGTACCCTATAACTTTGCTCCGCTTGATGTAAATACCACCGATGCGATTTATGTTACCAAATGTGATCGTAATAAGATATATGATAAACTGCGTGTGGATTTGCGCAAGGCAATAGAATTGATGCCATATGCTGATGAAATTACATGGACACCGGCGCATAATACTGTTGAGCGAATGAATAAACAATTCGCATGTGGTCTGTTGGCAAGAATTGACTTGGTATATGCCGGAAAAGCGCTTCGACCCGACACTTGGATAGAGGGGGGTGGCTCTTCCTATAAGGTACAGCCGAATACCATGAATGCATCCCTGCGTAGTGAATTACTGGGTGAAGCCGTTAAATATACCGAAATGGTGATGAACCATGACGGAATTGACATCGGCGGTAAGTTGAAAGCCAACTACGAAGATGTATTTAGGGCTATCTGTAGTAATGTGAAGGAATATAACAAGACGGAAACCCTTTGGGAGATTCCGTTTGCGAATAATGTGCGCGGTCAGTTCCTCAACCGTATGGGGGCATATGTGAATAAAACAGCTCTCGGAAAAGTTTTACATACAACGGCTACCGCAAAGAGTAATCTTAAAATCGTCTTGACACCGGCATTTGTGTTATCTTTCGACGCTAAGGATAAGCGTAAATGGGTGACCATCAACCCCTACGAGTGGGCTTATGATAAATCAAGCACGACAAAAATTGATCCTGAATTGTCCTCAAAGGATACAATTATTTATCAAAAACCGACCAAGGCCAATAAATTCTATTTGGCTAAATATCGCTATGAATGGCTGAGTTATGATGTTACCGGCGATGATGACGGATTGAATATTCCGGTTATGCGTTATTCGGACATTCTGCTGATGTATGCCGAGGCAATGATTGGTGGTGTGATGGGAGATGCTCCCAATTACAAAGGAAAATACGATGCCCAGCAAATTTTAAATATTGTTCGTAACCGTGCCGGTTTGCCTGATAAAGCTAAATGTGAGATGGCAGATATTCAGGAGGAGCGTGCGAAAGAGTTTGTAGGTGAGCATATTCGTAAATACGATTTGATGCGTTGGGGTATTTTGGATACAAAGATCAAAGAGGCACAAGCAAAACTGGAAATGTTTGGCAAGGTAACGGATGACCCGGAGGATCCTACGAAACGCATCATTGATTTGTCAGGAACAGAATATGATGGTAAAGTGAATACCAAAGTTTTCTATAAGTTCCAAAAAGACAACTCTTGTGTAAATAAAGGCATGGGATATGTTATTTCTGACATCTACGGACTGTCATTGGGCGAAACCGGTAAACCTGCAGGTTACGATGCCGAAGATCATAGTGGATGGAAACAAGCCGATATATGGATTAGTAATGATGAGGCGGCTTTGAAAGGCAAACGTATTTATGCGAAGTCTGCTGAAGAGAATTTGGTAAATCGTCAGTATTGGCCTATCTTTGAGATTATCCTGTCTTCAAATCCGCGTCTTTGGAATGATTACGGATATTAGACCGTTGTAAAATGAAGGGACACTTCTTTATAGGATTGTTCTTTATCCTTCTTGGACTTGCTTCGTGCAATTCCAAGAAGGATTCTCCGGTCACACCGGATGAGCCGACTCAAAATACTCTTGCTTTCCCAGGAGCCGAAGGAGGCGGAAAATTTACAAAGGGTGGACGAGGTTCGGCGATTTATGTCATTTATAGTTTGGATGATAGTAAAGACGAACCGGAATCCGGTACGTTGCGCTATGCCTTAGAGCAGGCCAGTGGACCACGTGTCATTGTATTTGCTGTTGCTGGAGAGATTAAATTATCTTTCCCCATAACCGTAAAACGGGGACAAGTGACCATCTTGGGACAAACGGCGCCCGGTGACGGTATCTGTTTGTCCGGATTTCCGGTTATTATCAATGCTGATGATGTGGTTATCCGGTTCATGCGTTTCCGTTTGGGGGATTTGAAGAAAGTAGAGTGTGATGCGCTTACGGTTGAAAAAGGGCATAAGAATATTATCATTGACCATTGTTCCTGTTCCTGGTCAACGGATGAGTGTGTGAGTGTCTATGGTGTGGAGAATTTTACACTTCAGTATAGTATTATATCTGAATCTCTCAATAACTCTGTTCATGCAAAAGGTGCTCATGGTTACGGAGGTATATGGGGTGGTAAGAACGCTTCTTTCCATCATAATCTCTTGGCGCATCATAGTTCGCGTACACCCCGTTTCGATCATGATTATGTAGATTCCAAATATGCTGGGCCTATTGACTTTGTCAATAATGTGATCTATAACTGGGGCGGTAACTCCACGTACGGCGGAGAAGGTTCCACTAATGGTGCAGGAGGACGTCATATCAACATGGTAAATAATTACTATCGATGTAGTGATGCTACTTCCTCATTTGTGCGTACACGCATTGTTGATCCATGGACATCCTGTTCGAACTGTATTGATGCTTGTGGCGGTAAAGTTGTGCCTCCCGTGATATACATGTCCGGTAATTATATGTACGGCTCACAGGACGTGACGGAAGATAACTGGAAAGGCTCAACGAAATCGAAAAGTGTAGCCGGAACAGACAAGCGTTGGACCGATGGTTTAACGCCCCTTACTAACGAGCAAACGGCTGAGGCTGCTTTTGAAACGGTATTGGCTAAAGCCGGCTGTTCGCTTAAGCGTGATGCGGTGGATGAGAGGCTTGTTAGTGAAACGCGTAATGGAACAATAACCTATAAGAAAGGATCCAATGGTAGCAAAGGCGGACTTATTGACACCCCCTCTGATGTTGGAGGATGGCCTGAGTATAGTGGTACAGCAGAGAAAGACTCAGATTTTGATGGCATTCCGGATGCGTGGGAAATAGCACATGGATTAAATCCGAATGATCGAAAAGATGCTGCGGCAACTACTCTGCAATCCCCTTATATGAATATTGAAGTGTACGCCAATGAACTCGTTCAAAACCTCTATTAAGGCGAAAAATTAGCACATAAACAAAGAAACGTCAATTTTTACACACTTTTCAGCAAAAAATAATTGCTTATATCGTAAAAAAGCAGTACTTTTGCGGCAGATTTGTAAATATGGTTTACAATTAACTCAAATATTAACTTTTAAAACTCAACAATTATGAAGAAATTTTTCCTCTTTGCAGTAGCAGCATTTGCTACTTTGAGTATGAACGCTCAAGTACAACAAGTTGTATGGAGCGAAAGCGATGTAGCCGCTAAATTGGATGGCAAATCGTATGGTGCCGGTCTTATTTTGACTTGTACTGATCAGGCTGGTAAAATGGCTATTGATGCGAATAACACTTATTTTGGTGATGCTAATTCGCAAATCAAATTTACCCATCGTTTAAAATCAGGTGGAAAATCTCAGGTTAAAGATGCTGCGACTAACGCTATCTTATTAAAAGTTCCGGCAGCAGGTAAATTATATATCTATGCTCGTAACTCCAGTAAAAACACCGAGGGACGTGTATTGTCTTTATCTCAGTTTGGTGATGAACTCTTCAATCATGAGTTTTATGATAGCGAAGCAGTAAATGTTAAAGGACTTGATTCCAAGGATCCGGAGAAAGAAACTCCGGTATTCCCCGTGTTTACCTGCAATGTAGCTAAAGGTGAGGTAGAAGTTTCCTATACCGGTGGTGCTATCAATTTCTATGGATTCAGTTTGAATGCACCGGCTGATCCTGATGCTAAGCAGGCTATTGAAGTTGTAGGTGCTGAGTCTGTTAAGGCTGTTAAGCGCGTAGTTGACGGTCAGGTTGTTATCGAGCGTGACGGTCGTCTCTTCAACCTCCTCGGCGCTGAGATCAAGTAATCCCTTACGAGATTATAACTAAAAGAGAGTGTGTCATTCCCGACACACTCTCTTTTTCTTTATGTTTATTTCTTTTGAAAAATTGTATCTCGTAGAGATGAAGATTTATTTTGGGAAAAGCATTGCAAATTTATTTGTGAATGTTTTTCCGAAATATAGATTCAGTACACGCCAGTGGACAATTTTTCAAAAGGGTTTTATTTGTTATTTTTACTATACATCTGAATTCTGACAACTGACGGCTAATCTATCACTCTAACTCTTTTCCGTTCCAAACAATCTCCTTGCTATGCTTGATGACGTTCTCTTTCTGCGGACTCATCGTGCAGTTCCGGAACGTGATCTTCTCGGCATAATCGATACTCATGCCTTCGCGTGTTCCGTACCAGTTGACACCGTCGAAAAGGATGTCATGAACCGGCAGACCCTTCAAACCGGTCATCTCTACGGCCTTGCGAGGATTGACGCACGTGATATTGCGGAACGTGAAATTGCTCCACTCGGGGAAGAACTTACTCTTGTCGTCGCTATCCGTCGCGCCTTTACCTCCTGCAGCACGGTCGGCATAACCCGACTCGAAGAAGAAAGCGGACTCACGGATATTCTTCATCACGATATTGATGCAGTAGATATCTTTGCACCAACCGCCACGACCCGGCGCCGATTTGAAACGGCAACCGATATCCGTTCCATCGAATACGCAATCTTTCACGATGATACGTTGCATACCGCCCGAATATTCGGAACCGATAACAAAACCGCCGTGTGCCCGGTAAACGGTATCGTTGCAGATCAGTAAATCGCGTTGCGGACCGGCATCTACACCTTTCTGACCCGCGCCGCCTTTCATACACAAACCGTCGTCACCGCAGTTCACACTGCAGCCGGCGATAAGCGCTACCTGTACGTTACCCGGATCGATAGCATCGCCGTTCTGCGCCCACCATGGGCAGTCAATCGTCACATTCTCAATGATCAGATTCTGGATGCGTGTCGGTACAAGATGCAACTTCGGACTGTTGCGAATCGTCACTCCCTCAATCACCACATTCTTCGAATCAACAATATTGACTAAAGTCGGACGCATATTGCTTTGCGCTTCCGGCGTAGCGGCGATATTGGGAATACCTAACTCCGGCTTCAAGTTGAACGGATACCATATACGATAGGTCTTGTCGTCCTGTTTGAGCGTACCGCCCAGCGCCAAGGCCTCTTCCCATACATCGTTCAGACCGCCGTCACGCACCACTTTCTTCTCTTTGATCGGACGCCATATAAATCCCTGACCGTCAATCACACCCTTACCGGTGATACCTACGTTCTCCAGTTTGGAACCGCGAATGAGGGCATTGCATTTCTTACTTCCGTCGCGCAGACTGTCGCTCTCCTGAACGTACAACTCTCGGTTCTCGCTAAAGAGAATCGTTGCGCCTTTCGCAAGGTGAAGATCGATGTTGCTTTTCAGCACAATCGGACCGGTCTTCCACACGCCGCGAGGCACAATGACGTGTCCGCCGCCTTTGTCGCTCAGCTCTTTGATAGCAGCCTCGAAGGCCTCGGTACACTCGGTCTTGCCGTCAGGTACTGCCCCATACTGCGCAATATTCACTGCTGCCGCAGGGAATTTCACTTCTTGTACATGCTCGATCTCAATCGGCAGATCCACATAGTACTTGTCGTACTTACTCTGTGCGCTGACCATCAGCGCTGCGCCCACCATCAGGGCAGAAAGAAAGAGCTTCTTCATATTGTTGTTATTTTATGGTTTTCTTCTAGTTATCTAGAAATATAGAATTATAGAGATCTGGTTTTCTAAAAATCTACTATCAATTATCATGCCACTCATCCTCTCACCCTCTAATCCTCTAATCCTCTAATTCCGCCGTCTATCGGCTGTGAACCCGCCTAAATACGGGGCTGCAACCGAATACTATTAGGCTATTAACACGTTATTAACACGTGATTAACATGTGGTTAGATATATCCGGCAATCTTCAGCGCCGCATTGATCCCGTCTAACGCACTGCTTGTGATGCCTCCGGCATAACCTGCTCCTTCACCACAAGGGTACAAACCCGGTGTGCTGACGCTCTCCAGCGTCTCCGGATCCCGCACTATCCGCACAGCACTGCTGCTGCGGCTCTCTACGCCTACAATCACCGCCTCATTTGTCAGGAAACCCGGATATTTCTTGTCAAAATCCCGAAAACCCTGTTGCAGCCTTTTGCCGATAGGTGCCGGTAACCACAGGTCTAACCGGCTCGGTACAATGCCCGGCAGATAACTGCAAGCCGGCAGATCCTTACTCGCTTTCCCCTCTACAAAATCCTTCATCCGCTGCGCCGGTGCTACGGAGGTCTGTACTCTGTCAGTGAAGTAATCGTACCCCTTGTGGGTTAAGAAACGGTCTGTATTCTGTATTCCTGTAAGGGCTTGCTCCCATGCAAGCCGCTCAATGGACTCCTGGAACTCTAATCCACGTAGTGGATTCTCTCCACTAATATTTTCCGGATTGATTTGCACCACCATCCCTGAGTTCGCATAAGGGCTGTTCCGGTGACTCGCCGACATCCCGTTCACGACACATGTCCCCTCACTGCTTCCTGCCGGTACGATATGGCCGCCCGGACACATGCAGAACGAATACACTCCTCGTCCATCTACCTGCGTCACCATCGAGTAACTCGCATTCCCGACGTAGTCAATCAATTCGGTCTGTATTCTGAGGTCAACCTGGAAGCGGTCTGTATTCTGTACTCTTAGATGATACATCAACCGGTTGATCAGACTCTGCGGATGTTCTATTCGTACGCCTATCGCAAATCCTTTTGTCTCTAATTGCACCCCCTCTTCCGCTAACATCCGGTACGTATCGTGTGCCGAGTGCCCAATCGCGAGAATAACAGGACATTTTCCATTTTCCATTTCCCATTTTCCATTTTTGAGGCTTGTCACACAAGTCTCGAAATGGATCTCTCCGCCCTTTTCGAGAATCGTTTCTCTCATTCGCTTAATAATCCCCGGTAACTTGTCGCTGCCTATATGTGCGTGTGCCTCATATAATACGGTGTCCGGAGCTCCGAAATAATGGAATATCTCCATTACCCGTTGCATGTTTCCCCGTTTCTTCGAGCGCGAGAACAGTTTGCCGTCGCTGAACGTACCGGCTCCCCCTTCTCCGAAGCAATAGTTCGATTCCGGATTCAAACCCTCGTTGCGGTTCAGCAATGCGATATCGCGTTTCCGTTCGCTTACTTCTTTTCCCCGCTCGTAGATAATCGGCTTGATACCGTGCTCCAACAGCGTCAAGGCTGCAAACAGACCGGCCGGACCGGCTCCGATGATAATGACCGACCGTTTCGCCTCATGCACATCTTGGAACACGGGTGGTTCGTAGAGTGGAATAGGCGCATCCTTTGGTATGGGTTCCCCTTTCTCGTCCGTCAGTATAGTAAGATGCACGCGCAACTCTCGCTGCCGTGCATCTACACTGCGTTTCACTATCCGCCATTGACTCTCAGCTTCATAAGCCTCTTTTGGCGAAAGGATATATTGCTTTGTGTTGTCCATTTATCCTCCCTTCCTTTTACGGGTGAAGAGCTCTGCTCGATCGGGCGTCCGGTGGACGGCCGTAGAACAACGCCGGGGTTAGGCTTCCTTAGCCTATCTTAGCCAATACAGCCTCCAGTCCGAGTTCTTTCACTTTCTCGCCAATCTTGGCCTCCAACTCTTCGCACAGGTCCGGATTGTCAGCCAGCACATCTTTCACTTTGTCGCGTCCCTGGCCTAACTTCGTGTCGCCGTAACTGAAGAACGAACCGCTCTTCTTGATGATTTCGGTTGCAACGGCAAAGTCGAGAATCTCTCCGATACGCGAGATACCCTCGTTGAACATCAGGTCGAACTCTGCTTTCTTGAAGGGCGGTGCCACT
>Ga0247610_10003125_pt1 | contig 18478 bp, 15 predicted proteins | sample 174DNAGHGhighgp2_FD_193483 | JGI IMG/M metagenome (GOLD analysis project Ga0247610, IMG submission 193483) | Sheep rumen microbial communities from Palmerston North, Manawatu-Wanganui, New Zealand - 1742 DNA GHGhigh gp2 | ecosystem: Host-associated > Mammals > Digestive system > Stomach > Rumen... | reverse complement strand
TGTTGCTGGGCCATCATGAGTTTCGATAAGTCAAAAGGAATCATGACGTTAGAACTTAAAAACGAACAATTTATAGGACCATCGTCTAACACCTTTATAAGAATTGATAATAGAAGTCACTTAGATTCCATTCGTCCTGATGATTTGCATCATCTGCCATTAATCATTGATCCTGATAAAAAGGTGTACGACGTGGTTGAGCGGATGCCCTGTTTTCCTGGTGGCGATCAGAAAATGCAGGATTTCATCGAGAAGAACCTGCATTATCCTAAAGAGTGCGCAGAAAAAGGACTTCAAGGTCGAGTAATCGTGGATTTCGTTGTTGAGAGAAATGGCACGCTGACAGATATTAGGGTGGTAAAAAGCGTAAATCCAGCTTTGGACAAAGAGGCACTGCGCATTGTCAAACTGATGCCCAAGTGGATTCCTGGCAGACAATCCTATAAGGAAGTCAGGGTGAAATACATCATCCCAATAACTTTCCAATTATAATTTGCCAGCACTAAAGAGTCTGGAATCGTACTCACGAAGTGACTGACACCTTGCAACTATGAGGAAAATTATGGACATTTGGATGTTCTATGGTGAGAAGTAGGGGAAACGGGTATTAAGGCAAAAACTCGCGCGCTAATAGTTGCGAATCAGAGAAAACAAATGACCCTCGTGACCCTTCTGACCCCATGATGTCAAATAGCTTATCTCCTCCTTGGGGGCAAAAGGGGCAGGAGGGTCACATAAAAATAGGGTATAACAACTATAGGCGATAAGAGCCATTTATTGCCGAACAGAAGGCTCTTATCATCGAATAAGTGGTTGTTATTTTGAAAGAGAAGCCACTTTCAATCTATCGGCAAGTTTTAGTACCGATTCCAACTGCAAAGATACACATTTTTGCCGATACCGGCAAGAAAAGGGAGATTTTTCCACATAATTCTTTTTTGTTTCAGTTATTATTCTTATCTTTGTAGCGCAGTTTGTGGCCCAAGCTTGAAGGGCGGTACATGAGAAGACGGATGATATATCTGCTGTTTCTCCTAATGTCGCTGTCTGCGGCAGCACAGCAGGAGAAGAAGGACATCGAGGAACTGAGCGCCACGATGTATCGTCTGTATAATACGGACAGTATTGAGAAGTTCATGGCAGCCACAGACCGTCTGAAAGCGTTAACCAAGAAAACAGGCGATGAACAGACATTCTACAAGACTTGGTGCAACCAGGCTCTCTTCACCTTCCGGAAGATTGATCGCAGCAAAGGTCTTGAATTGGTCAAAGAAATCAAAGCCTATGCAGAGAAGGAAGACAGTAAGTTCGGTTTATATTCTGCAACGACTGCCAATGTGACGATCCTGACCAGTATGAAACAGCCACAACTGGCTGAAAAGGGTTACTATGAGTGTATCGACTATCTGCACCGTTTCTTCCCCAATGAGAGTGCAGCTCACAGCTACATCGGGCTTTGTATCATCAACAATAATAGGGGGGATTTTCAGAAAATGTTGGAACTGGCACGAAAGGGCCTTCAGGAACCCAACCTGAATCCAATACACAAACGGACCCTCTATTCATACGTCTGTGTCGGCTTGAGTGAATTGAATCTGAAGAATGGTGTCAGCAACGAGGAAGAGTTTGAAAAGGCCTATCAGGAGTGGAAGCGGTTACAGGCCGATCAGGTCGTGAATAGTGATATCTACAAAATTGTGGAGTTCAATCGCGCCAGGATTAAAAAGGACAATGAGCGGGCGCTGGAGATTGCCAAGACTTTTGTAAGCCCACAAACCAGACTTAACTATATGGCTACAGCCTATAGCGCGCTCGGTGACTATAGGAGGGCATTCAACACGTTCAAACAATATAAAAAACTTTCTGACTCACTGACGGCCCTTGAAGTACGACAGACGGCCGCTGAACACTCTTTGCAGTTAGATTTAGCCCGTTCAGAAAGTGAGGCAAAAGATCTCCGTCTCGCCAACCAGGCACTCCAACTGGAACATATCAGCGACGAACTTGAACAACGACGCTTGAAAGAAGAAGCGCTGAACCTTTCACTAGAGAACCAGAGCATCGAACTGGAGAACCGCGACATTGAGTTGCAGAATGTGGCTGTGAAACTGAAAAATGACAGCCTTGACAAAAATAATAAGGATTTGCAGCTAAGTGAATGGGAGTCGAAGATGGAGGCACAGAAGCAGAAGGAGCACAGCCATCACGTGTTTATGTATATGCTTGGCCTAGTGGCTGCTATCATCATCTCAGCACTTGGCTTTATTCTTCACCGCCACAAGAAACATGAAAAAGCGATAGAGACTGCCTACGGTAAACTGGAAAATGCCTATGGCAAACTGGAGGAGACGACGAAGGCTAAGGAGCGTATCGAGAGTGAACTGCGCATTGCGCGTGATATCCAGATGAGTATGGTGCCCAGAAAATTCGATATTTTCCAACAGCATCCTGGCGTCGACCTCTATGCCTCCATGAAGCCTGCAAAGGAAGTTGGTGGCGACCTCTATGATTTCTTCATGCAGAACAATAAGCTCTATCTTTGCATTGGCGACGTCAGCGGTAAAGGCGTACCAGCCTCAATGACAATGGCCGTAGCGGTGAATTTGTTCCATAACTACGCTAAAGAGGGCTTCCCACCAGAATATACCGCAACAAGACTGAATGATACGTTGGCTGCGGATAATGAAAGCGGTATGTTCGTCACGATGTTCATTGCAGAGATCGATCTCACAACGGGACAAATGAAATATTGCAATGCAGGCCATAATCCACCTGTCATCATCGATCCTGCTCTGACACCTGATGAACCTTGTCGTCCTTATTTCGCTCAAGTGGAATCGAATGCCCCCATAGGCCTGTGGCCAGATCTGGAATACATTGGGGAAAGTATTGACAATCTCCATGGGCACACCTTATTCCTCTATACCGATGGCCTCAACGAAGCCGAAAACAGCTTACAAGAACAGTTTGGTGACAAACGGCTGCTCAATTTCTTCCAAAACCGTTCGGATGAAGATTGTCAGCAGATCATTAACCAGATGAATGCCACTGTCAGTTACTTTGTTGGCGATGCTGAACCCAGCGACGACCTGACGATGCTCTGTCTGAAAATCAGTTAATAATGATGGTCTTGAACCAGTCTCTCATGACACCTTTATACTGGTTTTGAGAGTCGCAGATAAGGATAAGAAGCTGACGGCCATCAGCAAGTTTCGGACCTACACAGATACCTTCGTAGTTAGCGAAATTACGGCGAATGAGATTGAATTTTGTGCGGAAAGTTGTCAGCAAAGATTTATTCAACAATTCGCCTGGCTGTTGCTGAGTGGGATTAACAACGTATAGTTTGACAAGACAATACGAGCCAATCTGCTTTTTTGGGAAATACAACTCCCGTTCGAGCACCACTATGCACCCATCTTCGAGTGCGGCCAATCCTCCCACACCCATAATACTGTTGCCCTTGCGCTTTTTGACAATCGCTGAGTCGGTCTCATACCAATACTGCTCTTTGGGCTGCAAGTCATCACCAAAAGACTGAAAGCGCAGACGGTTCTTGATTTTCTTGTCAATCGTTGGCTTGTCTCCATCAGCCTGCAAAGTACTTTCAGAAGTGGTCCAGAAACGATGCGTCTTTTGCTGATAAGTGAGGGCCTCGAAACCACGATTCGAATAAGCTGTCTTGAAGATTTCAGGAATATTCAGTTTCCTGCCCGTCAGCTGACCTTGGAGGTCAAATTCCAGAATTTCCTGGTCTCTCTCCCCACTCACGAAAACTGTCTGGTTCTGAGGCATATAGCATACGCCCTCTTCGTCGCGAGTTGGCTGGCCACAAGTCAGAAATGTGTCCAGACGTACAGACAGTATATCGCCAACAATACTGTCTATATTGATCGTCATCAGATAAAAACCTGTTGTGGGTGATTTGTCGTTTGCTACAGCATATTTCGAACCTCCCATCCACGCGATGCCACTATAGTTTCCTGCAGGCACCGTCTTGGGAAATTTACGTTGTTTTAGTACCGTTGCCTCCTGTGCCATCAAGGTCAGAGGCATCAAGAGCAAAGCCATTAATATCTGTCTCATATTCATCATACGGGCAGCAAAAGTACTCAGAAAAACCAAAAGCACCAAATTTTTGGGCGATTATTTGGCAGTCTGCTTACTTATTCGTACCTTTGCAGCCTAAAATATTAATGTACGGAAACGATTAAAATAAATATACAACATGGATTACAATTTCAGAGAAATCGAACAGAAATGGCAGAAGCGATGGGTGGAGAATGGCACTTATCGCGTGGTAGAGGACCAGAACAAGAAGAAATTCTATGTGCTCAATATGTTCCCTTATCCATCAGGAGCAGGCTTGCACGTGGGTCATCCACTTGGCTATATCGCCAGTGATATCTTCGCCCGCTACAAGCGTCAGCAGGGCTTCAATGTGCTGAACCCGATGGGCTACGATGCCTACGGACTGCCTGCCGAACAGTACGCTATCCAGACAGGTCAGCATCCAGAGAAGACCACTTTCGAGAATATTGACCGTTATCGCTCGCAATTGGACAAGATCGGCTTCTGCTTCGATTGGGACAGAGAGGTCCGCACTTGCGATCCCATCTATTACAAGTGGACACAGTGGGCCTTCCAGCGTATGTTCAAGAGTTATTTCAGCACCTCATCCCACAAGGCTCAGCCCACCATCAAGCTGATTGAGCATTTCGAGCTGATGGGTACTGAGAACTGCAACGCCCTTGGTACTGAAGAACTGCACTTCACAGCCTCTGACTGGGCAGGCTTCTCAGAGAAGAAAAAGCAGGAGGTGCTGATGAACTATCGTATTGCCTATCTGGCTGACACGATGGTGAACTGGTGTCCAAAGTTGGGTACTGTGCTCGCCAATGATGAGGTGGTGGATGGTGTCTCTGTTCGTGGCGGCTATCCTGTGGTACAGAAGAAGATGCGCCAGTGGTGTCTGCGTGTCTCTGCCTATGCCCAGAGACTGCTTGACGGTTTGGATGTCATCGACTGGACAGACTCGCTGAAAGAAACCCAACGCAACTGGATTGGTCGCTCAGAGGGTACTGAAGTAGAATTCAACGTGGCTGACTCAGATAAGCACTTCACCATCTTCACTACCCGTGCTGATACGATGTTTGGTGTGACCTTTATGGTGCTGGCGCCTGAATCAGACCTTGTAGCTGAGCTGACGACACCTGATCAGAAGGAAGAGGTTGAGAAGTATCTCGACTATGTGAAGAAGCGTACAGAGCGTGATCGTCAGATGGACCACAAGGTAACAGGTGTGTTCTCTGGAAGTTACGCCATCAATCCGTTTACAGACGAGAAGATTCCCATCTGGATTGCAGAATATGTGTTGGCAGGTTATGGAACTGGTGCCATTATGGCTGTGCCTGCTCACGACTCTCGTGACTACGCCTTCGCCAAGCACTTCAACCTGCCGATTATCCCATTGATCGAGGGTGCTGATGTCAGCGAGGAGAGCTATGATGCCAAAGAGGGTATCATGTGTAATTCTGCCAGCAGTAAGTTCAGCCTCAATGGTCTCACCGTTAAGGAAGCTATCGCTGCTACGAAGAAATTCGTCACTGAGCAAGGTCTGGGTCGTGTGAAGGTGAACTATCGTTTGCGTGATGCTATCTTCTCTCGTCAGCGTTATTGGGGTGAGCCGTTCCCTGTTTATTACAAGGACGATATGCCTTATATGATTCCTAAGGAGTGTCTGCCTCTCGAATTGCCTGAGATCGATGAATATAAGCCCACAGAAACTGGTGAGCCCCCATTGGGACGTGCTAAGATCTGGGCTTGGGATACGAAGACAGACAAGGTGGTCTCGAAAGACCTCATTGACAACAAGACCGTCTTCCCCTTGGAGTTGAACACGATGCCAGGTTTCGCTGGCTCTTCAGCATACTATCTGCGTTATATGGATCCCAAGAACGAGAAAGCCCTCGTCAGTCGTGAGGCTGATGAGTACTGGCGCAATGTGGATCTCTATGTAGGAGGAACTGAGCATGCGACAGGTCACCTGATCTACTCCCGTTTCTGGAACAAGTTCCTCTATGATTCAGGCTATTCTTGCGAGGACGAGCCCTTCAAGAAGCTGGTGAATCAGGGAATGATTCAGGGACGCTCAAACTTCGTGTATCGTATCGAAGACGAGGGTGCTGATAAGGGTAAGTTCGTTAGCTTTGGTCTGAAGGATAACTATACGACGACACCTATCCATGTGGATGTGAACATCGTTTCTGCTGATGTGCTCGACATCGAGGCCTTCAAGGCTTGGCGTCCTGAGTACGAAAATGCTGAGTTCATCCTCGAGAATGGACAGTATAAGTGTGGTTGGGCTATCGAAAAGATGTCGAAGTCGATGTTCAATGTGGTTAATCCGGATATGATCGTCGAGAAATATGGTGCTGATACACTCCGTCTTTATGAGATGTTCTTAGGTCCTGTGGAGCAGAGCAAGCCTTGGGATACGAATGGTATCGATGGCTGTCACCGCTTCTTGCGTAAGTTCTGGAATCTCTATCAGAACGGTTTCGAGGGAGAGGCAACAGCTGATAACCTGAAGAGTGTGCATAAGCTCATCAAGAAGGTATCTCAGGATATTGAGACCTTCTCTTATAACACCTCTATCTCTGCCTTTATGATCTGCGTGAATGAGCTCTCACAGCAGAAGTGCAAGAACAAGGAGCTGCTGAAGACCCTCGTGGTCCTTATCGCTCCCTTCGCTCCCCATATCGCTGAGGAATTGTGGGAGATGTTGGGCGAGAAGGGTAGCGTCTGCGACTCTCAGTGGCCGAAGTGGGATGAGCAGTATCTCGTAGAGAGACAGGTGAAACTGGGTATCGCCTTCAACGGTAAAGCCCGTTTCGAGATGCAGTTTGCTGCTGATGCTGACAACAAGGCTATCGAGGAGGCAGTCCTTGCAGACGAGCGCTCTCAGAAGTATCTCGAAGGCTTCCTGGTAGCAAAGGTTATCATCGTCCCTAAGCGTATGGTGAACATTGTTCTGAAGAAGTAAATGACCATCGATCACAAAATCATACTGAACGAAGCCAAAGACTATTTCTTTATAGCCTTTGGCCTCTTCCTTTACACCATTGCCTTTACGGTATTTCTGATGCCCTATCAGATTGTAGCAGGAGGAGTAACAGGTCTTTCGGCCATTATCTACTATGCCACAGGTTTCCATCTGGAGAACACCTACATCATCATCAACGGCGTTCTGCTAGTTGTGGCTCTGAAGATTCTGGGATGGAAATTCCTGATGAAAACCATCTTTGCCATCTTCACCCTTTATTTCATGCTGAAGTTTGCGCAGGATATTATTCCCAAACAAGAGAACGGTCTGCCCTTTAAACTGATGGGCGAGGGACAGGATTTCATGTCGATGATTATTGGTTGTGTGTTGACAGGTATTGCTTTGGCAACGGTGTTTATGAACAACGGTTCTACGGGTGGTACGGATGTCATCGCAGCCTCAGTGAATAAGTTCCATCCTAATGTGTCTTTGGGTAATGTACTGATTGCTGCCGATTTCTGTATCATCGGCTCTTGTATGTTCTTCCCACAGTTTGGCACTTACCTCGAACGAGCCCACAAGGTGATGTTCGGTTTCTGTGTGATGGCGATGGAGAACTATACCCTCGACTATATCATGAACGCCCGTCGTCAGTCCGTGCAGTTCCTGATCTTCACCCGTAAATGGCAGGAGATAGCCAATGCCATCGGTACTGAGACACATCATGGTGTCACTATTCTTGATGGTCACGGGTGGTATACAGGTAAGGAGGTGAAGGTGCTCTGTATCCTGGCCAGAAAGAACGAGAGTATCAACATGTTCCGTTTGATCAAGATGATCGACCCTCAGGCCTTTGTTTCTCAGAGTGCCGTTATTGGTGTCTATGGCGAAGGTTTCGAGGAAATGCGAGTAAAGATAAAACAACAAAATATTGCTGATGAAAATAGTCTTCGCAACGAACAACCAGCATAAGCTCTCAGAGATTCGCAGTATTCTTGGTGATAGCATTGAGGTCTTATCGCTGAAGGATATCGGCTGCGATGTGGATATCCCTGAGACAGGTACTACCCTCGAAGAGAATGCCCTCCAGAAAGCACAGTATGTCTACGATCACTATCATATCAGCTGTTTCGCTGATGATACTGGTCTTGAGGTTGATGCCCTCGATGGGGCACCAGGCGTCTATTCCGCCAGATATGCTAGTATGGCTGATGATTCTGGTCAGTTGAGCCATGATTCTGAGGCCAATATGGCTCGTCTGCTGAAAGAATTAGGAAATAATAACAATCGTAAGGCACGATTCCGTACTGTTATAGCGTTAATACAGAAGAAAGATGTCTGTCCTTGTGGTTGTACGAGCATCAAGGAGATCCACAAATTCGAGGGAATCGTCGAAGGCGAGATCATCCGAGAGCGTAGGGGAGGAGAGGGCTTCGGCTACGACCCCATCTTCCAGCCTAATGGTTACGACCAGACATTCGCTGAGTTAGGTATGGAAATCAAGAACCATATCAGCCATCGTGCCCGAGCCACACAGAAATTGGCAGACTACCTGTTGAAAAGGTAAAAGAGTAAAAAAGTAAAAAGGTATGAGAACAAGGATATTAACAATCAACTGTTTGGTAAAATGGTTCTTACCTTTTTACCTTTTTACCTTTTTACCTTTATATTCTCAGGTTGGCACTTGGCAGAATCATCTCGCTTATCACGATGTGCAGAATATCTGCGAGGCAGGCCATCAATTGTTTGTGCTGGCCTCAAATGATATCTACCTATACAACAAAAACGACCAGAGTATCATCACCTATGATAAGGTGAATGGTCTCTCTGATACATACATCACACATATCGCCTGGTGTCCGCAAGCCAAACGACTCATCGCTGTCTATCAGAACTCGAACATCGATCTCTTAGATACCAATGGTGAAATCACCAATATCTCTGCACTCTATAGCAAGACGATGACGGAGGATAAGACCGTCTCGAAGATTACTATCGATGGCATCTATGCCTGGTTACACTGTCCCTTTGGTCTTGTGAAGGTCAATATCCAAAGGGCAGAAATCGCTGAGACCTATTACAACGGTCATCCTGAATATCCTACGAGTTTGCCTGAATACGATGAATATAAAGACTTGCAGGCCAACCTCACGCTGGTATCAAGCCTTCAGCCAGGTGGACCAAAGTATAATTACTTCTATGAGTCTGAATTCTACAATGGTAAGCTATATACCACAGGCGGTCATTTCCTCTCAGGTATTGCAGGCCAGAACTATCCTGGTACAGTACAGGTGTTCGATGGTGACAACTGGACCATCTATGAGGATGAGCTCCAGCTGAAGACGGGCTATGACTATAAGGATATCAACTGTATCAGTATTGATCCTACCGATGAGAGTCATGTGGCTGCAGGTGGAAGATGCGGACTATATGAGTTCAAGAATGGTAAACTGATCAATTACTATAATAAAGATAATAGTCCGTTGAAAGGGGCCTTTGATGGGGGAAAAGAAATGAGCAATAGATATGTGCTCATCAATGGCATCAAATACGATCAGCAAGGACGTCTTTGGGTGATTAACAGTCAGGCAAAGGGTGTTAATCTGTTTATATTGAAAGACGGTGAATGGGCAGACCAGCATCAGAAACTGTTGGAAGACGGAAGTGGTGTTACTTGGGGAGGTCTGAGAAACATGATCTTCGACAGTCGGGGTCTGCTTTGGTTCGTCAATACCTCATGGGTAGGACAGACGGTCTTTTGTTATGATACTGAGACTAACCTGATGGTAGCTTACAACTCATTCGTCAACCAAGATGGTACACGATACAGTCCTAATTTCGTCTATTGTGTGGCAGAAGACAAGGAAGGCAATATCTGGGTAGGAACAGACCTGGGACCTTTCTATATCGACAAGAGTGAAGTAGGGCAGGGGAGTGTAACTTTCCAACAAGTGAAAGTGCCTCGTAACGACGGTACCAACTTTGCTGACTATCTGCTCTCAGGCGTCAGCGTCAGCCATATTGCCATCGATGGCGGTAACCGTAAGTGGTTTGTCACAAATGGCATTGGCGCCTTCCTTATCAGTGCCGATAATATGACGCAAATATGCCATCTCTCTACAGATAATTCACCTTTGCTCTCTGATCAGATTTATTCTGTGGCCATCAATCATCAGACAGGTGAGGTGTATTTCCTTACAGAGAATGGTCTTTGCTCTTATCGTAGCGATGCTACGCAACCAACACAAGAAATGACAAAAGACAATGTCTATGCCTATCCTAATCCTGTGACATCAGACTATTCTGGTTTGATTACGATTGTAGGACTGAGCTACGACGCAGATGTGAAGATCACCACATCCAGCGGTGCATTGGTAGCTGAGGGTCGAAGCAATGGTGGATCGTTTACCTGGGACGGTAAAGATCGTCAAGGCAGACGTGTAGCCTCAGGCGTCTACATGGTGATTACTGCCACCAGTAAAGGAGAGAAAGGCACTGTCTGTAAGATTGCTATATTATGAAGAAAACCATATTCTTAGTTTTACTTCTTTTATGTGTTACCATCAGTGCTCAAGTGAAACTGCCCATCATCAAACTGACGGGCGATTTTGGTTATGACTACCAAGATGGCACAGTGAGTATCATCTATCCTGATGGAAACTCAGAAGACAGTCTCACTGCCCGTATCAAATGGCGTGGGGGCAGCACAAATGCTGAAGGAAAGCATAAACGAAATTATAAGATAAAATTCACTGATGACCATCGTTTCTTCGGACTGCGCAAAGATGACAGTTGGATACTCGATGCTGGTCAGGCTGATGTTTTCAGGCTTCGTAATCTGATAGCCACAGAACTGTGGAACGATTTCGCTACCAAACCTTATTACAGCGATAAGGAACCTGATGCTTTATCAGGTGTCAGAGGTAAAGTGGTGGAGGTATATTTGAATGATGAATACAGAGGTATCTATAGCTTCATGGAGAACATGGATCGTAAACAGATGAAACTGAAGAAATACGATGAAAACGGTCTTATCCGAGGTGTTTTGTGGAAGTCGAAAGGATATGGTAGTTCTATGATGACTATTGTTCCTGAAAGCTATGATAACAAAGAACCGATGATGGACGTATTTGAAGCCAAATATCCTGATTTGGACGACCTCGACTCTACTGATTACAGCACTCTATGGAATGCTATCAATTTCGTAGTCAATAGTAGTGATGAGGAATTCAGACAGTATGTCCATGAATACTTCGATATACCGGTTATCATTGACTATTATCTTTTTGTGTATGTTTTAAATGCTCTTGACAATCGAGGTAAGAATATGTACTGGGCTGTCTATGACCAGACAAAAGATAAAAAGATTACTCCTGCTGTCTGGGATCTGGATATCAGTATGGGCGCCAAATCAGCTTTGCAATATGATAAAGACTTTATTTTACCAGAATACGACCCTGGAGACATTCTCTATCTGATAACAAGACTCAAAAACCTGAATGTAGATGACTTTAATAATAAGGTACGTAATCGATATGTTGAATTAAGAAAGACGGTTTTTTCAATCCATAGTTTACAACAACGATACGAGCATTATTATGACTTACTCGTCACAAGTGGTGCTGCAGAAAGAGAGGCTGAGAAATGGTCAATGGATAGTGATGTCTGTGGTGAAATCATTGATTTTGATTTAGAAATATTGTTTATTAAATTTTGGATTACACGCCGAATAATCCAAATGGATCATATATTTTTATATAATAAATCATCTATAACAAATACACCTGCTGAACAGGATGATAAGGTCATTAGCATCTATAATCTACAAGGACAAAAGATGCCTACCAATCAACAACTGCCAAAGGGAATCTATATCTATCGGAATGCAGATTCATCGACGACCATTAAGTACGTTGGTGACGCTCGGTAGAAACCTTATAGAGAATTGGTAAACTGCGAGACTGGCGATTAAAGTCAGTATGACCATCAATACATAATAGAGATATAAAATAATATTATTGCCTATCGAAGGAACGAGATAGGTGGATACTGTCATCAGAGAAGCAGAGAATAGTCGGTGAACAGCAAAGACGAAGAATACACTCGACACTAGATATTTACTTTCATGCCAATGATGGTTCTCTATCATATAAGCTGTGATAGCAAAGACAGCCGCTTGAAGGAATAAGTCTGTGATATTATAGATGGTGTCATTGTCGTTAAACAAATAAGAGATAAGTACAGCAACTATCATCAACACAAGATGTACTTGAACAGGTATCCGTTTAAGGATAGAGATAAAATCTATACCAATGATTGATAAATAAGCCCCAAGCATATAATAGACGATAGCATTACACTGAATACCTGGCATCTCTGGGATGAAATCAGTAAAATAGAGTACACCTATTATTAATAAGGTAAAGTGACGTAAATACCTTATAATATAATAAATGATAGGACTCAACAAGAAAAGTATAAACAGACATTGTAAGAACCAGAAAGCACCTACCAGACAAGCCCGCTGATCATCAGCTAAGCCTGTAATCTGACTGATATCCCAGAATATCCATAAATAGTCCTGCCATCTGAAATCGGTGATATACTTATGCAGAATGACTAAGGTATCCGGCTTTATTAATTGCATGATTCCTAATATAAAAAAATAGATGATGTTCCATAATAGATAGGGAATCAGAACCGTATGGATACGACTTTTTAGTTTCTTCTTATATAATACAAAGTTGAATGTTCCTTCCTTAAAGAAGAGAAAGCCAGAAATAAAAAAGAATAAAGGGACTGCGATACATACCAACTTCATTGTGATGTACACCAGAAAATAGAATACTGACCTTGTTTCCAATTCTGGATTTTTCACCAATAAATTGCAATGAATACCTATCACTGCAACAATCAGTGGAAATCGTAAGAATGATACAACACGAGAAGTCAGCGCGTCCATAGTGCCTTAACTCAATTCCAGCATCCTATTGATAGGTTTCACAGCTTTCTTAGCTATTTTGGCATCTACTTCTACAGAAGGCCAGCCATACTTTAAGGCATTATAAATCTTCAACAGTGAGTTCATCTTCATATACTGACATTCATTGCAGCTACATTCTAAGCCGCTCTCGCTGATTTCGGGAGGCACAGGTATAAATTCCTTGTCCGGACAAGTTCGCTGCATCTCGTGCAGAATACCAGCCTCTGTAGCCACAATAAACTGCTTTTTATCACTCTGCTGTGCATAGTTCAGCATCGTAGCAGTTGATCCTTTGACATCTGCTAAAGCCAATACAGGACCCTTACATTCCAAATGAGCCATTACAACTGCATCAGGATATTGTTTCTTTAACTCTATAATCTTTGAAACAGAGAAGCGCTCATGTACATGACAACCACCATTCCAAAGCAGCATCTTTCGACCTGTTACCTCATTGATATAATTACCAAGATTGTAGTCAGGACCAAAAATCAGTTTAGCATCCTTTGGCAACTGGTCAACAACTTTCTTTGCATTACCACTAGTTACAACCACATCCGTTAATGCCTTTACGGCAGCAGTTGTATTCACATAAGAGATGACCTGATAACCAGGATGCTCCTGCTTGAATTTTTTCAAGTCTTCTGCCTTACAAGAATCAGCCAAAGAACAACCTGCATTCAAATCTGGACAAAGTACCGTTTTATCTGGTGATAGCAGCTTACAAGTTTCTGCCATAAAATGAACACCACACATTACCATGATCTTTGCATCTGTCTCAGCAGCCTTACGAGCCAATGCCAGAGAATCACCTACAAAGTCGGCTATCTCTTGTATATCACCAATAGTATAATAGTGAGCAAGGATAATAGCACCTTTCTCTTCACACATCTTTCTGATTTCAGCTTTCAGGTCTGTACCTTCTGCTACAGGTTCATCAATAAAACCTTGTTTGATCCACTCCTTTTTCAACATTAATATATTATCTTTTATTTTTTCTTTTCTTTTTAAAAATAGAATGAATAAGATGATAGGACGTTGATAAGTTGGAAACTTTTCAGATATTTACTTGCCAGTTTGTTTATTTACTATGAAAAATACATTATTCACATCCTTTGTGGATTCTTTCTCTCTGATAATGAATACCTAAGCTAAGTTATCCACAATTCTCTATTCTGGTGCAAAATTAATAAGTTTATATCTTTTTTCAGCAAAAATTAATGGAAAATGTGCGTATTAAGCAAGAATAAACCCAAAAATATACCCGCTGCCGAAACAGCGGGTTGAAAAATACCATTTTTTACACAAGTTATCCACAGAGTTTTCCACACCTTATTTGATACCGGAAACCACTTGGATATCTTTTGTATCGGTTTCTTTACCTAAAAGGAACTTATCAATGAAAGCCTGCACTTCTGGAAATTGTCTCTCAGGCAGCTGACAATGTCCGTGTCCTTCAACAATCGAATAACCAAAGCGATCACCGATACCAAAGAAATTCCAGACTTCCTTTGCAGCCTTAGCTGAAACCACCATCGAACCATCAGCCAACCACTCATAGTCAGGATTACCCAACAGCAATAAAGCTCTCGGACAAACCATCGTGCAGAGTTCATGCTGGTCATAAGGCAGACGATAGACAGAATCGCCATGGAAATTCTCCTTCTGACTCTCCATAAACCAATGATAGTCTGTCTTATCGAGGTCCTCCAGGTTCTTACCTTTCAAAGTAGACTCGTGGGAAGTACGCCAGGCAGCTGCACCACCACCACCAGGTTCCTGAGCAATGGTCAGAGCAATACGCTCATCGAAAGCACCGCAATAGAGTGCCATCTTACCAGCATAAGAACAACCAGACACACCAATATGTTTGATATCAATCTTCGTCACCTCAGGACCTAACTGTTGCAGACCATCAATCAAACGGCTCAAACCCCAGGCCCATTCACTATAAGCACCATTATCCTTCAGTTCTGGGTAAAGGCGATCAAAATTATGTTCACCTCTTTCATGATGTCTTCCCATTTGTCCGTAGTCATTGACTTGCTTCTCACGATAATTCATAATGGCGATAGGACGATCAGCAAACAATTGTCTTGGCAATGCCAGCATACTGGTACCAATCATCAATGCATAAGGTGGCTTTCCGACTTTCGGATAGCTGATGGTAGAACTGAGTGTCAGCGTCTGACCATTAACAGTAACGTCTACAATCAACGTGTCACCAGACATCTTGGCTTTTACACTTCCATCAGGAACGGTGGGCTTGGTACCAATACCATAGTGCTGAATCATGTTTGAAATCTCACTACGACGCTTTGACCAGTCCTTAAAACTCTTTACCTTACCTTTGCCATTACTCCATTTCAGGGGATCGGGCAACTCACGGATTTCAGGCAGAGCATCAATTGTGGGCATCTTTGGCGCTGCAAATTTGCTGCCTGTGTTCTCTACTTCATAAACAAGTGGTACATTACCTTTCTGCTTCTGGGCATATCCAATGCTAGTGCCACAAAGCATCATAAACGACATAAATAGTAGCTTTTTCATCTTTCTTTATTATTAATAATGTATAGTTGATAGAATTTTGGGTCAAAGATACAAAAAATATCGATTCGAACAAAGCGAAAACGACAAAATGCATTTTTAATTTTGTGGTTTATACAATTTTATATACTTTTGCAACCACAATGAAAAAGTTACGGACGATAGAAATGCAGCGTCTGTCTGTGGATGAGTTCAAGCAGGCAGAGAAATTACCTTTGATCGTGGTACTCGATGATGTACGCTCGATGCACAATGTGGGCAGCGTGTTTCGTACAGGCGATGCTTTCCGTATTGAGGCTGTCTATTTGTGTGGCATCACTTCAACACCTCCGAGTGCTGAGATTCATAAGACGGCCTTAGGAGCAGAGGATAGCGTGGAATGGAAGGCATTTACGACAGCACAAGAGGCACTTATTGCACTAAAAGAGGCAGGTATTGAAGTATACTCAGTAGAACAGGCACACGGTTCTACGATGCTGCAGGACTTTATACCTGAAAAAGGAAAGCGATACGCTGTGGTCTTAGGCAATGAAGTAAAAGGTGTGCATCAGGAAGTCATCGATGCCTCAGACGGATGCCTGGAGATTCCGCAATTTGGAACGAAACATTCGATGAACGTCTCAGTCACAGCAGGTATCATCATCTGGCATTTCGCCCAGACGATATTATAAACACAAAACCCCCGCAACTGCGGGGATTTTGTTTTACTTACTCCTCAACGGGTGAAAAATCACTCTTTCCTACACCACAGACTGGGCAAACCCAATCCTCAGGGATGTCTTCGAAGGCAGTGCCTGGAGCAATGCCGCCATCAGCATCACCCTCTGCTGGGTCATAAACATAACCACAGATGTCGCAAACAAACTTTTTCATAATCGTACTTGTTTTAGTTATTAATGATAGATTCTATTCTTTCAACAATCCGCTCTGGCGGAATGTTCTTCATACAAGCATAGTCGCCACGCTGACAAGGCTTCTGACCATAGATACTGCAAGGTCTGCAATCGAGATCGAGTTGGATGATATTATCCTTCGGTTGTCCGAAGCCCAGGAAACCCGCATAGGGATGCGTGGCACCCCAGATGCTCACCACAGGCACAGCAGTCAATGAAGCCAGATGCATATTGGCAGAGTCCATCGACACCATCACATCCAAGTGACTCATGATAATCAACTCCTGATACATATTCTCACAATAGTAGGTGGCATTGAGACACTGGCGATATTGAGCACACCACATATTGAGATACTTATCTTCATTGTGACCTTTGCCAAAGAAGAAAATACGACACTTGGGATATTTCTCCAACAACTGGTGAATCACCTGTTCCATCAATCGTGGCGGATAGATCTTACCTTCGTGGGCCGCAAAGGGTGCAATGCCAATCCATTGTTCAAAGTTCTTCTTCGGACCAATCTCCTTAGGAAGCAGATTCAGGTTGCCCCCTTCTTCTGGGAAGATGGAATGGAATTGCTGAATATTGACAGGATAGCCTAACTGCTCGAAAACTTTCAGATAGTTCTCAAACGAGGTAGGCAACTGTTTCTTTACCTTATGTTTATACGACACCAGATGGCGACGGTCTTTGCGATGCTTGTTGATATGCTCCACACGATAGCGCCCCAAGTTGAAACGCATACGCAGATACTCAGAGCGAAGCACATTATGCAGATCAGCCACTTTGGTAAACTGCTTGGCTACCAAACGACGATAGAGCGCATTCAGACCCTTGATGCCATGATACTCTACTTTCAGGTCTGCCTCCATGAAATTCACGTTGGGAGCCAGATCAGCAAATAGTGTACGGGCATATCCGCGACTCAGTACTGTGATGCGGATGTCAGGATATTGATTGGCCAATGACCATACCACAGGTACAGTCATAGCGATGTCGCCCAACGACGAGAAGCGGATGACCAGGATATGCTCTTTTTTCACTTCTTGTAAAGTATAGGATTCGTAGCGGGGTCGTTATACATCTTCATTTGACGGTATACCTTCATATATTTCCGTCCTGCCTCAATATCTTCCAGCAACTGGTCGATAGCCAGCGAGAGGTCTTTCTGCTGTTCCAGAAGCACGTCCAATTTAGCCTGACACTTGGCGATATGCTCTGCTGAGGCATCCTTTCGATCCACCTGCTCCTGCATATGATAGATCTTCAGAGCCAGGATACTCAGACGATCGACAGCCCACGCAGGACTCTCCGTATTCAGCTTGGCATCAGCCTCAGGCTTCACATGACTGTAAGTATGACGGAAGTAGGAATCGATTTCCTCCACTAGATCTGTACGGTCCTGATTACTTCTGTCGATTCTCCGTTTAAGGGCCAGCGCCTCAACGGGATCGATATGTGGGTCGCGGATGATATCCTCATAATGCCACTGAACGGTGTCGATCCAACATTTCAGATATAGGTTGAACTCGATGCTGTCCCGCTCATAAGGATTATGAATGGGGGTGTCTACATTATCTGTCAGATGATAGTCCTTAATCACCTGATTGAAGATTTCATTGGCGTGCTCTGTAAATGACATTATCAAAAAATGATTTGTTTGATTTGCAAAGCTACAGAAAGTTTTTGAATTAACCAACGAATTAGTGATATTTTCATCCATTTTTTGCATTTTTAGTGTTGGTAACGCACACAAAAGGCCGAAAAAATGCACAAATATACCCCTTTTGTGCAAAAGAGAGTGAGTTTTCCTTAAAAAAATTTGCGTAACTCAAAGAAAATGTGTTACTTTGCACCCCGAAAGCGAAAAAATCGCAAAATTTTCAAGATAGCAAATACATTATTAACATTTTAAAGAAAGAAAATTATGTCAGAAATTGAAAGCAAAGTAAAGGCTATTATCGTAGACAAACTGGGTGTTGATGAGGCTGAGGTTAAGCCCGAGGC
>Ga0247610_10003124_pt1 | contig 18481 bp, 16 predicted proteins | sample 174DNAGHGhighgp2_FD_193483 | JGI IMG/M metagenome (GOLD analysis project Ga0247610, IMG submission 193483) | Sheep rumen microbial communities from Palmerston North, Manawatu-Wanganui, New Zealand - 1742 DNA GHGhigh gp2 | ecosystem: Host-associated > Mammals > Digestive system > Stomach > Rumen... | reverse complement strand
TCCTCAAGGACTGATGGGGTATTAGCTCATCTGGCTAGAGCGCAACACTGGCAGTGTTGAGGTGAGCGGTTCGAGTCCGCTATACTCCACTAAAATAAAGCAACAATATGAGATATAGTTTTTCTGGGCACGAATCCTTTTATTGTAAGTCCTTATGGCTAAAGAAAGGATATGATTTCTTGGCAGAGGGGCGTTCTTTCCTCGATGATGATGCAGTCGTAAGACTTGGCGTAGGAAAGAACATGGTGACCTCGATTCGGTATTGGCTTAAAGCGTTTGGCCTGACCGTCAACGACCAGTTGACACCCTTGGCAAAATTGATTTTTGATTCGGAGCACGGCTGCGATAGTTTTGTTGAAGATACCAATACGCTTTGGCTACTCCATTATGGTTTGGTTCGTACAAACGTAGCGAGCATGTATAATCTTCTCTTCACCGATTATCAGCGCGAGAAGAAGGAGTTTGACAAGGCTTCTCTTGACGCTTTCATCCAACGCAAATGTAGCGTCCCCGAGCAGAAGAACGTGTACAACGCAAACACCGTCAACAAAGACATGGGTGTTCTGCTTAAGAGTTATCTCACACCGGAGAATATGACAGCGATGGAGGACTTCTCTGCGTTGCTCATCAACCTTAATCTTCTGCGTCGCATTGACAAGGACACGTACGCGTTTAACGAAACGCCGACGAATGCTATCAACCCCGCAATTATCTTCTACGCAATTCTCGATTCACGTGGAGACGACGCAACCATGTCGTTCGATAAAATTCAAGAACTGGCACTGACGTTCTGCATGTCCATCCCTGCATTCACTAGCATTGTTCGCGATCTTGAAAAGTCCTGCAGCAACATCTTCCACTACACAGAGAACAGCGGCATCCGTAATATCCAGTTCATCGACACGAACGTGGACAAGTTTCAGATACTAACTAAATACTACGAACAAAGATGAGCTACATTCCTTCTGTAAATATTGAGCACGGCATATCGAACGATTTCCAATATATCGTTACGCCGAACACCAAGAATGTCTGGGGGAATATAGTTTCATCCTTCCACGATGGCATTCATTCGTTCACTATCATTGGTACTTACGGAACCGGTAAATCCAGTTTCCTTGCAGCTTTGCAACGCGACCTGACCAAGCACACATCTGTTTTGGTGGAGAACCACAATGTCTTTAGCTCAAGAGAATTCGAGTTCCTGAATATTGTAGGTGACTACGCTTCGTTATCGTCCTTGCTAGCTACCAAATTAGGTGTTGCAGAATATGCAACAACTGATGAAGTGATGGCAGCCCTGAGTAAACGCTATGAAGCCACTAAGAAAGCCAACAAGTTTCTCTTCGTTGTTATTGATGAGTTCGGGAAAATACTGGAACATGCTGCGGCAAATAACCCGGAACAGGAGTTATATTTCTTGCAAAAATTGGCAGAGTACGTGAACGTACATACCCGTAACATCATTCTGCTCTCAACTTTGCACCAAAACTTTAGTTCGTACTCATATAAACTCACAGACGCACAGCGCAACGAGTGGACGAAAGTTAAAGGGCGTTTCAAAGAAATTGTCTTTGTAGAGCCGATTGAGCAACTGCTCCAACTCACCGCGGATCGTATCGAGAACCGCGTGGCTACTCCAACAGAGAAAGCCTCAAAGAATTTGTCAGACCTCTTTGACTTGGCACACAAATATAACGTAGTTTCGCCGGAACTGGATATGGGAAGCGCAAGCAAACTCTATCCTCTCGACCCTATTTCATCGGTTTGTCTCACTATTTCTGTACAACGCTACGGACAGAACGAACGCACATTGTTCTCATTTTTGGAGGCAACGGACCGATATTCGTTAAGTGCTTTCAAACCATCCGATAATCGCACATACAACTTGGCTGAGGTATTCGATTATATCACATATAATTTCTACACCTACCTCTCCGAAGCAAATGCAGATTCGATGGATTGGCGTGCAATACGTATCGCCATCGACCGTGTATCAAGCGGAATCATAGAAGATAGGATGAGTGTCGAGGCTTGCTTAGCTATCATTAAAGCCATTAGCCTCTTAAGCCTCTTCTGTAAGTCAATCACTATCGACAAAGGCTTACTTATCCCGTATGCAGAAAAAGCTCTTGGCATTGAGAACGCAGAACAGTATATTGACAAACTGGTATCGCTCAAAGTCATTCGCTTTGCAGCATACAAGTCGCAGTACATCCTCTTTGAAGGTACAGATATAGATATAGAATCGGAGTTGTACCATGCAAGTTCCATAGTGCCTCGTCCAGTTCTCACATTAGAGAATATCTCCGGATATGTTCATCAGAAAGCCCTGTTAGCATTAGAGTCGTACTATAATACCGGCACGCCACGTTATTTCAAATTTGAAGTATCGAACACGCCTATTACGACCGAACCGAAGGATGATATTGATGGATTTGTAAATCTCATCTTCCCAACAGGCGCATTGCTCAAAGATGTTACGGAGGCTTCGCACCGCAACCGCCGTGCTATCCTCTACGCTTATTTCCGTAACACCGAAGATATTATTAAGCATCTCCATGAGATTCATAAATTAAAACACCTCTTGGAGAAAGTTGTGTTCGACGACCGCGTTGCTTCAAACGAAGTGGAGAATATCCTCAAATTTGAGACTGAGCAATTAAATGCGGCGTTGAACGACACACTTTTCGATAGCTATAGTGTGGTTTGGATATACAATGCCGAGACGGTTCAAATCAAGAGCCAACGTGATCTCAATCACCAGCTCTCGCTCATCTGCAATGACATCTATCCAGATACACCTATCTTGCGTAATGAGTTGTTCAACCGCCACAAAGTGACGTCCGTCATTTCTGCAGCGCGTGTGAACTTGTTGGATGCTATCCTTGCTAATTCTGACAAGCAAGGCCTCGGCTTCGATGCTAATACATTTCCTCCAGAGAAGACTATTTACTTTACCCTGTTGCAGGAAACTGGAATGCATCGCAAAGCGGATGATGGTACATACTATTTGGGCGAACCACAAAATGACAATGTGCGAGCAATTTGGAACGCTTGCTGTGAGTTTGTCGCAGGTAGCGTAGAGAAACCACGCAAACTATCGGAACTCATCACCATCCTCAAATCATCGCCGTACAAACTTAAACAAGGCGTCATTGAGTTTTGGTTGCCGATATTCCTTTATATCAAACAACAAGACTTTGCCTTGTATGAGGACGGTAAGTTCATCCTCGCTGTCAATAAAGAGGTCTTTGAGATTCTACAGAAACATCCGGGTGACTTTACTATCAAGGCGTACGATGTCGCTGGTGTGAAGGTTGATTTCTTTAATAAGTATCGTCAGTTCTTCCACCAAGATGGTAACATCCATATCCAAGGCACAAGCCTCATCGGAATCGCAAAACCGTTCTTCAAGTATATTCGTGGTTTGAACGACTACGCGAAAACTACGTACAAGTTCGACTATCCGTTTACGGCGAGATTCCGTGATTTGCTTTTAAATGCAACCGACCCGCAAAAGACGTTCCTCGAAGATCTGCCGGCGGCTTTTGGCTACAAAGATTTGAATCAAGAGGAATTTCTCGAACAGTATCTTACACTCATTCGTCAAGCTATCCAAGAATTGAATAACTGCTACGATAACTTCATTGGTCGTATTGAGAAAGCAGTGGTTGGCCACCTTGGTTTGCCGTTCGATTATGAGGACTACAAGCCGTTGTTGGACACACGCTATCGTAATATCAACAAGGAAATCCTCACACCGAAGACAAGATCGTTCCTAGACCGCCTACTTGCTCCTTCGGCTAACAGAAATGAGTTCTATGCAAAGATAGGTTTGGTTATCTTTGACAAACGTGTAGAGAATATCAAGGATTCCGAAGAAGCACTGTTCATCAGTAACATGTTGCACCTCTTTAGCGAATTGGAGCACTACACCGAACTTTCGGATGTGGCTATATCCTCTTCTGATGAAGCATACAACATCGACTTTGTTTCCACAACTGGCACCAACGTCAGCAAGAAAACTTTCCGTTTGCCAGAATCCAAGAAATCCGACGCAGATGTAGTCGCTAAAAAACTCTCGTCTTTGTTGTCCGGTGACAAAGAAATGGATGTGTGTGTATTATTGAAACTCTTAAACGACAGAATAAACCAATGAAAGTTCGTCACGTATTAGGAATATCAGGAGGAAAGGATAGCGCTGCTTTGGCTATCTACATGAAGAATAAATACCCCAATCTCAATGTGGAGTATTATAATTCTGATACTGGGTGTGAATTGGCAGAAACGGAACTGCTTATCAATCGCCTCGAAACATATCTTGGTGGTATCAAACGACTCCGTGCTGCCGAAGGTAGTCCTGAACCCACACCGTTTGAACACTTCCTCAAAGCGGCAGGCAATTTCTTGCCGTCACCGCAACAACGTTGGTGCACACAGAAAATGAAACTCCAAGAAATGGAGAAGTTTGTGGGTGACATCCCTACCATCTCATATGTAGGCATTCGTGGCGATGAGGATCGTGAAGGCTATGTTTCTACAAAACCTAACATCCAATCTATCTTCCCATTCCGTAAGAACATCTGGAGTGTAGATGTTATCAACCGCGTCATGAGCAACGAGAATCTTCCGAAACTCATAGAGAAGTATAAAGAATGCACGCCTGCCTCTCAACTTGATGCAGTGATGAAGATTGTAGAGATTCCTATCTCGCGTGAATTCTTCTATGGCAAGAAAACCAATGCGCTGCTTGACTTCGACACTAAACTATTCAACAAGGTAGTCTTTGAGTGTCTTCGAGGCACTGATTGTCCGGTTGGAATGCTTGATAACTTCCCTCTAATTGATAACGATGATGTGTTGGTGAAAGCCGACATTTTCCGTATTCTGGAAGACAGTGGTGTCGGAATACCGGCATATTACAACCCGATTCCCTTTGAGGTCGACGGCCATAAAGGAACATACAACCGTAGCCGCTCGGGTTGCTATTTCTGCTTCTTCCAACAGAAGATAGAATGGATCTGGCTATATGAGCAACACCCCGACCTATATGCGAAAGCTATGGAGTTTGAGAAAGGCGGTTACACTTGGAATCAAAACGAAAGCCTTGCGGACTTAATCAAGCCCGAACGTATACGACAAATAAAACTCGATGCCGTCAAGAAGCAAGAAGCGAAGCGTGCCGAAGGTGCAAACTGCCGCCTCATTGACTCCCTTGGCGCTGACGACGATAACGATGCCTTTTGCGCAAATTGCTTTATATAAAAGAGAATCACATGTTAAAGTCAGACATAGAATGGCCTGAGAGTAGACGTTATGCGTCTGACTCGGAATGGAAACCTATCGGATTCTTCTCTGAAGGATTGTGTAATGCAACCCAATTTGATTTATTGCTTGGGTTCTTTGCTTCCTCTGCCATATCGGTACTATCTGATGGCTTCGCAGTCTTTCTATACAATGGTGGTAGGATGCGTCTTGTTATCAACGATATTCTCTCTGAAGAAGACAAAAAGGCAATAAATAGAGGTCATACAGAAAAGTATTTGCCAGCTTTTGACTTGTCCAATTTATCTGACATCATTGCTACTCTTTCTGAGCGAGATAAACATTTCTTTGATTGTTTAGCTTGGCTTATACAAAATGAACGGATTGAGATAAAGATTATTGCACCAAGAAATGAAATTGGTATATCACACACAAAATGTGGAGTGTTTTCTGATGGCTTAAATAAAGTAGCTTTTGACGGATCATGCAATTTTTCAAAATCCGCATTGATAGATAATCTTGAGAGTCTATCTGCTTATTGCGATTGGGATGGCGGGACAGACAAGGCGCGTGTTATGAATATTGAAGAAACATTCAACAACACTTTCAATGGGGGCAATGAGAATGTAAGGTATCTAAGTCCTGATAAAATAAAAACTTCCATTTCCTCTTCGTTCGGGCAAAAGGAACTTACTCAATTGCTAAAAGATGAATGTTCATTATTATCCCAAAAACGTAATGCCGTTTTGCCATCTTCAATCCTTCATATTTTGGAGAAGGCTCACAAACGAGTAACGGAGATTATTCAACGTCAAGAAGAAACGACAATAGTAACAAACGTTCATGATGAAGAACCGCGCTTTCCATATCCTGCTCCGAAAGACTATCAAATTCAAGCTTTTGAAAATTGGAGAGCCAATAAGCAAAAGGGACTCTTTGCTATGGCTACTGGTACAGGAAAGACCATTACATCGCTTAATTGCCTACTTGAAATATACAAAAGAAATGGATACTATAAAGCACTTATTTTAGTACCGACAATAGCATTAGTCGAGCAATGGGAACGTGAGTGCCGAAAATTTAACTTTAAAAACATCTATAAGGTATGCTCACGTATTCCCGGATGGCGTCACGACATATCTGGCCTTAAAATGATGGAAATGACAGCAACAGAGAGCACTACGCATTCCTACATTATAATATCCACATATTCATCATTTTGCAGACCTACTGTATTTCAAGACTTAAATGGATTCCCTCGCCAAAAGATATTATTAATAGCAGACGAGGCACACAACATGGGCAGTGGTCTTATATTGCAAAAGTTGAACCTAATTAGTTACTTGCGCCGTATTGGACTATCAGCTACACCTGAACGTCAATTTGATACAGGAACTAATGAAGCCTTGCAAAGATTCTTTGGATGCTCTGATAATGAGTATACATTCTCATACACTATGGAGCAGGCCATTCAAAATGGCGCATTATGTGAGTATTATTATTATCCACATATAGTCCATTTGACAGACTCTGAAATGCTTGACTATATAGAGGTGTCATCCAAGATAGCCAAAATCATGGGGTATACAGATGATGATAGTCAAGATATACTTATGCGCCTGCTTCTAAAGAGAAAACGCATTATTCATAAAGCAGCAAACAAAAAAGAAGCATTTCGCGAAATAATCACAAAAAGATGGCAGGAAAAAGGTAATCTTAAATATTCATTAATCTATGTTCCAGAAGGAATGAAGCCACGCGGTCAAAAAGCGGATGTATATGAACTAGAAGACGATATATACGATAATAGTGACGTTATAAATATTGATGATGAGGATAAACATCTAATCGATGAATACACAGCAATTGTTCGTGATGTCCACCCGCATGTTATGGTTAGGCAATTCACATCCGAATCCAATGATCGCGAAGAAATGCTAAAAGAATATGCAGTAGGAAATATTGATGTCCTTACATCCATGAAATGCCTTGACGAGGGTGTTGATGTTCCGAGAAGTGAGTTCGCCGTATTCTGCTCAAGTACTGGAAATCCTCGTCAATTCATACAACGCCGTGGACGTGTCTTGCGTTTACACCCGGACAAACGCTATGCCGTGATTCATGATTTGATTGTTGTGCCTGACTATTTTAGTGAAGACACATATAATTTAGAAAAAAGTTTAATTCTTGGGGAACTTAAAAGGGTAAGGGAATTTGCGTCATTATCTAAAAACTTTCATGAATCAGTACGCATTCTAGACCCCTATCTTAAAAAATACGAAATATCAATCTTTAATAACTAAATACTATGGCTAAACCACTTACAAATTCAGATCGGATGTTACAATCTGTCTTGAGAGATCCAAAGTTGATTAGTTATGGAGGATATTCTCCAGAGGACTATGATACAGTTAATGAAGCATTGAGATCAGATAATGTTTGCGTGCAAACTGTTGCCAAAATCATATATGGTAAGGATAATGGCAAGTCTGACAAGGAAATATACAATGAGATTAACAACCTTTTAAAGAGTAGTATATGATATTACGCGAAGTAAAAATCCAGAATTTCCGAAGTTATTATGGCTCTGATAATGAAATTGTATTATCACCTGGGCTTACTCTAATCCTTGGAGATAACGGTGATGGAAAAACAACCTTTTTTGAAGCTTTAGAATGGTTGTTCAATACAGCGACGGAAGATACATCAACCACTAATATTTCTGAGAAAAGAAAAAGTGAATTAGCTGTTGGTGAGAGTGACGTCGTCATGGTGGCTGTAAAGTTTGACCACGATGGTGAAAAAGAGTTAATCAAGAGTTTCAAATTTGAGAAGAAACCTGACGGCTTAATAAAAGTATATGATTACCGATTTGATGGAATTGAAAATTTCGGGTCGGAACGTTCACGTGTTGATGGCAGGCGCCTCTTGGAGAGATGTTTTGATGCTATTGTGCGTAAATATTGTTTATTCAAAGGAGAGACAGAACTGAATATCTTTAATGGTGAATCTGCACTCAAATCTTTAGTAGATACATTCTCGGAAGTTCGAAAATTTCAAGAGTATGTAGAATTAACGTCTCATTTTGAAGAAGATGCACAGAAAGTAGTAGATCGGGAACTGAAGAACGATGAGAAAGCATCAAGGCAAGCGCGAGCGTTACAAGCAGATATTGCCAAGGCAAAGCGGGAACGTGATGATATAAAGGAAGATATTAGAATTCAAAAAAGCGCCATTGAAGATTATTCAACTCGCTTAGATGTACTTGAGCGTAATCAAGGGGCTTGCGAGCAATATGAGGACATCAAAAAGAGGATCGTAAAGAAAAAAGAAGATATTAATCGATTAAACGCGCTTATTGAGATTGACTACAATACAAGTCTTCTAGACGACTATTGGATTCTGCGATCCTTCTTACCCATTCTCCATGAGTATCAAGGAAAAGTTGCTGCATTAAGTAAGGAGAAGCGCAAACTTGAGAAACAAGACATAGAAGAAAAAGCCAAGGCCAAAGGAGCACATGAAGCAATTGAGCAAATACAAAAACTTGCTAATGGCGTTGCCCCACTTCCATGGAACTTGCCTGATAAAGATACCATGCAAGAAATGATTGATGAAGAAGTTTGCAAAGTATGTGGCCGTCCTGCACCAAAAGGCTCTGATGCATATAACTTTATGGTAGAAAAATTGAAGCAATATCTACAAAAGGTTGAGGAGGAAGCACATAAGAAATTAACTATAGAGGAAACGAAACCTTTATTTCCTAACGAGTATATTGATGAATTGCGCACACGCTCAATTCAAATGGGTGGTGATGCAGAGAAATGGGTTGCTCAAATTGCAACCGACATTGCAGATAGATTAGCCTTCATTCAAAAGCGCAAACAAGAGTTGCAGATATTAAAGAATGAATTGCAAGAAGCCGAAGATGAAAAAGCACGTTTGTTGCTTCAATCCCAAGGCTTAACAGAGGAAATGCTGGAGGTAAGTTTTTCGGACTTCAAAGGATTTTCGGAAAAAAAGAGTCGAGCCGAAGTAAAAGCTGCAGAGTTAGAAAAAGATCTTGAAACAAAGCTATCCCAAATCAAGAACTTGGAAGAAGAATATTCAAAGATTGAAACTGATAACACCAGCATCAAGATTTACCAACGTGTACACACTGCGCTGAATAAGATTCTTGAAGCATTCACGAATGCTAAAGAGCGCAATATTCAAGACTTCTTGGAGATGCTTGAAGAAAAGGCTAACTATTACATGGAGATTCTCAACAAAAATGATTTCCGTGGACTTATTAAGATTGTACGCAAGATGGACGGAAGGGCTGAAATTAAACTATATAGCTCAAATGACACTATCATTGCGAAGCCAAATCAAGCATTGAAAACAACAATGTATATGTCTGTATTGTTTGCAATATCAAACATCACGACATTAAAACGCGAAGAAGATTACCCCTTGATCTTCGATGCGCCAACCTCATCGTTTGGCGATGTCAAAGAAGATGTATTCTATAACATTATTGACAAGATTGATAAACAATGCATAATCGTAACTAAAGATTTGTTGATAAAACAAGGTGACCATGCCGTATTGAATGAAGAAAAGATAAATGAGCTAACATGCTCAGTATATCGTATCAAGAAAGAGGATGGATATGATGTCCTTGATTTATCAACAATCCAAACAACCATTTCAAAAGTAAAATAATATGGCTACAGAGAAATTATATGATGCATGGGCGAAAAGAAACCCTCATTGGGAAATTCGCTATGAAGATAATGTAGTAAAGAACTTCTGTGAATACTCCAAAGGAGCAACATCTTTACGTGATGCTCGTGGAAAAATATTTGGAGCTGGTTATGAGATTATAATAGTAGCATTCTTCATCGGATTGTACTATGACCAGCGGAGACCTCTAAATCCCGACAGCAGCAAATTGAAAGGGTTGGGACAGCCAATCCAGTTTTGGGGAAACATTGATTCTGTAAAAGGGCGCAAACCATATCCTAAGCTTCGTGAGTATATATTTGCTGCCTTGGTTGCAAAGACCGACATCGATCTCATCGCTGTTGAGAAAGGCGAAATAACTCTCCGTAACGCAGTAGATATGCTGATGGATACGATGGAGGAATATATCAATTGGGGTCTTCACTTTATGGAAGACAAACTGATTGATAATCCCAACTATTTCTATACAGAGACTGCTTTCTTGGAGGTATTCTTAAACTTCGATGCCCCAATCGTTGATTCTGACGACTTTCCTGATTCATTAGACGAAGAACCTGAGCCTCTTGATGAAGAGCGTGAGGCGCCAAACCCCACAAAGAGACGTCCACGTATTGGTCAAAAGATTGAACCAAGAAAAAATATATATTAACCCCAATAACATCTAATTATAGTTATAGTTATGAAATATAGTAATACTCAATATTCTATTGAACAATTGATAGAAATGATAAATCATAAGAGTATCGATTTACACCCATCTTATCAACGAAATTTTATATGGTCTCCTAAAGATCAAAGGTTATTGATTGATTCTATTTTAAAAGGTTATCCCTTGCCCAGCTTCTTTTTGTTTAAAACATCTGATAATAATTATGAAATGTTAGATGGGCAGCAGCGTGCTATTACCATATTCAAATATTATAAGAATGAAATATCAGATTCTCAAAAAAGATATTTTAAAGACCTTCCTAATCCTAATTCATATTTGGAGTATAAGTTAAACATAATAGAGGTAGGAGAGTTTAATGAAAGCAAGGGCGAAAACAAAGAAGAACTCTTCTATTTGGTTAATAAGAGAGGTATCCATTTAAATCCTGCGGAAGTAAATCATGCTTATTATCACGACTCTGACTTTTTAAATCTTGTTAATAAAATCATGGATTTACAAGCACTAATAGATTTAGATATTTTTACTGATAAAACAAAAATCCGAATGAATGATCGGGGACTTATTGAGGAAATTGTTGCATATTTATTTAAAGGCATTACCGATAAACGAGCAGCAGTAGAGGATTTGTTTAAACAGATCATACCGGCAGAAAAATCAAATGAAGTATATCAGTGTTTTGAAAAAACTATTGATAGAATCTCTGTACTTAATCAAATTAAACCCATAAATGAGACAAGGTATAAACAGAAAAACGATTTTTATACTCTTTTTTGCTTTGTTAATGAACATATAGACATTCCTATTGAGATTTTAAAACTTCAGTACAATATTTTAGTTTTCATTAGTAATCAGGAATATATATACCCTTCAAATTACGACTGTGGAGCATTTAGAGAGTACGCACTTAATTGTGTCAGTCAGTCTAACTCGAAAACAGCAAGAGAGAATAGGCTGAAGTTCTTCAATGATTTACTTTGCAATATGACTGAAGAGGGAAATGCTATTTTCAACGAGGTTGTGAGTTTCTTACAGGAAGAGTTTTCTTCTCATGTGAAGACCATCAAGCGCGATAACTATATTCTAATTGATGTGGATCATTTGTGTTATTAAGACTATTGAAGTTATGGATGATGTTATAAAATCTACATTTAAATATAATCTTAATAAAATAAATCTTGATGACGATATTAGGCAAAATGTTATATCTATCAATAAAATAGATTATTTTGCCTATTGGATTAACCCTTTGCAACCTGGTAATAAAGGAGCTCATTCGTATATATTTGCATTGTATGTATGTCAGGATTTTATATCTTTAGATGATTCTACGCCTCTAAAAGTTATAAAAATTTCAAATGTACCAGATTTTATAGATACAAATGGATGTATAAAAAAGAATGATAATAACAATAGGTTTTATAGAGAAATAGAAGCTCTGCAAGAATGTAAAAAGAATAGGGTCGAGAACATAATCTCTATTGATTTTTGCGGTCATATTGGAGTAAAAGGGAGTAGGAACTCGAAAGATGGTGAAAGAGTAGAGTTTGACAAATTTTTCCCATTTTATATGATGGATTTTGCCACTCACGATTTGAAACAATATTTAGAGAATCAACCAGATATAAAATTATACAACAGATTGGAGATTTGTTTACAAATCGCATATGGCTTATATGATTTAAATCTATTAGGTTATTATCATCGAGATCTCAAGCCTGATAATATCTTATTAATAAATCAACAATGGAAGATTGGCGATTTGGGGTTGATTGCGTATCGGGAGCAAGATTGGGATCGGCAGAATGAGTTAATTGGTCCCAAAGGATGGCTCTCGCCGGAAGCGATGAACAAATATCTATCAACAAAAAATGAAGGATGTTTTGACTGTAGAATAGATAGTCAATCGGATATTTTTCAATTAGGAAAAGTGTTCTGGTATATTATACAAGGTAACGCTCCAATCGGCAATATTGTGAGAAGTGATTTTAAAGAGGAGAATGAACCGTTATATGTATTAATCCGAACTATGCTTAACCATTCTAAAAAGAAACGCATAAAAAGTATGAAAGAAGTGGTAACTGAATTAAAACGAATCATTGAAACAAGTTGAATGTATATAAGATGATTATATCACCCTTTATGAAACATGAAAAAGAGAATTCTTATTTTAGAAGCATGTGGAAGTGCTGATGAGCCCCATGAATGCAATGGACTATGCGAACAAGCTCAGTTGTATGGGATTGAGCATGTTTGCAAATGTGTTCGCAGTAATGATGAATTAGAAACGACTCTAGCATCGAATGGGCAATTCGATTATATCTATCTTAGTGCTCATGGGAATTCGGATGGCTTTGCCAGCGAAGATAGACACGTTGATATGAGTTGGCGATATCTAGCTTCATTGCTGTGCGCAAGTGATTGCATGAATGATGAGTGTGTTTTGATGTTGTCTTGTTGCCGAGGCGGATTGATGGATGTTGCGTACAATATGTTTTTGACATGTTCGCATATATGTTATGTACTAGGTCCAAGACAAAGTCTGACCTCTTCGGACATGCATATATGCTTTGGAATTTTCTTGTATAACATGGAAATTCGTGGTTTAGATGTGGCATGTGAAAAAATTCGGTTGGCAACAGACCAACGCTTCTCGTGTTATGATAGAGAAGAAGAGAGCATAAGTCTTATGAATTATAGCGATATGTACTATGGGCATCCGTATGATTAGATATTACAAAATGAGTTTAATAAGATAGCATATTTAAACAACACATAAACACTTATATCGAATAGGTAAGATATTATTAGATTTTATTGGATGAAAGTGATAGAATAACATGAATAGACTTGTTCTCATAGGGAATGGCTTTGATTTGGCCCATGGCTTAAAAACAAGCTATGCTGATTTCATCAATTGGTATTGGGATGAAAGGGTTAAGCAGCTTTCAAGCGAGGCTACAAATACGTCTTCTGATCCCATGTGTACAATAGCGGCACCCGATGGTTTTAGGTGGTCTGCAATAGTAGCCAATAGAGATGAGTTTAATTATCAGTTATCTTCTTCTAATGATATTATCAAACGACTTGAAAATAATGATTTGGCTTTCAAAATAACTTATACATCTTTCCTTGATAATATTCGTAAAAGCATAGAAAACAGGAAATGGGTAGATATCGAAATTGAGTATTATGAGTTGTTGAAAAAATATGCGTTTCCAAGTGACAATTCATCATCAACGGAATCTTCTATTAGATCTTTAAATCGGCAATTAGATTTTCTTAAGAAGTTACTTTGCCAGTATTTGCAAGAAGTGTGTAAACAAAAGCCACAACCGATTACAAGCATTCAGGATGCGATATATTCGCCAATAAGAACAATAGATATTCCTTATGCTGGATCAGAAAGGATGAAAGAACATATAGAGTATTGGAGGGGACAGGGACTTGCAAAATTACAGATGCGCAAACAGTTATTTGGTATTACTAATGATATTGATATTAGCGCTATTATCAATAAACCATTAACAGAGAATTATAATGGCGATTATCCACTATTACTGCGCCTTCCAACCAAAATAATGTTATTAAATTTTAACTATACAAATACTCCATGCTTATATTTCAAGGAGGGAATAACACTAATTGACTACATTCATGGAACGTTAGAAAGACCGGAAAGTATTATCTTTGGTTACGAGGATGAGATGGATGACAAATTCAAGGAACTAAAGAACCATAAAAATAACGATTGCTTAAAAAATATTAAATCCCTTCGTTATTTGCTAGCCCCTGATTATAGTAACTTGTCGTCCTTCATGGATTCGGAACCATTCCAAGTGTTTATTATGGGGCACTCATGCGGCTATTCCGATAGAACACTGCTTAATATGATCTTTGAACACAAGAATTGTGTATCAATCAAGCCGTACTATTATCAAAAATCAGAAAAAATAGACGATTTTGACGATAAGATTTTGAATATCAATCGCACTTTTAATGACAAGAAACACATGTTAGATAAGGTTGTTAACAAAACGCAATGTGAGCCTCTTGGTCATAACTAAAATGATAAACATATGCCCTGTCCACATAATAACATATCATGCCCTTGTCCTAAAGACTGTCCTCGTCACGGTCTCTGTTGCGCCTGTGTCGCCCACCACAAAGCACACGGAACCAAACTCCCTGCCTGTCTCCGCGGCATAGATTGGCAGAAGTGATTCTTGACTAACCATTTAACGTCACATAGTGATAAACATATATGTCACAGAAAGTATCAATACGTTTCTACAAAGACAGCAAAGTACGTGGCGTCTGGGATGATGAGCAGAATAAATGGTTCTTCTCTGTCTTAGACATCATCGGCGCAATCAATGAGCAAGAAGACTACCAGAAGAACCGTAACTACTGGAAGTACCTCAAAGCCAAATTGAAGAAAGAGCAAAGTGAACTGGTTAGTGCCACTACCCAGTTGAAACTCCTTGCTCCGGATGGTAAGCGTCGTTTGGCTGATGCCGTTGACCATGAGGGCGTAATCAAACTGGCGAAATCCGTTCCGAACAATAAGGCGATGGCTTTCCTCGATTGGTTCACCTATTCCGACAACTCGATTGACGGACAGAGCCGCAAGAAAGCGTACACGTTCTGGGAGAGTAATATCATCAATGAGGACGAGATAGGTTCCGTCAAGGCTTTACAGAAGATTCATGCCTATATCTTCGGAGGGTTATATGATTTTGCAGGACAGATACGCACCAAGACCATTTGGAAAGATGGTACGCTCTTCTGCCGTGCAGAGTATTTACAGCATAGCCTCGAACAAATTGAGCAGATGCCTCAAACAACCTTTGATGAGATTGTGGATAAATATGTGGAGATGAATATCGCGCACCCTTTCATGGAAGGTAACGGACGCAGTACTCGCATCTGGTTGGACTTGATTTTCAAGAAGAATCTCAAACAATGCGTGGACTGGAGTATGATAGACAAGAAAAAATACCTCCGCGCGATGCATGCCAGTACTACCGATACCAAGTATATCAAAGCCCTGCTCAAACCGGCTTTGACGGATAAGATCAACGATCGTGAACTTTTCATGAAAGGAATCGACTATTCCTATTACTACGAGCAGGAAGAGTAATTTTGGGTTCATTGTTGATAATTTTGGACACATCTGAAGAATACTTCGAAACAGGAGAATTATAGTAGGATTCAATTTGTGCAAAATTTGCACATACTGCCGAAACAACATTCGGATACTTCCCAATAGCCTCCAACATGCGGCTAATCCCGACGGTCAACCGACGGTCAACCGACGGTCAAGGCTTTTATGACAACCGAAAACAGCAAAGAACAAACGATTTTATATAACGCATCATATATTATATTACATATAATATACAATAAATCTATTTTTATGGCAGACATCGAAACAACATCAGCTATCGACATCGTTCATGGCAAATTTAAGAAAGCCGACAAGGGCTATTTTTACGTTCGCAATGGCAAGCAGTTCTATCGTGACCGCGAAGAAACTTACCAGAAGAACCAGTCTCCGAAGCAAAAATACAACTCCGAAGCATTCGCTTATGCTAATCGTCAATTGGCTCTGCTGAAAGCCTCTCCGGAATCCGAAGCGCAATTAAAGTCCGCATACGAAGCCGCCAACCATATTGCCTCCAACGGAAAGACCTACTCTACTCTTTGGGCATGGAAGTTCAACTCTTTGTTGTACGAATATAAGCAATCACACCCCTTTGCCGGATAGGTCAAAAGCGCACCCAGGCTAATTATACTGACATTATGAGCGGACGGATTTGATATAGAGTATGGAATTTAGGCCAATGCGCCGGAAACGGCAAGAACTCCCGAAAGAGGAGTGTGAGAAGATTTTGAGAAATGCCACAGCCGGAGTGCTTTCCGTCCTGGGCGATGGCGGCTATCCGTATGGCGTGCCCATCAGTTATGTCTATGCCGAAGGCAAACTGTATTTCCATTCGGCGGTTGAGGGGCATAAGTTGGATGCTATCGCCAAGGAAGACAAGTGTTCGTTCACGATCATCGATCAGGACGAGATTCACCCGGACGAATACACCACCTATTTTCGCAGCGTGATTGTTTTCGGACGAATCCGCCGGCTGGAGAGCATGGAGGAAATCTTGCACGGATTGCGTCTCTTAGGCTGCAAATACAACCCCGGAGACCATGCCGGTTTGCAGCACGAGATAGACAAGTCCGTCGCCATGCCCGGCGGCATTCCTCACACCCGCGTGGCGGTTCTTTGTATGGAGATTGACCACCTTTCCGGCAAAGAGGCGATAGAACTTGTGCGAGCACACAAAGGACAATAAAATACAATCTATGATAGACCAGATTATGGATTACAAGAAACAATAATACAGGGCACTTCTAAACTTCCCATATACATGAAACAGAATATGGAAACAACGACTTCTGCGCTTCCGGAGCGGATACTGTATCTCTGCACTTGCGTGGCATGGGCGGCAAAGGGTGATTTGGAGCACTTGGAAACGGCTATTCCGCAAGCTCTGGACCACGGAGTGACTATCAACGAACAGAAAGACGCGTTCGCGCAACTCTACGCTTACGCAGGCTTCCCGCGTTCGCTCAATGCCCTGGGCGTACTGGAGAAAATTCTGAATGCCCAAATGATAAATGACCAAATGGTAAATGGTAAATGGTCATGGGGTAAGCCTTTTGTGCGTCCTGCTGTGTGGGACGATGCCGCGGAGGCATTGCGCACCGGTACCGCCATGCAGACACGCGACGAAGGAGGCACGCCGTGGGACTACACTTTCTGCCCGCAGGCGGATTACTACATGAAGTCGCACCTCTTCGGCGATATCTACGCGTCCGGCCAACTCACGCCTGCCATCCGCGAACTGGTCACCGTGGCTGCCTTGAGCGCCATGGACGGTGTCACGCCGCAGTTCGAGGGGCACAAGGAGTGCGCCGTCTTCATGGGCAACACCCCGGAGCAAGTAACCGAACTCTGCCACTGGCTCAGCCATGTGATGAATGCGGAGTAACGGGTAAGATACTCGCAGGGCAAATAAATAACGGCAGGTCTTGGGGACACTGCCGTTATTTATAATAGGGAGGACTACCAGTTCAAAGGCTCTTTCAGAATGTTGCCGTCTGTCATTGGGTTGTCATCGGGGCCGAAGGCATTGGCTTTGTACTGGATGCACAACATTGTCAGATTCTCTTTGCCGGTGTTCTTGAGAGCACGTTTGCCATCCGGTGCGACGCGCACTACGGCTCCCTCGCTAACGGGGAAGAGTTCGCCATCTACTTGGTATGTACCCTCACCGCGCAGGATAAAGTAAAGTTCTTCGTGAGTCTTATGGGTGTGCAGGAAGCCGCTGTCCTGTCCGGGGACGAGTGTTTGAAAAGACAGTTCTGCTCCGGTTGCACCCAATGCCTGTCCCAGGAACACTTTGCCGTGCAAAGTAAAATCAGGTCCCATTGGCAACTCATGTTCGATAATTTCAGCAAAAGAACCGGCAGTCACAGCCGTAAAATTCTTGCCGCTTTTGATTGTTTCAATCTGTTTCATAAATAGTAATTATTATTGTTTACGATGTAATTAACTGAAATCGAGTGCAAAGGTACTACTTTTTTTTCATTCCCACAAGAGGGCACGCTAAAGTGAGTTACTTACCAAAAAGTAGGAATTGCGTAAATACACGCCAAACTGCCATACAAAAAATGCACTTTTTTTTTATTTTTTTAATTTTCCCTCTCGGAAATTTGGTTATTCTTGGAAATTTTTGTAATTTTGCAGTCGCGTTC
>Ga0247610_10003120_pt1 | contig 18493 bp, 14 predicted proteins | sample 174DNAGHGhighgp2_FD_193483 | JGI IMG/M metagenome (GOLD analysis project Ga0247610, IMG submission 193483) | Sheep rumen microbial communities from Palmerston North, Manawatu-Wanganui, New Zealand - 1742 DNA GHGhigh gp2 | ecosystem: Host-associated > Mammals > Digestive system > Stomach > Rumen... | reverse complement strand
AAATTAAAAGAAGAATTCGCGAAAGATTTTGGTGATGCTGTTGCTGATTCAATTGATGATGATAAGATAGAACAAGCATATATAAATCTAATGAAAACCATTGATAAACCTTTTATCAAGTGGAAACAAGGAATTATTTCAGAAGAAGAATATCAGAGAAGCAGATATAATGCTTATTCATCATTTGCACAATCAGCAGTAGATATTGGTACTGGACACATAGAACTTGCAAATGCAGCAATCAAATATGCAGGAAAAATTTCAACAATGCTAAAGGATTCTGAAAATACATTGAATGCATTTAATTCTCTTTCAAGTGATATTGATAAATTTACAGAAGGTCTTAAATCAACAGATGTTGATACATTAAAGGCAAGCAGAACAGCATTAGAAGAAGCCATTGGAAATTATGATAAAAATTCAAGTGTGGGAGCAAGTGAAAATCTTTCAATAATGCTTAACACCCTTAAAACAATTGCAAATGAATATGATACTGTTATTGCAAAGCAAGAGGCATGGAATATGAAAATGAATAATTTCAAAAATATTTCAACCACTCTTGACGTATCAGCAAATGCGGTTAATTCAATTGGAAGTGCATTTAAATCAGCAGCAATTGCAGCACAGCAAGCAGGTGATGTGATGAAAGCCAAAAGCCTTGAAACAACAGGTTTTCTTTTCCAAGCAACAGCACAGATTGCAGAAATGATAGCAGAAGTTTACAAACTCTGTATTGTTAATGGTGTTGCATCAGCAGCAAAACTTCCATATCCAGCAAACCTTGTGGCAATTGCAACAATGATTGGAACAATCTCTTCAATGGTAGCAATGGGATTCTCAACATTCAGCAATCAGAAATATGCAAGTGGTGGTATTGTTCAAGGAAGTGGTAGTGGTTGGAGTGATTCAGTGCCAACATTACTTTCAAATGGCGAAATGGTTCTTAATAGGAGACAGCAAGGAAATTTATTTGCTCTTCTTGATGGAAATAGAATATCTGATTCACTTTCAAATGGAAAGGTTGAATTTAAGATAAGCGGACAAAATCTTATTGGAACACTTAATAATTATAACAAGAAAACATCCAAGATATTATGATAAAATGGGAAGGTTTCTTTAGAGACCAACAATATAATTCAAAATATAAAGTTGAAATAATAAATTCAGATGGTGATGAAAATGTGGAAGTTCCACAATTGACCACTTTATTTGGTGTAGAACTTGACAAGGGGGAATATTCTTGCTTTGTCAAGTTAGACCCCAATGACCCATTCTGCTCACATTCAACTGATATTTCAGAAATTGGATATTATAACTATGTTGTCAATGTTGTAGTTGAAAAGGAAACAGATACTGTTTATTTCAATGCTGTCAATGATAATATAACAATTATTGGGGAACAAGGAGAACTTCCAATTCAACATACATATCAATGCACAGTATTAAAACTTGAAGGTAATACAAATTATCTTATTGATGGTGAACACTACTTTTCAAATCATGAATACCTTTGTTATGAAACACAATCAGAAGAGCATGAGATTATCAAATGTAGAAATTATTCTTTCAGAGAATTAATGCTTGAAGGTGATAGTCCAGTAATCATAAGATATGAAGGTGATGATGAAGATGTATTTAAACCAGTCAGATATTCTGAATGTACAATCAAATTGATTACCAATTGGTATGATGAAGACTTATTTTCAAAGAGAACAACAGATAATAAGGTTTCAATCTATGTGAATAGAGCAGATGAAGATGAAGAAGAAGATTACTCTCTTGAATGGACTGGTTATCTAACACCAAATGTTTACTCTCAAGGATTTGCTTATGATATTGAAGGACTTGAACTTAATGCAGTTGATAGCCTTGCAGTCTTGAAAAATAAGAGATTTGAAGGAAAGAAGAAAACAAGAAGCGCAAGCAAGATATTATTTGATATGCTTCATAACAACATTTCAACAATCTTCATGTCAGATACAATCAAGGTTGGTGATGTTGTTGAGCCTCATTCAGAAATTGATGGATTTACAATTCTTGATTATATCACAACAGATGGAACTGCATACATTGACACTCATTACTCTGCATGCAATTTAACATTCATTGAAACAACAGCATCAATCAATTACGAGAATGCAACAGATTATATGGCATTATTTGGTGCTGCATCTTATAACCATCCACAAGCACAAGGACTTGATAGAAAATGCCAAATGATTGTGCGAGCATATAACTTCAATCACTGGAATGATAAGTATTACTCATATTTTGCTGCAAATTTCCCTTATTCAAATGGAATAATGGAAAATATCAATATTGCCACTCCTACATTGATACAAGTTGGTAACATAAATGGTCAAATTAATACACAAGATAGCGCATTCCTTCAAGTTGGTGATACAAACAATATCAAGTGGTATGCAAATGAATGTTCAAGAAGTGATAGAAGTCTTTACTTATTTGGTCAGCATGCTGCACATCAACCAAATACAAGTGATAATTCACAACCATTGAATAACTGTGCAGGCATGTCTCTTGGAAGATTCAAGATATATGAATGGGAAGAGGTTGATAATGAAATGAAGAAGGTATTAAAGATGGATTTGGTACCAGTGAAGAGAAATTCTGATTCAATGCTTGGTTTCTATAATGTTATGACAAATGAGTTCTTGACAACAACTCAAGGAAGTTTCATTCAAGGAAGTCCAGCATCAAGTTCTGATACATCAAAATTAGTTGATTATACCATTCTTGATTACATTGCAACAGATGGAACTGCATACATTGATACCAATTATTATCCATCAAACACAACAAGAGTTTCTTCTGATTTCTCAGTTAACTATGAGAATATTGGTGAGTTACCATGTTCAATCTATGGAGCAGAAAGTGATGGAAAATCTTCAATAATTCTTTCAGTAGGTGATTATGATAATATTCATAATGTTGGTTATCTTACATGCTCATACTGTGCAGGACAATCAAGTGCAGCATATGCTGAATCCTTTGCAACAAAAAGAAATGTTGATATGGGTTATAAGTATTCTTCAAACCTTGAGAGATATGCGAGTGTCAAGTATGATGATGTTGAGAATGAATTTATATGTTATCCACTTGATAGGTCTGACAAGACAATGTATGTCTTTGGATATAACACATTTTGGAATAGTGACCATCACCCAAGAGGCATTGTTGCAGGAACAGCAATTGGAAGATTCAAGATATATGAAAATGATAATTTGGTAATGGATTTAATCCCAGTCAAGAAGAACTCAAATTCAGAACTTGGATTCTATGATATTATTGGTGATAATTTCTTTACAAATGCAGCAAGCAGCGGAGCATTCATTCAAGGAAGTCCAGCAGAAGACAGCAGTTCAATCAAGGAATTATCAAGAGTTAATTTTTCTCAGTCACTTGATTTAAATAAGTTAATTCTTTCTGATTATCAATTCTATGATGAAGATAATAAGGAATGGGATTTCTCAAACAAGATTCTTGAAGAAATGTGCAAGTATCTATGCATGACAGCAGTTGTTCAAGGAAATTATCTTTATATCATTGATGTTGCAGATAAGATTAACAACTTCCAAGTATATAATAGAACATCAAATGATTATCAAAAAAGACCTTATGGTGTTACAATAAGATATACAAAAGATTGGAATGCAGATGATTATATTGATGATGGAACACAGATAAGTATGAACCCAGTCTATAATCAATTGAAACTTGAGAATAAACTTGATGATTTCAATAATCTTACAGATAATCTTTTCCTCAGAAAGAATTTAACAAATCTATATGGAGAAAGATATAAGGTTGATGAAGGTTCTCAATTTGATAATGATAATAGAAATGTGGTCATTTGGGAAAGAGAACCATTGATTTCAAAGGAATGCAAGATGTACATGTGGAATAATACTTCAATTTCAAATATTCCAATAACTGCATTGATTCTAGACCCAGAGGAATATATAAAGAATACCACAGTGCCAACAATATTGTCTGATACTAATAAGAATTTTGCAATGCTATGCAAGTGTGCAGATTTATACTACAATGTCAATTCAAAACCACAGAAGGAATTTCACGCACAATCAATGGGAGATAAGAGTGACTTCATCTTTATGACAAATAATCATATGAATCAAGACCATCAGAAAATGCTTGAATTATCTTTAAATAGTGATTCAATTGTACAGACAACAAAAGCATACTATATTATCAATTTCAATGTATTATTCTCAACAGAGTATTTTCCTTGTACTTCTTTAAAGAAGAAAACAACAAAGAACATGCTTGAAGGATTTGAATGTGATGGTGATGGAAAGATTTCATATAATTCACTCTATATTATGGCAAGAATGCAGTATGGTGACAAGTATTGGAATGGCTCATTTTGGCAAGAAGAGGAATGTGATTTTAAAATATCTCTTGAAACAAGTGCAAATTATGTTGAAGCCTTGAATACAACTCTCAATGTTAATAATCAAGTGGACTTCAAAACAGGTCTTGAACTCTCTGGATATATTGTTCCAATTCCAATTGAATCAAGTGCATCCATTGGAAGTGTTACATTATCATTCCCACATTATCAATATATTTCATCTGATATAAAAGCAGTATTCCTTTCAAATCTTGAAGTTAATCTTACAATGAAGAAAAAGGATAAGGAAGAAATGGAAGATGATGATGTTATCAAGCAGGAAATTGATAAGACATTTGCAGAAGAAAAGGAACTTGATTCATGTGAGTTCTCAACATTTGATGATACACATTTAGCCTATAATACAGTAGGTTATGATGTTGATGGGGATTATTTTATATTGGATGTTGTGAAATATGGTGATTGGATTCTCAAGATGGAACAGATAAGATTATTGAAATATGCAATTCAATACTCACATCCAAGAAAAACAGTTGATATAACATTGAGGAATATTTATGGTTCACCTTACTATAAGTTTACCAACTGGAATTTTGGTGAGATAACATTCATCCCATCAAGTTATTCTCTTGACTTTAAAAATAACAGTACCTCTTTAAAATTAATTGAAAAAAGATAATATTTTTAATAATAAGAAAATATTTATTTTAAAATAAAAATACCATATGGCAAATAATATAATTAATCAGATTAATGATGCAACTGTATTTCAAAGTACAGTTGCCATTAATCAGTCAACAGAATGGAGTGACATCTATGGGAAACCAAATGGTCTTACTCAGCAAAATATCAATAAATGGATTGCAATGGCTGCTCAAGGTGGTCAAGGTGGCGGTTCATCTGAACCAATATCAGTAGCAGATAAGGAAACTCTTGGAATTGTTCAAGTCGGTGATAATATTGATGTTGATGAAGGAGTTATCTCAGTACCAAAAGCAACATCTGCAACATGTGGAGTTATTATTGTCGGAACTGGACTTCATGTTGATAACTATGGTGTCTTATCATCAGATGGTGGAACAATTGCAACCACTCAACAAGCAGGAATTGTAAAGATTGGTGATGATTTTGATATTGATTCAACAGATGGAACACTTTCACTTTATCATCCAATAGCAATCAACTCCTTTACAATTTCACCTACAATGAAAGAAGTTGGAGAAACAGCAACAACAATTGATTACTCATATAATTTAACAAAAATTCCGACCTTATCAAAAGTGGGAGGAAATGATGTTACCATTACAGCAACAACTGGAACTTCTTCAATCACTAGTTCATGGACAGCCACAACCAATATTTATCTTCAAGTAAAGGATGCAAAAACACCAAATTGGATTCAGACATACAAGACATTGACATTTGGAAAGTATGTTTATGGAAAATTCTCTCAATCTCAAATCTCAGCATCTTCAATTACAGATACTGTTGTTAAGGGTTGGAGTGATATTAAATCTTTAAAGACAAATGGTACAGCAGATAATATAACATTCCCAAGCCAATCTTTCTTATATATTGCAACACCTTCTGATTGGGGAACACCTTCATATGTCGCAGGAGTTCTTAATGGTAACTTTGTAAAAGTAAAGGATATTGCAAATCTTTCAACTACCAATAATACAACAAATTATACTGTATGGGTAAGTTCTGCTGAGAACCAATTCCCTCAAGGACAATTAATTAAATTAACCTATTAAAAAAACAATAAGATATGGCTTTAATAGCAGTAGATAAATTTGAACCAGCAGTTGAAGGAAATAAAGTTCTTAATTCAGAATATATTGATTGGGGTGATGGTGGTGCTCCAAGTGGTGCATATATTGGAAGTGTTGATTCAGCATGGACAGTAACCACAGAAGATTATACATATAATGGCTCAATTAAAGAAGGAACAGTCTTTATTCTAACATTTGCAAGCAAAACAACATCATCAACTCAGAAACTTTATTTCCACAATTCATCAACTTCACAGAATGACGGATATGATATGAAATATAGAGCATCAAGTGCTCAAGGTGCTTTAAATGGAAAAATATCAGCAGGAGATACTTGTATATTTACCTTTGATGGAACATACTTTAAATTTGTCTCCAAAGATACTGCAAATGGATTGGTGCAATCAGCAACAAGCGCAGTAACTGGTGTTGTTAAACTTTCTGATTCATCAACAATCAATTCAGATATTGCAAATAATATTGACAATAAAGCAGTAACTCCTAAAGCAATAAGTACAGCAGTTCAGACAAGTGTTGATAATAAGATATTGGTAGTAGAAGTAAGTGACTACCCTTCAACACCTACTGCTGGTGTAATCTATTTTGTGTATGATACCTAAAAGTCATACACAGAATAGGTATTATCACTTAAAAATTTTTTCAATATGATTAAATATACAGAAAATGGGGCAACCCAAAATATAATCAAAGTAATGAAGGATGGGCATGAGGCACATAGAATGCTTCATAATGATAGACTAGTATTCTCTCCATTCTTGATTATGGGTACTACCTATGAATCTACATCAAAACAAATGTGGTCAAGAGGTGACAGTTCACAATTAGGTACTGACCTCTACTCTACTTTTGAGATATTAGGTGAAGCAGGAGAAGATGATGATGGTACATATTATTACTTTGGTTTTAGAGTAATAGGTGTAATGAGGAATGGCAATAGGGCATTACCTAATCACTTTAAGAATGAGATAAACTACTTCTTCGAGCAGAATTACTCTCCTCTTACTACATATTTCAGAACAGTGGACCAATTTAATTGTACAGGTAATTATACTCTTGATAAAATCCCTATACTAGGACAGAGAACTGGATTAAAAGAAGTGGACTTTAAGTGGTTCAATTGTAAGAATAAATCACAATTTATACCTCTGGCATTTGCTACAAACTGTACATCTGTCAAAAACCTAGATAAGATTACATTTAATAATTCAATAAATTGTTATAGTGCTTTCAGAGAGTGTAAATTTGATACATTTGTCTGGTACTCTGATACATTACATTACATCAATAATCTTTATCAAACTTGGCAGAATTGCACAAATGTTTCATTAATTACATTTGCTACACAGGAACAAGATAATACCCTTCTTCATGAACTTACCTATACATTTGATGGCTGCACCAATGTTAATAGAATAGATATTGCAAACTTGAAATTAATAAATCTTCAAAATGCTAATAGTGCTTTCCGAAATTGCTATAACTTATATCATAATCCTCTTGGTGGATTACCAACTAGTGCTATTACAAATTGGCAAAGCACATATGAGAATTGCCGCACTCTAATTGGTTCACAATTTGATACAAATGATTATTCAAGTGCAATAAATATGGCTTCTTGCTTTAAAGGATGTTCTGGAATTACTTCACTTGACCTTTCAACTAAAAATCTTTCAAATGTTGCCAACTTTGATTCAACTTGGCAAGGATGTTCTCAACTTTCATCTTTATCTCTTCCACAAATTAAACCAACATATATGCAAAGTAGTTTCAATGGGACTGCATTGTATAATATTCCAGCGAATATTGATTTCTCAGATTGCTTGAATACTTCCTCAATGTGTGCAAATTGCACAAACTTTGAAGGAGGAATGAATTTTTCAAATCATGAATTTTCTGCTGTTACTCTATCACCTTCTATGTTCTATGGTTGCAAAAATGTATATTCTTACACATTCAAACAAGGTGCATTCCATAATTCAACAAATATGAACTCAATGTTTGAAAGAAATACTTATCTTACATCCATAACAAACCTTGACATGACAAATGCAACAAGTCTCAATTCAATATTCTATCTTGATTCTGAACTTCTTCAAGTTACAGGAACAAAACCAACATCTGCTGTCAGTGTCAATTGGTTTCTCCATGGTTGCAGCAAATTGCAGAGATTCATTGATTTCTCCAATTTAAAAGTAAAGAATAATACTCAATTTGGAGTTGGTTCTTTGCCATCACTCAACAATGACCTCCATATAGAAACTTGGACAAATGAAGATGGCACTGGAAAACCTATTGTATGGTTTGGACAATATTATGGCTTTCCTACTATTACAACAGAAGATTTAACTCATGAATATGATATTGACCCACAAGGATGGATTTTTTTATCAAAGCAAGGAACAACAAATAATAATGCTTTTCTCATATTCAGTAATTGCAAATATCCAATTATAAATTTGGATAAGATAAAGGTGAGGGTTGTGAATGATTCATCTGGTAATGTAGTGCCAATAAAACTTGAAAATGCATTTACTAATTCAAAGATAACTGAAATAGATACAACAAATTGGCTTGATAATACTGATGTACCATCACTTACAAGATTACCAATCTATTCAAATCAAAATATGTTTGATGGATGCACATGGCTAACAAAGATTGTAATTAAGAACCTTGACTTTATTGAATCATCAAATTCAGCAAGTTTTGGAAATAACAAAGTATTTAATCTATGTTCCGCAGTTACATCTTTTACTTGTGAGTATCAATTCTTTGACATTGTAAAACAACAAATCCTTGACCTTCACTACATGACTCAGTGGGTTAATCCGACAGAGATTGAAGCATTCTTCAATCAATTGACAACAGTGACCTCAAAGCAATATACTGCTACTGGTAATAACTTCCGCTTTAATCTCTCAAGCCAAACCAATGCAGTATTTCAAGGTTTATCCAATTACACAACAATCTACTCAGCAATGCTTTCACATGGTTGGGAAATTATTTAAATAAGTTTCTAATAATAATTGAATATGAAACACTTTTCTTTTAAAGAGTTTATTATTTGTGCTTGTTTATTATTTGCAGTAGTGCTTACATTCACTTCTCTATTGCTTCCGCCAACAGGAGAAATCAGTGGTTCAGCACTTGCAGTAATTGCACAACTATTCTTATTGATTGCTTCCTATCTTGGTCTTAGTGACTATATTAATCTAGTTAAGGCAAAATTGGATAAGGAATTAAAGAACAACAATTAAGTGATTTGGAGATATGAGTTATTACTTGTATCTCCATTTGTTGTATAGTAGGGGGGGTATCATTTTTTAATTATAATTGTCTGTAAACCACACCCTTAGTTTTCTTCACACAAAAGGTAAAATTTCAAACTTTTTTGGTACTGATAATCAAACAATTAAGGGAGTGAGCCAAATTACTCACTCCCAACATCTTAATCAATTAATAATGAACAAATTAAAAATAAAATAAAAATTAACAATAAAGAATAATCATTATCCAAACAGAGTAACTGTTTATATCAAACAGAGTTTTTCCCTTTGTGTTTTTCTCTATGGCATTTTTCACATAATGCTTCCAAGTTATTATAATCATAGCCTATTGATTTCATTTCCCATTCATCTTTTCCTTCAAGGATATGTTTGATATGATGGACTTGTTCAGCAACAGTGGTTTTTCCTTGCTTTAAACATTCTTCGCACAAAGGGTGTTCCATCAAATATGCTTTTCTTAATTTAATCCAAGTTGTTGTATTGTAAACATTTACATGGTCTTTTCTAAATTTGGAAGGTTTTCTTTCACATTTCTTCTTTGGAAGTTTTTCAATGTATGCCATATATAATTTAAAATTTATTTGATAATTGTGTTTCATGGTAAAAGATTTGAAGGTTTTTTCAAGTAGAAGTATTTTTGATTCTGTTGCTGTCACAAATATATGTAAAGTCTTTGAGAAAAACAAATTTTTATTAAGTTTTTTTTCATCCCTTCAAATTTGCCTTCTAAGGCTATTCTTTTCTTTGAGGTGGATAATTATACCTTGAAAGGGAGAACTCTTCAAATAGGGCACATTCCAGAGCAAATAACACTATGTTTTGATATTTTGAGGTATTGGTCTTGTCATAAATGCAAGTTCTCTTGGAATAAAGTAAGTATCTTTTATATAACTACCTCTCCAAGATTCATTGTTGCATTTAAGTTGCTTGAGTGGCTTACATTCAACCTTTGTCCAATCAATCTTGTGACAATTGTAGAAATACACAGTATTACTTGATGGACAGATAACAGCATACACAAGTCCTTTTCCTTTGCTTGCTTCAAGCATTTTATCCATCTTATCCTTTTTGATGATGTGCTTGGGATAATCCTTAGTGAACATCTTAACTTCTGTGCAGAATACTTTATTATCACCTGTACTCTGTATGTCATAGGGGCATGTAATGGTCATATACTCGCTAGAAATGCCACTCTGAGAGTAGATTGTATCTATGGTGGTTCTATCTACCACCTCTTGCTCTTCAATGCTTCTCATATGCTTTTAGAAAGTCTTTAAGTATTATGTAAATTTCAACAAGTGTCTTGATGATTATTGCACTTGAGCCAACACATAGAAATGAGAAGAAAAAACCTTCTCTTACAATCAATGTTCCTAATACTAGAATTGCTATCATTAGCAGTAGGGTATTAATAAAAATCTCTTTCATAGATAATCACTTTTACAATAAATATCCCCAAAGTACCAAAAGTTTGGCAATTATGGGATTTTTTTTCTTTTCATTGGAGATTGTTGTGGCTTTTCAAGCCTACCCCCTTCAAATTTGGCCAGGAAGGCTATCTTCTCCATTGAGGTGGACAATTATGCCTTGGAAGGGAGAACTCTTCAAATTGGGGCAAATCCAGAGCGAATAGAGGCATCCTTGGATAGATTACACATCTGCGGTTGAGTAGAATTATTGAAAACATGGGTTGGAAGGTGTCTATTTTGCCCTCAGAGGGCTTTTCAAGGGTGAGACAAGGAAGAATGGGTTGGAGATTGTTAGAAGGACTTAGAGAGGCTCTTAGAGGCTATGCTTGAGGAAAGAGAGAATTCTGATAGGAATGAGAGAAGAACTTTTTCAAGTTGAACTGAAATAAACAAATACTCACACTACCCAATCAAAACTCAATTTTGCTCTCCAAAAGCAAAAATTGATGTTTTGATTTTTTCTCTAAAAACTAATCTCAACAGAATCTCTTTCTTTCTAAAAATCTCAATTGCTCTTCAAAAAGCAAATTGAGATTTTTTTTCTTTTCATTGGAGTTATGGTTTTTTTATACTTATTCCAACAAGGGTGTATTAGGTAGTAAAGGTATATATTCTATTAGTTCTTGTTTAAAATAATTAATCTCTCTCTTTTAGGAAAGAGAGATTAATTATTAATTATATATTATATATATTATATATTATTTCTTTGGTCCAACTTTCTTTATATCGGTAATTACCGCTATTTTTACCGATATAATTACCGATATAATTACATGTATTACCGATATAATTACCGATATAATTACATGTATTACCGATATAATTACCGATATTTTTTTATTATTTTTAATAACTTTTTCAAATTAGGATATATTTATTAAAAGAAGGATGAAAAAAAAATCTTCAAAAATTTGGTTTTTTCAAAATATTTTGAATATCTTTCAGATGTAAAAAAAATAAGGAACAAGGGGCTGTTGCAAAAGTCAATAAAAGGTTTTCTTCTCATAATTCTATTTCCTTTTTCCTTGTTCCTACTTTTTATAAAAAGAATTATGTAATTATTAATTAAAATAAAAAAAAAGAAATATGAATAATTCAATTGATTTAGTGTATTCAATGCACGTAAATGCTTCAAATGAAGCAAAAAAGTATGGTGAGACAACTTATGTTTTAAGTAATTTAAAAATTCAGCAAATAACAAAACTTTCAGCGAAGACAATTTATAATTTAAACTATGAACTCTTCAAAAAACATTTAATTAGAAAAGACCCATCATCAACAAAAAAATGTCTTATCTATCAAGTAATAGAAAAAGAAGGTGTTCCATTCCAAGTAGAAAAGAGAAATCTTGAAAATCCTACTCCTAAGTATGATGAAATTATTAAATACCAAGCAGAAATTGATGCTCTCAAGAAGAAACTAGATATTGTTCAAGCAGAAAGTGATGCTAAGAGTGTGAGACTTACCAATGCTGAGAAAGAATATAGAAAATTGAGATTTGAAAACACACAACTAAAATCTCAAGTAAGTCCAACTTCAACTGTAAAGAGTTTATTTCCAATAGATTCAGAATTGCCAAAAACAAATAATCTTCCAAATATGGAAGAATTTTATAATAACTTAACAGATGAAGAGAAAACATACTATGATGATTTTGTTAAACTTGGCGAAGAAATGATGGTTTTGATAAATGAGAAAGACACATCAAAAATTAAAGATAGATTTTTTGAAATTGCAATACCTTTTGATGAATTAATAAATAAAATGGTTGAACTGAAAACACCACATGGACATTATCCATTTGAAAATTATTTAAGAGCATTTCAATCTATTCTTGTAAGATTTGAAAAACCTAAAGAATTGACAAAAACAGAAATAAAAACATTTCTTGAAGATGATAAATTTCAAGGAGTATCATTATTTTAATATTCTATATAATTCATTGGAGAAGTAGAAAGTTAAACTACTTCTCCATTTTTTCATTTAAATGTCTATCAATTAATTTAGAAAATTAAAGACCTATATTGAAAATCAACATTATACATTTTTATGTTTTTTTATTTGTTCTTATTTATTACTAGTGCAAAGATAGATATTTTTCAAATACAGGCAAAATAATTCAATGAAATCTTATTGACTTTTCATCAAATAATCTTATATATTAAATAGAAAAAGGAAAAGGATTTCTAATTGTCATATATATATTTATAATTTATTTATTTTATTAATTTATCTGTTTAATGGGAATTGCTTGAGATAAGTAATTCTCATTTTTTTTTTTATAAAATCTTTATATTTTTCAAAAAATCAATATATTTATTATAAAAAGTAAATTAAAATATGAAAAACAAAGAAATAAAATCTTATATGAACTCAGTAAGGGAGTTCCTTAATGAAAAATATGGTAGTATGAGACCAGAATGGGAGAGTACATTATTTATTCTTCAAGATTCATTACTCAGATATTCTCAAATCAAGAAAGAGATTGAGGCTAATGGATTATATGATGCTACTACTGGAAGAAAAAACCCATTACTATCAACAGAAAAAGATTGCATTGCCACAATTCTCAAATTAACACAGAAATTAGGTGTATCTCCTTGGGATTTCACAAAACTTGATAATGGTGAATCTGATAATGAAGATGAAGATGATTTCTTATCAAGTTTAACAGAATAAAAATAATAACTCTCCAATTAATTTTAAATTATGGAAAAATATAAAGAATATGATGAAAAATATTGGAGATATGCTGTTGACGTACTAGATGGAAAAATAACTGCTTGCAAATATATTAAACAAGCATGCAGTAGATACCTTCAATTCTTTGATAAATATGATTTTAAACCAGAAAAATGTGATAGAGTTGTTAATTTTATTTCTCATATCAAGCATTATAATTCAAGTTTTGCCAAAAAGCCTTTTATATTAATGGATTGGCAAGAATTTGTAGTATTTAATATCTTTGGTTTTTATTACCCAAATTCCAATAAGAGAGTTACTTCAAAGGTTTATATAGAAGTCGCAAGAAAGAATGGTAAGACTGCATTTTTGATGGCTATTATGCTTTATTTGATGATTGCAGATAATGAACAAGGTGCGGAATGTGATGTGGTTGCAAACTGTGCAAAACAAGCAGGAATTGGATTTGAAATGGCAAAGAAATTTGTATCTTCAATTGACCCAAAAGGAAAACACTTCAAGCAATATAGAGATAAAATTAAATTTGAAAAACAATCAGCATTCTTCCAAGTATTAGCATCAGATGCTTCAAGGCTTGATGGATTAAACTCTTATGCATTTGTGCTTGATGAATGTCATGAACAGAAGGACAGTAAATTGTGGGACGTACTAGTCAGTGGACAAGGTATGCGAGAAAATGCTTTGGGTATAATTACAACAACAGCAGGCTTCAATCTTTTTGGATTTTGTTATAATTACCGCTCACTATGTCTTGAAATCCTTGCAGGAGTTAAAGAAAATGATTCCCAATTTACAGTAATATATACACTTGATGAAGGTGATGATTATACAGATTCAAAGAATTGGATTAAGGCAAATCCAAGTTTAGGTGTAACTATCAAGGAGGAATTTCTCAGGGAGCATGTATTGAATGCTAAAAACAACAAAAGTCTTGAACATGGTGTACTAACCAAGAACTTCAATATGTGGGTATCAAGTGCTGATAAATGGCTTCCATATGATTTGCTATTAGAAAGTTGTAAAAAAATTAATATTGAAGATTTTAAAGATGAAACATGTTGGGTAGGAGTGGATTTGGCGAGTGTTAGTGACCTTACAGCAGTTAGTGCAATGTGGGTGAAAGATGATAAATATTATTTTAAGACATGGTATTATATTCCTGAATATACTCTATATAACTCAGTTAATAGTGAAATGTATAAGTTATGGAAGCGACAAGGATTTCTTTTTACTACTTGCGGAAATGTATGTGATTACAATTACATAACTAGAGATTTATTAAAATTAAATGAGATAAGTCCAATCAATAAAATTGCATATGATAAGTATAACAGCACGCAATGGGCTATTAATTGTACAGAACAAGGGCTTCCATTAGTGCCTTTTAGCCAAGCATTATGGTCTTTCAACAAACCAACAAAAGAATTTGAGCGACTTATCAAGTAGGACAAGTTGTAATAGATTATAATCCAATAACATTGTGGTGTTTTAGTAATTTGGAACTCAAATCAGATTTCAATGATAATGTAAAGCCTATCAAAAGTGGTGGAATCAAGAGTTCAGAAAATAAGATTGACGGGGTTATTGCTATCCTTCAAGCACTTGGAATATATCTCCAAGAGCCAAGATTTGATAATTTAATTTAATAAACAATATGAAAAAATACTCATTTTTTATTGCTCTATGTGTGGCTTACATTGCAACAATGATACTTTATACCATTAATTATAAAGAACCGCAAGAAGGCAAGAATCTAGAGCATGTAAAGGGTGATTCAATTATTGTTGAACATTATGATACAGTCATAGTTGAAAAACCCAAGTATTTAACCAAAACAGTCTATAAAACAGAAGTAGATACTTTTTTTATTTTTACAGATACAACAATTCAACAAGTTATTGTAGATGTGCCAATATCTGCTTATGTTTATGGTGATTCAACATATAGATGTCAAATTAATGGTTATAAGGTATCAATGGAATACATGAAGGTTTTCCCTAAGACTGTTGAAAAAACCTATATCTATCGAGCAAAACCAAAAAAATGGGGTATTGGTCTCCAAGTTGGTTATGGAGTGTCTAAAGACGGTCTTTCTCCTTATGTAGGTATTGGTGGAACTTATAATTTAATTAGTTTCTAAATAATTAAAAAAAAAATAATATAATAGTTATGGATATTTTAGTTGAAAGACTATGGAAAAAAACAAACTATACCATTGGAAAAGTTTATATTAACAATCAATACTTCTGCGACACGCTAGAAGATACAGACCGTGGATTATCAAATGATATGTCATTGGAAGAGATAAAAAATAAGAAGGTTTATGGCAAAACAGCAATTCCTAGCGGACTTTACACAATACTTTACACTTACTCACCAAAGTATAAAAGATTAATGCCTCTAGTTGACAATGTTAAAGGATTTTCTGGAATAAGAATCCACTCAGGAAATTCAGCAGAAGATAGTCTCGGATGCATCCTATTAGGTTTCAACAAGGAAAAAGGAAAAGTTCTTCAATCACGTGATACATGTAATAAATTCTATAAACTCATTGAAGAAGCAATATATAAGAAAGGTGAAGCAATTACATTGAAAATAAAATAAAATTTTTTTTTGTAAAAACTATGTACTTTTTAAAACTAAATGATATTTATTTAAAAAAGAAATAATTAAAATATGAACAACATATTCAATTGGTTCGGAAAAGATAAAGAAAAGAGAAACCAAGAAGAACAAGTTCAATATTCAACATTATCAGATGCTCTATTGTTTGGAAACATCTACAACAGGTTTCAATCAATGAATCTAAGTGCTGTATTCAGAGCAACAGAAATCATCAGTGATGGTGTGGCAATGTTACCAATTAATATCAAATTCAAGAATGATAAGGAAGACAATGTATTTAATGAACATCCTTTAAATTATGTTTTTGATAATGGATTGATTGACAAATACACATTCATGAAGATGTTAATCCAGCAAGTGATTATCAAGGGAAATGGTTTTGCACACATTGAAAGAGGAAGTGATGGAACAGTAACAAAATTAAGATTTCTTGATGCAAATGATGTAGAAGTAATCTATGATAAGGTTAAGCAGACACTCTACTATCAAGTTCCAATTATTTCAGCAAAAAAGATTGAACCATGCAACATGATTCACTTGAAGAAGAATTCATGGGACGGTATAAATGGAGTTTCAATCCTTTCTTATGCAGCAAGAACACTTGGAATTGCCTCAGATGCAGAAAATGCAACTTCAAATTTCTTCAAGAGTGGATGTAACCTTAGTGGTGTTCTCACTGTTGATGGTCAATTAAGTGCAACACAGAGAGAGCAAATCAAGAATACTTGGGCACAGACATATGTTGAAGGTGGAAATGGAATTGCAGTATTACAAGGAAATATGCATTACCAGCCAATTCAGATGTCTAGCAAGGATTCACAGTTACTTGAATCAAGAATCTATAATGTGCAGGATATTGCAAGGTTCTTTGGAATTTCTCCAGTACTTTTAGGAGACCTCTCACACACTTCTTATAATACCATAGAAGCCATTCAGCAAGATTTCTTAACTCACACACTCCAACCTTATATAACAATGGTTGAAAGAGAATTTAATAGAAAACTATTGAAGCCTAGTGAACAAGCAAATCTTTATATTGACCTTGATGAAACATACTTATTGAAATCAGATAAGACAGCAACCGCAGGCTATTATTCATCTTTAATCAATAATGGTGTATTATCAGTTAATGAAGTAAGAAAAGAACTTGGTTATTCAGAAGTTGAAGGTCTTGACAAGCATATTATTGCATATACAGACATAAATCAAAATACTATAAATAACAATGAACAAGGAATTAAGGCAAATAGCACAAAGTGATTTCCAACTTGAGGACAGACATGTTGAGGGCTATGCAGTGGTTTTTGATTCAGAAAGTGAAGACATTGGTTGGACTGAAATAATCCATAGAGGCGCAATCACAGATGAAACAATTCAGAAATCAGATGTTCTTGCAAAGTTAAATCACAATGATGAAAAAATCCTTGCAAGGAGCAAGAAGGGAAAAGGTTCTCTCAATCTTGAAGTTGATGAAAGAGGTGTTAAATACTCCTTTGATGCACCGAAAACTGCTTTAGGTGATGAATTACTTGAATACCTCAAGAGAGGTGATATTACAAGTTCAAGTTTTGCATTCACAATGCCAAAAGAAGAAGGTGCAGAGAAGTGGGAAAAGAGAAATGGAAAGATTTACAGACACATCTACAAGATTGATAGATTGTGGGATGTAAGCCCAGTGTGGACACCAGCATATTCAGAAACAAGTTGTTCTGCAAGATATGAGGAAGTCAAGGCAACATCAGAAGAGATAGATAACAAGATGAACTTAATAATTGAAGAAATAGAACAACTCTAATATGAACTCAGTGGAAATTTTAGATAAGAAACAGCAACTCAAGCAGAGAGCAAAAGAAATCTGTGAAGGTTGCAAAATGGAAATCAGAGATTTGAACAATTCAGAAAATGAAGAATTGGCAAATATCAAGAAAGAACTATTAGACTTGAATGAGGAAGAAAGAAAATTAAATGAAACATTCAAGATAACTGAAAATAATAATATAAAAGAAGATAAGAAAATTATGGAGAAAAGATTCTCATTAATTAAAGCAATCCGAAACATTGCAGACAACAAACCTCTTGACAATGTAAGTGAAGCAGTTGTAAATGCAGGTGGTGAAGAACTTCGCAAAGCAGGTTTAAATTATGTTGGTCAGATTCAGATTCCTTCAGAAGAGCGAGCAGTTCTTACAGTAGCAACAGAAGGTGAAGACACTGTAGCAA
>Ga0247610_10003119_pt1 | contig 18496 bp, 14 predicted proteins | sample 174DNAGHGhighgp2_FD_193483 | JGI IMG/M metagenome (GOLD analysis project Ga0247610, IMG submission 193483) | Sheep rumen microbial communities from Palmerston North, Manawatu-Wanganui, New Zealand - 1742 DNA GHGhigh gp2 | ecosystem: Host-associated > Mammals > Digestive system > Stomach > Rumen... | reverse complement strand
AATGCAGGTGTATATCCTGTAGTTAAACAAGCTTTTGATGAATTAGGCCTAGATTTAAATGAGGTTGAGCATCAAGAAGCAGATGCAGGTTTAGGTAATGGTGGTTTAGGTAGACTTGCAGCATGCTTTATGGACTCAGTTGCATCTTTAGGCTTACCTGTATCTGGTAACTGTATTAGATATCGTTATGGTTTTTTTGAACAAGGTATTAAGAATGGCTACCAAGTTGAACATCCTGACCGTTGGTTAAAGGATAGAAACGTATGGGAAATAAGAAAAGATGATTCAGCTGTTGAAATTCCATTCTATGGATATATTGAAATGTCTAGCATCAATGGTCATTTAAATGTTCAACACAAAAATGCTGAATACGTAAAGGCTGTACCTTATGATTGCCCTATTATTGGTGATAATAATCATATAGTTTCTACATTAAGATTATGGTCTGCAGAACCAGCTGATGTATATCCTGAAAATGATGCATTTCAATATCATAGAAATTTAAGAGAAATTTCATCAATGTTATATCCTAATGATGATACAGATGAAGGTAAATTATTAAGATTAAAACAACAATATTTCTTCGTATCTGCAGGTGTTGTATCTGCGATTAGATACCATAAAAAGGTATTTGGTACAGTAAAAAATTTAGATAAAAAGGTAGTATTCCATATTAATGATACACACCCTGCATTAATTGTTCCTGAATTAATGAGAATATTAGTTGATGAAGAACACTTAGAATGGGATCAAGCATGGAAGATTACTAAAAATTGTTGTGCATATACAAACCACACAATTTTAGCTGAAGCACTTGAAAAATGGCCAATACATATTTTTAAATTATTACTTCCAAGAATTTATACAATTACTGAAGAAATTAATAGAAGATTATTAATTGAATTTGAAGATAAATTTGGTCCAAATTCACAAGAAGCATATCAAATGTCTATCATTAAAGATGGTAGAGTACATATGGCTAATATGGCAATCCATGGCTCATTTAGTGTAAATGGTGTTGCTGCATTACATACTGAAATTTTAAAGAACATTGAAATGAAGGTATTTAATGATTATTATCCAGGTAAATTCAACAATAAGACTAATGGTATCACTCATAGAAGATGGTGCTTACATATTAATCCTGAATTAGTTAAAATCTTAAATGATAAATGCCCTAACTGGGTAGCTGATACTGAAAAAGCATTACCAAAATTATTAAAATATGCTGATGATCCTGAAATTCAAAATGCATTTAAGCAAATGAAGGATGCAAGAAAACAAGATTTAGCTAAAAAGATTTTTACAACTCAAGGTATATCTTTAGATACTAATTCAATCTTTGATGTTCAAGTTAAGAGATTACATGAATATAAAAGACAATTATTAAATGCATTACACATTATGTATGTGTATAATAGATTAAAATCTGATCCAGAATTTAAAGCAAATTATCATCCACATACATTTATCTTTGGTGCTAAATCAGCTCCTGGATATGCATTTGCAAAAAAGATTATTAAATTAATCAATACAATTTCTAATAAGGTTAATAATGATGATGAAACTAATAGATTATTAAAGGTTGTATTTGTTGTAAATTATAATGTTACATATGCTGAAACAATTATACCAGCAGCAAACGTATCAGAACAAATCTCAACTGCATCAAAAGAAGCATCAGGTACATCTAATATGAAATTCATGATGAATGGTGCTATAACTATTGGTACACTTGATGGTGCTAACGTTGAAATCAAGGATTTAGTTGGTGATGATAATATTGTAATCTTTGGTATGAATGCTAAAGAAGTAACTGACCTTTACGCAAAGGGTGGTTATAATCCTATGGAATATTACAATAATGATCCAAGAATTAAACAAATCATTGATCAATTAACTAATGGATTCTTCGATAGAGTAGATCAAAATGAATTCATTGATATTAGAAATAATTTAATTTATTCTGATAATTATTTCATTTTAAAAGATTTTGATTCTTATGTTAAAGCACAAGAACAAATCAATGAATTATATAAAGATCAACAAAAATGGTTACATATGTCTATTGTTAATACAGCTAAATCAGGATTCTTTACAACTGATAGAACTATGAAGCAATATAACCATGATATTTGGCATGTTGAACCTTTAAAATTAAAATAAGATAATGTATAATAAGGTAGATTAATTTCTACCTTATTTTTTTGGAGTATATTATGTTAATTTTTAAAAACGAAGAAGAATTAAATATACAAATTAATAAATATAAAAAGATTACAACAATAATATCTATTATTAGATTATTTATAGCTATATCTTTAGTTATTTTTTTAATTATGCTATTTTCTTTAAAAGATTATTTATTATATGGAATAATATCAGCTATAATTTTCATATTATTTATTTTTGTTATTTTATTTACTAATAAATATTATTATAAGCTAGAACATCTTAAGGCTAAGCTTTTAGTTTATTCAAATCATAAAAAAAGAAGAATGCATGACCTAAATACTTTTTTTGATAATGGTTCAGATTTTTTAATTAAAGATGATTATAAAGAATCAGACCTTGACCTATTTGGTAAAAATTCAATATATCAATATTTAAATATATCTAAAACCAAAAGAGGAAGAATCAAATTTGCAAATTATTTAAGATATGGAAAAGAATTTGATATTAATTATGCTAAATCAATTTATGAGTTATCGAATTTAGAATCATCTATAGATATAGAAGCGTCAATTTCTGAAATATCTAATGAAGCAAAAAGAATTGATTACGAGGAATTATTATCTAATTTAGGTAATAAAATTAAATTAAATATATTATCATTTATTCCTTTATTATCATTTATAGGAATGATTACATATTTAATATTAATCTTTACAATTAATTTAAATCCATTTGGTATAATTGGATTTATATTATTTAATTTTATCTCTACTAGATTATTCTTAAAAAATAATGCATTTAATGTTAAAGCAACAGTTTATGAAAATATAATAGATTCATATATAAATATATGTAATAAATTCATTTTAAATAAATATGAATCAAAATATTTATTAAATTATCAAGATATTATTAAGAATAAAATAAATAAATTAAAATCATTGAAACATATAGTTGAATTATTATCTATTAGATCTAATTTTGTATTTTTAATTATATTTAATTCTTTATTTATAAGTGATTTTTATACTGTATTATTATTCAATAAAAAAATAAAAGATAATAATGATTTAAAGGATTTATTTGAAATAATTTCAGAATTAGAATCTATGTTATCATTTGCTAATTTAGGTATAGATAATGAAAATTATTGTATACCTGAAATTTCAGATAATATCTCATTTAATGACTTATATCATCCTCTAATTAATAATCCTATATCTAATTCCTTAGATATAAAAGAAGGAATAATATTAACAGGCTCTAATATGAGTGGTAAAACAACATTCTTAAGAACATTAGGTATTGCAGAAATCTTATTTAAGGCATCAAGTATAGTCCCTGCGACTAAGTTTTTATCTCCTAAATTAGATATTTATACATCACTTCGTGCAAATGATATGTTAGATGAAGGTATATCAACTTTTTATGCTGAAATATTAAGAATGAAAAAGATTAATGAGGCAATAAAAAAAGGACCATGCTTAGTCCTAATTGATGAAATATTTAAAGGTACTAATCTAAATGAAAGATTAGAAGCATCTTTTAAAATAATTGAAAAACTAAATAATTACAATGCTTATTTTATCATTTCAACACATGATGAAAAAATAACAGAAGCAAAAGATATAATTAATTATCATTTTAATGAATATTACAAAGATGATAAAATATATTTTGATTATAAAATAAAAGAAGGAAAATCTGAAACTACAAACGCAATGTATTTATTAAAAATGGCAGATATCATTTAAGTATTTAGCTAATCCATCTTCGTCGTTAGAATAATTTGTAATATAATCACATTTTTCTTTTAATAAATTATCTGAATTTTTCATCGCAATTTTAATATCTAAATTGCTTAATAATTTAAAATCACTATAGGAATCAGCAAATCCTATAGTTTTTTTATTTTTATAATATTCTTTTATTACTTTAAATGCATTATCTTTATTTATATCTATCTTTTTGATATTATAAAAGGCTCTATTTTTATCTTTTCCAATTAATTTATATGATAATTCATTTTCTTTTAAAAATGATATAAATTCATCATTTTTTAAGATATTTATAGCTATATTAATATAAGTAGAAGAAATAAATTTATCAGTAATTCTATAATCCTTAGGATACATTATTTTTAATCTTTCTTGATAATTATAGATATATTTATCATTATATGCAGTATAAATATTAGATTTAAAATTATTAAATAAATTTGATAATATATTTAAATCAATTTCATATTTAATAATTTTATTATTAATTAATAAAATACCATCATTAGTTGATATTAAATCTATATTTAAATTATATTTATTTTTAAAATCAATTAATTCATCAAAGCTTGATTCAGATACAATTATAAAATTATTATCTATTATAAATTTATTAATAATAGATACAGTATAATCTGAAATTGTATTATCATTTTTAATTAGTGTACCTGAAAAATCTGAAATACATAAATAAGACATATAATCACCATATTTATTATAATGTTATATTTATTATTTTACAATTTTAAATGTATATATATTTTTTAAGATAATTAATTTAACATTAATTATAATTTTAAAATACATTCTCTTTAAAATTGACTTATATTATTATATAATATAATTTAGTGGAGGTTATGCGAATGTTTCTATTTAAAATTTGGTTTATTAATATTGATTTCGGAACAATAATGAGTTTTATAATAGGAATTGTTTTTGGTGTAATGTTAGTTGGACTAATTTATGCCATTTTGGTCGTTGCCTCACTTAAAGATAAAAAGGCTTTTGTTAAAACACAAGATGATTCATTAAAGGAAGATGAGGTTAAAGAATTAATTTATTCTGCTCAAAATACCTTTAAGGATAAAAAATTAAGAGGAAAAACTGGCAAGGTTACATATTGTTATAATTTATCAAAAGATCTAGCTTATGGTATTGCTGCAAGGTTCTATCCTAAAAGTAAATATCCATTACTTGAAATGACAGTAGATGAAGCCGTTTTATTATTAGAATATATAAAACAAAGAATAGATGAATTATTAAATAGAAGAAGCTTAAAGATCTTAAGAAGAATTAATATTTCATTTATTATGGATGCTTCTAAAAAAACAAAGACAGCTGTTAATTCTAGAGCTTTTAATGTTGGAAAAGATGTAGCAAAGTCTGTTGGTATATTTAAAAAGATTATTAATGTTATTAATCCATTTAAGTTAGTTGAAAAGGCTGTAATTAATGCATCATTATCTATAGCATTAAATAAATTATGTTTAATAATTATTGCAGTAGTTGGAGAAGAAACATATAAAATTTATAGTAAGAAAGTATTGAATAAGGATGTTACAATTGAATCTAATGTTGATGAAATAGCAAAAGAGATTGAAGAAGAATTTAAAGATTCTACATCAGAATTAAAAAATGAAAATGTAGAATATAAATTCTTGTCAAGATATTATTTAGTAAATAAGCAAAATAAAAAATATGATTCTTTATTTGATAAAGATATGAAATTAAAGGGAGGTATTTAAAATGTTTGGTAAGAAAAAGAAACAAGATATAGTAATTGAAGATGATGAAAAATTTATTATACCGCAGGTTTATAGACCTAACGAACATTTAAGAAAAGCTAATGAATTCAAACCAAGCAAAGTGGCATCTCCTATATTTGGTTCTAGAGTTGCTGATAGACAAGCATATATTGATAATGCTGGTTCTCGTGATTTAGCCCTAGATTATGATTATGCAAGAAAAGATGAAGATAAGCATTTATCTAGAGAAGATTTAATCAAAAAATATGGTAATGAATATTATGAATTCGATATTTTAAATAATGAAAAAGCAAGAGAACTTGCTGGTGGAGGCTATGAAGATAGATTAGAAGAAACTGAAGCTGAATTAAAGGAGAAGGATTTAAAGAATCAACAAAAAGAAGCTCCTATGTTTAGTGGTATGATGTCTTCATTTGATGATCTAGATGAGCTTGAAAAGCCAGTAGATATTACTGATCCTAATGCTGAATTTAAAATTAACATTGATTTTGATGAAATTGAACAAGAACAAAAAGAATTTGAAGCACATTCTAATATGCCAAATCCAGAGCCTGTAAATGTTCCATCATTCCTTGCAGGTAAACCACAAGCTAAACCAGTAGTTGAAAAGCAAGAAACTGATTTCTCATTTAATAAGCCTGAAGTTACAGAAGATTTCTCATTTGGTGATATTCCAAATATGGCATCTCCTGATATTGAATTTGAAGAAAAAGAAGAAAAATCTACTTATTCAAATCCAGCAGTTGATAGAAACTTATCAATTGAAGAGGCTATTAAATTAAGTGATAATGGTAAAAAGGTACCTGTTGCAGATCCTAAGCCTGAAGCTAAACCAGAAGCTAAGCCAAAACCATCTATGCCAGAGGTTACTAAAAAGGTTGATAAGAAGCCTGATGTTGCAGTAGATTTTGATAAATATAAAAATTATAATGTCCCTTGGAAAAAATTATTCCCACCTTCAATGACTGAAGCAGATAAGCATCCTGCATGGTTAGAAGAAAAGAAAAATATTATTAATGAGACTTTAAAATCATTCTCTATTGATGGTGAAGTTGTAAATTATACTAAGGGTCCTGCCTTTACATTATATGAAATTATATTAGCACCTGGTGTTAATGTTAAAAAGATTAATCAAATTACAGATAACTTACAAATGAACTTACAAGTTAAATCAATTCGTATTTTATCACCAATTCCTGGTAAAAATACAATTGGTGTTGAAGCTCCAAATGATAAAGCAGATGTAGTTAAATTTGGTGATATTTTATCTGAAGATTATTTCAATGATGGAAAACCATTAAAAGTAGCACTTGGTAAGAATATTGATGGTTCACCAGTATTCCAAGATATTACAAGCATGCCACATGCCTTAATTGCAGGTGCGACTCAATCAGGTAAATCAGTATGTATTAATACTATATTAGTATCTTTACTTGCTAAAAATTCACCTGAAAATTTAAAGCTAATATTAGTTGACCCTAAAAAGGTTGAATTAACATTCTATGAAAATATTCCACATCTTGCAACACCTGTAATTGATGATCCACTTGAGGCTGCAGAAGCATTAAAGTGGGCTTGTACAGAAATGGATAGAAGATATGATGTATTAGCTAGAAATAGAGTAAGAAAAATATCTGATTATTTAGAGAAAAGAAAACAAATTCCTTCAATGGAACCAATGCCATATATTGTAATTATTGTTGATGAATTTAATGATTTAGTAATGCAATGTGGTCAAGAAGTAAATGATTGTATTGTAAGATTAGCTCAAAAAGCACGTGCAGCAGGTATGCATGTTATCTTAGCTACACAACGTCCTACAGTAGATGTTGTTAATGGTACAATTAAAGCCAATATTCCATGTCGTATTGCCTTCCGTGTTGCATCATCTACAGACTCATCTACAATATTAGATGAAACAGGTGCTGAATCATTACTAGGTAGAGGAGATATGTTAATCAAGAATGATAATGCTCCTGTACGTGCACAAGGTGCATATATTTCTGATGATGAAATTGGTGCAGTTTGTGATTACTTATGTCAAAAATATCAACCTGATTATATATTTACTCATGATGACTTACGTGCTTCAATTTCAAGAAGCCAATCAAGTGGTGCATCAGGTGGAAAAGATGCATCAGGTGAGGATGATGAATTATTATTTGCAATCGCAGAATTCTGTGTTGCAGGAAATACATGTTCAATAAATCAAATCCAAAATAATTTTGGACTTGGATTTAATCGTGCCCAGCGTATTGTTCAATTATTAGAAGAAAGACAAATTGTTTCTCCAAGATGTGGAACAAAACCACGTGAAATCTTAGTTGATGATTATAAATTAAGAGAAATATTTGGTATTAATGAATAATGGTTGATTCAAATATTAAAACAAAAAGTAAAGAAATAAATACTAATACAAGAAAAAGAAGATTAGTTGTAAAATATATAATTCATTTTGTTTTATTACTTTTTATTGCAATAATTACATTAGTTGAAATTAATAGAATTTCAATATTCCAAAAAGTATTTGGAAGCTTAATTAAAGCCCTTGATGGTGCTGGTGTAATTGTTTATTCAATTTCTTTAGGTATTATACTTTTATATCATTTAATAATGCTTATATATGTTTTCTTTTCTTATTTAGAAGATAAGGATTGGTATACTAAATTAGATAAAATAGATAAAAAGATTGATTTAATTACCTTTACATTTAAAACATTATCATATTTATTATTTATAATGATATTTATATCAACACCATGTAGAGTGGTTGGTGATTCAATGAACCCCACATTTGAAACTGGGCAAAATATAATGTGCGGTAATTATTTCTTTAGTTCTCCAAATAAAGATGATGTAATCATTTTTGATGCTAGAAATGAAAATCATCAAATAGATGATGTATTTTATATTAAAAGAGTAGTAGCAAAGCCAGGCTCAAAAATTCATTTTGATTTTGATACATATGATATCTATATAGATGATGTAAAAATTGAAACATTAAGTATAAATGAAATTAGAAAAATCAATAACTCAATTGATTTAGCTGATGAAGAAAATGATTATGTTGTACCAAAAAATAAATATTTAGTATTTGGTGACAATAGAGAAAGAAGTCAAGATTCAAGATCGTTTGGTTATATAGATAATAATCAAATATTTGGAAAAGTATTTTTAAGATTTTTCCCATTTGATAAATTTAAATTTTTTTAGCAGGTGATATTATGGCCGTAAGTAATCAATTTAATATTCAGTGGTTTCCAGGCCATATGGCAAAGGCTAAAAGAGAAATTAGCCAAATGATGAAGCTTGTAGATTTAGTAATAGAATTAAAGGATGCAAGAATTCCTTATTCATCTACAAATCCTATGATTAATGAAATCATTGGATCTAAACCTAGATTAATATTATTAAATAAAGCTGAAATGGCTGATAAAAAAATAACTAAAGATTGGATTAATTATTATAAAGATAATAATATTATTGCCTTAGATATCGATTCTATAACTGGTTATAATATTAAAAATATTATTCCATATGCTAAAATTGTATTAGCCGATGAATTCAAAAAAAGAGAAGCTAGAGGTATTAAAAAAACATCAATTCGTGCGATGATTTTAGGTATACCTAATGTAGGTAAATCTACATTAATTAATAAATTAGCTAAAAGAAAAGCTGTAAATGTAGGAGATAAACCAGGTGTAACTAAAACTCAATCATGGATTAAAATATCACCTGAATTAGATTTACTTGATACACCAGGTATTTTATGGCCAAAATTCGAAGATGAAATAGTTGGTATAAAGCTTGCAATGTGTGGTTCTATAAAAGATGATATTCTTGATTTAGAAGCACTATCAGTTAAGTCATTAGATTATTTAAAAGAAAATTATCCTGATAATTTAATGAATAGATATAATTTAGATAATATTGAAATTGATAGCCATGATTTATTAGAGGTTATTGCTAATAAAAGAGGCTGTATTCTAAAGGGTGGAATTCCTGATTTAGAAAGAGTAGAAAAATTAATTATGAATGAATTAAGGGATTTAAAGATTGGAAGGATGAGCTATGAAAAGCCAGAAGGAAGAAATTAATCTTTATAGATTTGAAGAAGAATTATATGATGAAGGCTTTAAAAATATATGCGGTGTAGATGAAGCAGGAAGAGGCCCTCTTGCAGGACCTGTAGTCGTTGCTGCATGTATATTACCTCCGTTTTTAAGAATTCCTGGAGTTAATGATTCTAAGCAGTTATCAGAGAAAAAAAGAGAAGAATTATATAAAATTATTGTTAAAAATGCTCTTGCATATAATGTAGTATTCATAAATGAGAAAATAATTGATGAATTAAATATTTATGAAGCGACTAAAAAAGGAATGCTTGATGCAATAAATGGACTTAAAATAGAACCTGATTATGTATTAATTGATGCAATGCCTTTATCTGAATTAAAGACTAATAATAAATCTATAATCCATGGTGATGCCTTATCAGCATCAATTGCAGCAGCATCTATATTAGCTAAGGTATCAAGAGATCATTATATGGAAAAAATGGATATAAAATATCCTAATTATGGTTTTAAGCATCATAAAGGATATGGAACAAAAATGCATTTAGAGGCATTAGAAAAATATGGTCCTTGTAAGATTCATAGAAGATCATTTGAACCAGTTGCTAAAGCATTACAAAAGACGAAGCAGCTATCATTAAATTTATTTGATGAAGAAGATGATGGAGAATAAAATGAAAAAGGGTAGAGTTTTTAGTTTATTATTTTTGATTTCTAGTATATTTATATTTGCATCATGTAAATCTAAAAGTTCATATGAAAAAATAGATGAAATTAAACCAGAATATAAAACAAATTATGTATTAATTTCAAAAAATTAGATATGCAATTTGTATTCAAATATGATGAAGTAAATGATGATTATTTATATATAGGATATTCAATTGGAGATGTAATTTCTATTGTTCCTATAATTCATCAATTCTGAAAACTAATATAATTATAGTATAGAAAACGCCTTCATTTTGAGGGCGTTTATTTTATCAAAAAAAAGTTAAAAAATCATAAAATAATATATATTATATATATTTTATAATAGGATAGAGATTTTTTTAATCTTGACATCTAATATAAATTGAAATAAGATATGAAAAAGTGAGGAGGTATTAATATGAAAAAGGTTATCATAGTTGAGTCTCCAAGCAAATCTCATACTATAGAGTCATACTTAGGTGACAATTATTTAGTATTATCATCTAAGGGTCATATTTCAGATTTGACTACTACAGGTAAGGATGGTCTTGGTATCGATATTGAAAATGGATTTAAGCCAACTTATAAAATAATACCTCAAAAGGTTAAACTAGTTGAAGAATTAAAGAAGGCTTGTAAGGGTAATAAGGTTTATCTTGCAACCGACCCCGACCGTGAAGGTGAAGCTATTGCATACCACTTAGCTCAAACTTTAGGTTTAGATTTATCAGATGATAATAGAATTGAATTCCATGAAATTACTAAGCCTGCAGTAGAGGCAGCTTTAGCAATGCCACATAAGATTGATATAAATATGTTTAAAAGCCAAGAGGCTAGAAGATTAACAGATAGAATAATTGGATTTAAATTATCTAAATTATTACAAAGAAAAATTAAATCTCCTAGTGCTGGACGTGTTCAATCAGTAGCATTAATGCTAATAGTTGATTTAGAAAAAGAAATTAAATCATTTGTTCCTGTTAAATATTATGAGATGGAAGCTTTATTTGGTTCATTTAAATTAAAGCTTGAATCTATTAATGGAGTTAAAATTGATTCTAAAAATAGAATATTAGATAGAAGTGTATTAGAAAACTTAAAACAAAGATTACAATCATTTGTTGTATCAGATATTCAAACTAAAAAGATTAATCGTCAATCAAATCCTACATATACAACATCTACATTAGAACAAGATGCCTTAAATAAATTAAATTTTGATGCATCTAGAACTATGAGAATTGCTCAAAGCCTATATGAAGGTAAAAAGATTGGTAATGAATTACACGGTTTAATTACATATATGCGTACCGATTCAACAAGACTCGCTACAAGCTTTGTTAAGGAATGTGGAGATTATATTTTAGCTAAATATGGTCCTAAATATTTAGGTACAGTTAAAAATAGAAATCAAAAGGGTATGCAAGATGCACATGAAGGTATTAGACCTACATCAATTGAAAGAACACCAGATTCTATAAAAAATTATTTAACTGAAGAAGAATATAAGATTTATAAATTAATATATAATAGAACTCTTGCTTCGCTTATGAGTAATGCAATATTTGCACAAACAACAGTGGAATTTACTAATACTGATTCTACATGGCAAACATCAGGTTCTGAATTAATTTTCGATGGATACCTTAAGGTATATGGTAAGTCTGATGAGGATAAAAATTCTTTATTACCTGTATTTAATCTAAATGAATCATATAATGCTTTAGAAATTAATATATTAGATAAAGAAACAGAACCTAAAAAGAGATATACAGAAGCATCTTTAATTAAAGAAATGGAAGATTTAGGTATAGGTAGACCATCTACATATGCACAAACTATTCAAACTTTAAAAGATCCAAAGAGAGCTTATGTTAAGGTTGTAAAAAAGAGCTTAATTCCAACTGAACAAGGTATATTAACAACTGAAAAGCTGCAAGAATTTTTCTCTGATATTATAAATGTTAAATATACAGCTAATATGGAAGCAAATCTAGATGATATTGCATCAGGTAATGTAGATGAAGTAAAAGAATTATCTGATTTCTATAATAGCTTTAAGCCTCTATATGATATTGCAAGTAAAAATATGGATGCTAAATATCCTATAATGACTGATGAGGTATGTCCAATTTGTGGAAATCCTATAGTTATTAAATATGGTAAATTTGGTGAATTTAAATCTTGTAGTAATTATCCTCAATGTAAATATATTGTAAAGGAAGAAGAGAATTCTCCTAAGGATACTGGTATTTTATGTCCTAATTGTAAGAGTCATAATTTATTTATGAGAGTTGCAAAAACAGGAAAGAATAAAGGTAATATTTTCTATTCTTGTGAGAATTTTAGAAAATGTAAAACAATTTATAATGATGAACCAACAAATGAATTATGTCCTAATTGCTCATCAATGATGTTAAAAGATAAGGATGGAAATCTTTATTGTTCAAATAAGTGCCAAGAAAAAAAGGCTGAAACATTCATTTGTCCTACATGTAAGACTGGTCATTTAATATTAAGAGTAGCTCAAAGAGGAAAGAATAAGGGTAATAAATTCTATGCTTGTTCAAATTTCCCTAAGTGTAAGGCAATATTCAATGATGAACCAACAAATGAATTATGTCCTAAATGTAATTCAATTATGCTAAAGGCAAAGGATGGATCATTATATTGTTCAAATAAATGTGATTCAAAGCCTGAGGTTAAAATTGTAAAACCAAACGAGGATACTTATGATAATAATATAGTTGTAATATGTCCTAAATGTAATAAGGGTCATATTGTAAAAAGAGTAGCTAGATTTGGACAAAACCAAGGTAACACATTCTATGGATGCTCTAATTATCCAAAATGTAAGAATATTATTTCTGCAGATGAATATAATAAATTAAAAGATAATACAAAATAGGCTTAAAAATAGCCTATTTTTGTTTTTGTTTTTATATTATTTATGATATAATCTTTTTGATGCGTGGTGATTTAAGTGGGATTCTTTGATTTATTTAGAAGAAAAGATAAAAAGAAAAAAGAAAAATATAAATTAGGACTTCATAAAACTAGAGAAGGTGCCTTATCTAGCTTAAAGGAAATATTATCTAAAAGCGATAAAATTGATGATGAATTATTTGATAGATTAGAAGAAGTATTCATTATGGCAGATATCGGTGTTGATACTGTTATTGATTTTATTGAAGGCTTAAAAGAAGAAGTTTATCATAAAAAGATTAGTGATATAAAAATATTAGAAGAAATGATTATAGATAGAATGTTTGAAATCTATTTAAATGGTGAAGTTGTTAATGCCAATTTAAAGCTTAACAAAAACGGATTATCTGTAATTCTTTTTGTTGGTGTTAATGGTGTTGGTAAAACTACATCTATTGCAAAAATTGCTAATCAATATAAAAATGAAGGTAAAAAGGTATTACTTGCTGCAGGTGATACATTTAGAGCAGGTGCTATTGCACAGCTAGATGTATGGGCTAAAAGAGTAGGCGTTGATATTGTAACTAAACCAGATGGTTCAGATCCATCTAGTGTTATGTTTGAGGCTATTAAAAAAGCTAAGATAGAAAACTATGATATTTTACTTTGTGATACTGCAGGTAGATTACAAAATAAAGTTAATCTAATGAATGAATTATCTAAAATGAAGCGTGTATTACAAAAAGAAATGCCTGATGCACCACATGAGACATTACTTGTAATAGATGCAACTACAGGTCAAAATGGTATGAGCCAAGCTAAAGCTTTTAAAGAAGCAACTGATGTTACAGGTGTTATTTTAACTAAGCTTGATGGTACATCTAAGGGTGGTATTGTTTTAGCTATTAGACATGAGCTGGGTATTCCTATTAAATATGTTGGCTTAGGTGAAGGTGTAGATGATCTTGAGGTATTCGATATTGAACAATACCTATATGGATTATTTGCAGATTTCTTTGAGGAATAATTATGGAAGATTTATCTAGAGATGAATTAATAAAATTATATGATATTTATGGTAGCCTTTTAACAGAAAAGCAAAGAGCATATTTTGAAGATTATTATTATATGGATTTATCTCTAGCTGAGATTGCTGAGAATTATAATATCTCAAGAAATGCAGTTTTTGACCAGATTAAGCGTGCTAGTGAAGCATTATATAATTATGAATTAAATTTACATTTAGTTTTAAAAATGAAAAAAATAGAAGCACTTGATATTAGTGATGATATAAAAAAACTAATCACAGATATTATGTGGGAGGAATAATATGGCATTTGATAGCTTAAGTTCTCGTTTACAAATGGGCCTTCGTCGCCTTACGGGAAAAGGAAAACTTAATGAAAATGATATTGATGAAATGCTAAGAGAGGTTAGACTTTCATTATTAGAGGCCGATGTTAACTATAAGGTTGTTAAAAAGTTTTTAGCAAACATTAAAGAACAAGCCTTAGGTGAAAAAATTATGAAGGGCTTAAACCCAGGTCAACAAGTAGTTAAAATCGTAAGAGAAGAATTAAAGAAAACACTTGGTGATGAAGCAGTTGAATTAAATATAAAAGAGCATGGTCAATCTATAATAATGGCTGTAGGTCTACAAGGTGCAGGTAAAACAACTGCAGTAGGTAAAATGGCATTATTCTATAGAAAAAAGCTAAAGAAAAAACCAATGCTAATTGCTGCAGATATTTATAGACCTGCCGCAGTAGATCAATTAGTAACACTTGGTAAGCAAATTAATGTTCCTGTTTTTGAAATGGGGACTAAGGTAAAGGCTGAAAAGATTGTTGAAGAAGGATTAAAGAAGGCAAAAGAATTAGGCTGTGATTTAATATTCATTGATACTGCAGGTAGATTACAAATTAATGAAGAATTAATGAAGGAATTAGAAAATGTTAAAAACATTGCTAAGCCTGATGAAATCTTATTAACAGTAGATGCTATGGCTGGTCAAGATGCTGTAAATGTAGCATTATCATTCCATCAGCAATTAGATATAACAGGTATCATCTTAACAAAATTAGATGGTGATACTCGTGGTGGTGCTGCCTTATCTATTAAAGAGATGACAGGAATTCCTATTAAAATTATGTCTACAGGTGAAAAGCTTGATGCTATGGAAATATTCTATCCTGATAGACTTGCAGATAGAATCCTTGGTATGGGTGATGTATTAAGCTTAATTGATACAGTTCAAGAAAACATTGATGAAGATGAAATGAAATCAGCAGCTGAAAGAATGATGTCTGATTCATTTAATTATAATGATTTAATTAAGCAATTTAAAATGATTAAAAGAATGGGTTCTTTATCTAAAATATTAGGATTCTTACCTGGTATGGGTCAAATGAAGGCTGCATTAAATAATGTTGATGATAAAGCGTTTGATAAAATAGAGGCAATCATTTGGTCAATGACTGAAGAAGAAAGACGTCATCCTGAATTAATTGATAGAGATTTCAAACGTAGAGATCGTATTGCAAAAGGTTCAGGTAGATCTATTCAAGAGGTAAACCGCTTAAGAGATACATTAAGCCAAATGAAATCTCAAATGAAGCAAATGAAAAATATGAATGAAGACGATATGAAGCGTATGCAAAACCAAGTTAAGGCTGGTAACTATCAAGGTGTTGCAGGAAAGCAGCCTAAGGTTAAAAAAGGCAAAGGCAAGAATAAAGGTTCATTTAGATTTTAATAATTAATCATTAAATCCATGGAAACATGGATTTTAAAAACCAAAAGGGGGCAAATTATGGAAATTATATCTACAGCATATAATAATGATGAACTAAATAAAATAATAGATTATGCTGATGGCTTTATTCTTATGATTAAGCCCTATAGTGTAGCATATAAAGATATTAATTTAGATGAAGCAATTAAATTATTAAAAGCTAATAATAAAAAAATAATATTAGGAATAAATAAAATATTTCATCCATTCGAAATAGATGAAATAAAAGGATTTATTAATAAATATAAAAATGATGATATCTATTATTATATTAGTGATTTAGGTATTGCAAATATCTTAATTGATTTAGGTCTAAATAATAAAATAATTTATAATCCTGAAACAATGATTACTAATTATTTAGATTTATCATTATTAATGACATTTAATTTTAATGCATATCAAATGTCATCTGAAATAACTTTAAATGATTTAAAATTAGCATATGAAAAAACTAATTCAAATTTAGCATATTTTGGTTTTGGTAAAAAGATAATGTTCTATTCAAAAAGAAAATTATTATCTTTATATTCTAATAAAACAAATATAGATATGCCAAAAGAAAATGGATATTTAAAAGAAACAACAAGAAATGATTATATACCTATTACAGAAAATGTAAATGGTACATATATTTTAAGACCATATGCAATATCTCTATTAGAAGATATAGATTCATTATCTTTCTTAAAATATATGATATTAGATTCTAATTATATTGATTTTAATGACTACATTAAGGTATTAAATACATATTATGATTATAATAATAAAAAAATATCATTAAATATGGCACTTGATACAATTAATAATTTAAATCTATTAATCGAGGATGGATTTAAAAATAATGATACAGTATATCTAAAGGAGGAGCTTAAAAATGTCTAAATTTGAATTATTAGCTCCTGCAGGAGATTTAGAAAAGCTAAAGGTTGCAATACTTTATGGTGCAAACGCAGTATTTATTGGTGGATTAAAATTTTCACTAAGATCAAGAGCGTCTAATTTCACTATCGAAGATATAAAAGAAGCATGTGATTTTGCACATAAGCATAATGCTAAAATACATGTTACATGTAACATTGTTATGCATAATAATGATACTAAAGGGATTTTAGAATATTTAAAAGAACTAGAAGCATGTGGTGTTGATTGTATTATTGCATCATCTTTATATATATTAAAATTAGTAAAAGAAAATACTAAGATGGAAGCACATGTATCAACACAATGCTCTACAGCTAATTTAGAAGCTATTAAATTCTATCAAAGATTAAATGTAAATAGAGTAGTTCTTGCAAGAGAATTGTCTTTAGATGAAATAGAAGAAATAAGAAAAAATACTAAAATTGATATAGAAGCATTTATTCATGGTGGTATGTGTGTATCATATAGTGGAAGATGTATGTTATCAAATAATATGACTAATAGAGATGCAAATAGAGGTGGCTGTGCACATTCTTGTAGATGGTGCTATGATTATATAAATGATGGAAAAATTTATAATCCACAAGGTGATTATTTTGCAATGTCTAGTAAGGATTTATGCGCTATTAGGGCAATACCTAGAATGATGGATATCGGTATAAATTCTTTTAAAATAGAAGGCCGAATGAAGTCACTACACTATATTGCAACTGTAGTAAATGCATATAGAAGAATAATTGATGAATATGAATCAACTGGTAAGGTTAAAGATTTTGATAAATATATTAATGCTATATCAAAGGCTGAAAATAGATTAACAGCAACAGGCTTTTTATTTCATGAGCCTACAATAAATGAACAATTATATGATCTAAATTTAACAGTACCCACTAAAGATTTTATTGGTATTGTTAAAAAATATGATAAGGATAAGCATATTTGTTATATTGAACAAAGAAATTATTTTGAGCCATTTTCTAATATAGAGATATTTTCCCCAAGAGGGACTAAAATAATTTCTATTAAAGAGATATATGATATGGATGGTAATCCTGTAGATGCAGCACGCCATCCACTTCAAGCATTATATTTTTATACAGATGAAAATTTAGAGCCATATGACTTATTGAGATTAGAATAATGAAAGAATATAAAATTAATGATTTAAATTTATTAGTTGAAATTGAATATAAAAGAAAAAATAGAAGAATATATATAAGACCTCAAAAACCAAATATAGTTATAATTAGAACGCCTATTAAATTAACTGATGCTAAAATTAATGAAATTTTATTATCATCTTATAAATTCATAAAAAGAGTATTAGAAAAAGATGATATAATAAAGGAAGACAAAATACAT
>Ga0247610_10003118_pt1 | contig 18503 bp, 12 predicted proteins | sample 174DNAGHGhighgp2_FD_193483 | JGI IMG/M metagenome (GOLD analysis project Ga0247610, IMG submission 193483) | Sheep rumen microbial communities from Palmerston North, Manawatu-Wanganui, New Zealand - 1742 DNA GHGhigh gp2 | ecosystem: Host-associated > Mammals > Digestive system > Stomach > Rumen... | reverse complement strand
GCAATTACGTATTAATAGTGAACAGAAAGAAGAACTATTTCGGAGTTTAACCGAACAGAAAAAGTTGTTCTTATCGTTGAATGAGAAGAATCAAGAGTTGGAAAGAAGCTTGAATCAAATAAAAGAGCAACAAGTTTTAATCCAACAGAAAGATAGTATAATCAGCAAATATGGCATATGCTACACATGCAATGGAAATGGCCGGGATATCACGGGACGTGTTTGTTCAACATGTAATGGAACGGGCTATGTAAGCAGTAATGAAGTTACCCGTAACAACTCGGTTATTCAATTGAGAAAGATACACCCAAAGCGCAAATAAAAGGATGAAGAAGTTCGTGTTATTATTAGTGTTGGCACTCTATGGTCATGTATGCCTTGCCCAAAGCATGCAGGGATACGTGAAGACCAAAGGACATTTGGTTGACGGGAAAGTTGTCCACGGAGTAGGCCTCTCAGGTGTAACCATACGCATCAAGGGCATCAATGTTGTCATGAGTGGTAAAGATGGATTGTTTTTTATCTCGCTTCCACAAAACCACACAGGAGATAGCATCTATATAGAATTAATATCAAAGCCTGGTTATGAATTGATAGAAAGAGATATTCTAAATCGTCCTATCATTTATAACCCGAACACCTCTCTAACAATAGTCATGGAAGAGGAATCTGTTTTAGCTGAAGAAAGGCTTGCTATCGAGAGAAAACTTCGACGTACATTATTATTGCAGTTAAAAAAAGCTGAAAAAGAAATACAAGAGCTGGATGTTTCTATTGAGGAAAAGAATCGAAAGCTGCAAGATCTATACAAAAGACAGTCTAGCCAAGAACACTTGATTAATGACATGGTTAATCAATATGGGAAATATGATTATGATGTTATGTCCATGTTTGACCTTAAAGTAACAGAGTGCATCATAAACGGGGAACTAGAAAAGGCAGATTCTTTATTGAATACCAAAGGTTATATTTCAGAACGGGGAAAAAAACAAAATGTTTTAAAAGATAAGATATCTCAGATAGATAGTATTATACAATCAAATGAAACACGGTTGGCAATTGTAGCAGATAGTTTGCATAAAAGAGGAAGAGAATTAATAAATGAAGGGAATATCTCTGAGGGCAGGGAATGTACTCGTCAGGCAATGGAGATCCGGAAAGAATTACTGGGCGAGGTGAGTGATGATTACATTACTTCGCTGAACAACTATGCGTATTCCTTTGGAGCTGAGAAAAACTGGCAAAAGGCGGTGGAGTTGCAGGAACAGGTTATGGTACTATGCGGGAATCTGAAAACACCCCACAAGAACATAGGTATGTACACCACGAATATGGGGCGATACTACTATATGAATAGTAATAAGGCGAAAGCTGCACAAATGTGGGAGCAAGCCTTGCCACTTGTGGATAGGTATGGAGAAATATATGAGTTCTTACTAAACAGTTTAGGTTCAGTTTATGATGATTTGGGCGACCAACAGGGTATTAGTCGAATCATAGCACTGATGGAAGAACATAACCAGCACGAAATATCCAAGCCCTGTGATGAACCGAAGTGTATGTTGGACCGTGCAAAGTATTATGGCACGATGGGCGATTTGGCCAAGGCTAAGGAGTGCTTTCAAAAGACCTTAGACATGAAGATGGATGCCGAGATGAAGATTACGGTGTATGAGGAGTATGCATATTTCTTGGCTATGACGGTGCGCGATAGACAGGCCGGAGCAGAATATCAATGTCAGGCGGCCATGTTGCGAAAAGAAACCAAAGGCGAGAATGCCGACTATGCCAAAAGCATATACAAAGTGGGATTGTACTACATTACCGCAGACGAATTCCAAAAAGCTATCACTTGTCTTGATGAGGCTTGGCACACATTTGAAAAATTGAACGACGCACCGATGGTTGCCAAGTGCCAACAGCGGAAAGGCAATGCATACGGCGGTCTCAAGGAGTTCGAAAAAGCGAAGGAGTGCTATGCGAAAGCACTTGCCTACTACGAGGCGAACGACAAGGAGAGCGATGATTACCCCAAGATGATAGAGCGGGTGGCGACAATGGAGAAGTTCAACAAGGAGTATGAGGCCTCAATAGAACACTATCGACAAGCGATGGTGCTGTTCGAACAGCGTGGTATGATGCAGGAATATGGCGATGCAGAGAACGGGCTGAAGCTATGCTATGCCTATGCCGAAAGTTATTATTCAAGTTTAGAAACAAGTGCACAAAGGGATTATTTGTTGAAAATAGCAGAGATTGAGAATAGTAATTACGAAAAAACAATAAGCCTTGCTTCACGTTTTTTAGATGAATTGTCTGATGACGAAAATGCTTTAAAGTATTTTAATAGGGCATTGAAAATAGCTGTTGATAGAAGTGGTGGCTTAGGAAATCCTGACATAGCATCAATACATCAAGATATAGGTAAGGTATATAATTTTCAAGGTAATTTCACTAAAGCTATTGAGGAATATAATTGTGCTCTTTCACTCCAAAAGGAATTAATGGGAGATAGCACTCGACATGTCGGACATAGTCTTATGTTAATAGGCATTACTTACAATTCTATGAAGAAATATGATTTGGCTTTAGACTATTATAAAGATGCCTTAAATATATATGAAAAAATTTTCAAAGAGAATAATAGCTCTGAGATAGCAAATATCTATAATAACATGGGGGTAGCCTACGAGAATGAAAAAGAAAATATGCAGGCACTTCATTATTATGAAATGGCTTTGAATATTCGAAAAGAATTGTATAATGATGATGAACACCCAGATATCGCTTATAGTTATAGTAATATTGCGGGCGTATACGATCATCTAGAAGAGTTTGACAAGGCTATAGCGTATTATCAAAAAAGTATTGATGTCTTAAAGAAATCAAAAGGTAGCAAGCACAAAGACGTTGGTCTTATGTATAATAACATAGCTGCAACTTACTACAATATGGATGAGTTAGAGACATCTTTGTCAAATTTCAACCAGGCATTAGAAATAATGAAGATCTTTTTGCCAGAGGACCATCCAAATATTAGAGCAATTATTGAAAACATAGAGACTGTTAAGAACGAAATAAAGAGGAACTAGTATGAAGATATTCCTGAGTTACGGACACGATGTGAATGCACCACTCATTGAGAAGATTAAAGAGTTTCTCTCGAAGGATGCGGAAGGAAACCTCAAACATGAGGTGTGGATAGATACGTCGGAAATTAAAGCAGGAAAAGACTGGCCAGAGAAGATTATCAAACGTCTATATATGAGTGCAGGTCAGTATAGTCGTTTGACAAATTCAACTCTTAGGAGAAATAATACATCAGTGGTTAGTTTTTATAAAAAAACAATCTTGTTTATGTGTCTATTTCACGTTTTGCTTATAGCAAATGCACAATCCACATTAAAGGGGATTGCAGTGGAGCAGAATTCTGGTTATACATTAATTCCGAATGTTTCTGTTTCATGTGATTATGCCGAGCCAATAACGACTGATGTCGCAGGAGCTTTTACTCTAATTTTTTCGAATATCCCATATGGACATCCTGTTCCTTTAGTTAGTATATGTAAAGAAGGGTGGGAAATCGTAAATAATGAGGAAATTCTGAATTGGGTAACAAGTAAAGATTTAATCTACAGAATAGTGCTGTGCAAAAGCGGGACTTTGTCTGATGCACGTCAAAAATACTATAACTTAGGAACACAAAACTACAAACAACTATATGAGAAGAAAAAGAAAGAAATAAAAGAACAGAAGAAAAAAAATAATATAATGCAGGATGAGTACGAAAGGCAGATAGGCGAGTTGGATAGACAATATCGTCGTATACGCCAAAAACTTTTGTATTATGCGGACAAATTTGCACGGATAAATAGGGATGATTTGTCTGAAATTGAAAACAAAGCTGTCGAATACGTGGATAAAGGAGAAATAGATAAAGCAATAACAATCTATGAATCTTCAAGAATTGTTGAGACTTTCGAAAAGCAATTAAATCTGCGTGATTCTATTGCTCTCAATATTCAGCACTTAAGAAAAGTTATGCTTAAACAAATGGAGTGCTACAAATTGGATGGCTCTCAGGAATCAATGCAGAAATGTGACTCAATTCAAAGGGTTTATGATAGTTATTAAGATAGGAATATGAGACAAATTAAGATTTTCATAGCATCTTCAGCAGAATTAGATGAAGATAAAAAGCAGTTTGACTTGTACTTCTCTGAGAAGAACAAGTTATATAGGCGTAAAAATATTGATTTCGTTCAGAAAACTTGGAAGGATTTTCCTAGTAATTTATCAAAAGAACGTCTCCAGAATCGATATAATGAATACATAAGGGAATGCGATATATTCATAGTCCTATTTCACAGTCGTATTGGTCAATACACCATGGAAGAACTTAATACAGCGTCCAGACAATATGAACAATCTGGTAAAAAACCACTCGTATATATTTATGTCAAAAGAAGTCCGCAGGAAAGCGAGTTCTTGGAAAAGTTGCAGGTGTTTTCAGAGAAACAGTTTGGCCATTTTTGTGATGTGTATGAAACATACGATGATTTATTTAGACATTTTGATGGCCAGCTACAAATGTTAGAAGATGAGGGGATTATCAACCCAGATATTATTGATATTCCCAAAATCTTAAGACAAGTTCTACTATGGCTTTGTCCCTTTTTCTTAGTGCTTCTCACACTTTTATGTTTTTTATTATTTTCAACAAAAAATGTAAGCATTAGGCTACGAGAGTTACAGCATACAGAATTGCCTTTTCGGAAAGGAGCGATGGAGGTTGAGTATGGCAGTCATTCTAAAAAAATTATAATAAACAGCATTGATGATGACATAACAATTTCAGATATGTCATATTTTGATTTTCTGACAACCCCCATACATGTAAAATTTGTGGCAAAAGGCTTTTATCCAATTGATTCTGTTATAACACGTAGTTCTGTTATAGAATTATCAGCAATCAGAGACAACACATTTGGAGTAATAACAGGAATCGTTGTTGATGTAAATGGAAATGCTGTTGATTCTGCAATTGTAATCATAAATAACCAAATTTGTCAAACTGACAAATTTGGTAAGTTCAATATTGAAGTTCCAATTAAAGAACAGAAAACATCATACAGGATACGTATAGAGAAGGACGGTTTTGATTTGTATGAGAAAGAGAATCTTCCTCCTTCATCAACAGGGAATATGCGCATTCAATTACACAATCGAGACATATGAGAGGTTTATTATTATTACTATCTTGTTACTTTTCATTATCGTGCCTTGGACAAGTACAGAAAGGATTTGCTGTGCTTCAAAATTCAGGTAAAAAAGGATTATCCAATGTGTCAATCAATATAGACAACGCAATCCCAACAACTAGCGATGTTAATGGCGAATTTGCAATAGAAGTCCCTAATCATAATCCAGGTAATAGACTAATAGTCCAGGATATTAGCCATCCAAAATACCTTCTTGTAAACAAACGAGAAGTTGAAAATTGGGTTTATTCTCCTCAAAAGAATTATCGTATAGATTTTTGCCCTCCTGACGAGTATTATAGTCGGGTAGATAACTATTATCATATTGGTAATGACAATTACAAAAATGAATTACAGAAGAAACTTGATGAATTGGAAGAACTGAAACGAGATGCGAAGCTACGACAAGAGGACTATGCCAAAAAGTATCAAGAGCTATATAATAATTATAATGCCCAAACTAGGGAATTAGGGGGGTATTGTGAAATGCTAGCTGCCGTAAACGTCGATTTTTTGGATACCCTTGAGCTTACAGCAATAAATTATGTAGATGCAGGTCGCATAGATCTAGCCATTTCTATATATGAACACGCAAATTTGAAAGAAAAGTATGAGAATGCAATAAATCAACATAGAACTATTAATGAGGAATTACGAGAGGCAATTCCACAGTTAGACCGATATTTCACAATTCTTATGCTGAAGGGCGGAGATGAACAAATTGAAAATGCTGGTAAAATACTTAAACTGATAGCAGATTATGATACTCTTAATGAAAAAAGAAATCGCGAATATATTGATTTTACCATAGGTCATCGTAAGTACGATATTGCTTTAAAATATATCAACAGAACCCTTTCTTATATAAAAGATCCATATACAGAAATAGAGTATTTACTTAGAAAGGCATCAATTTTAGATGAAAGGCATGAAGATGATGCCGTTTTTGGAATATATGCAAAAATTGACACGATCTTCGCGAGTTTGCCGAATGATGACATAAAGTATATTGCGATTCAGATTATCTACCAGGATTATTTAGGCAGATTATTTTATCGTAGGGGACTATATAACAATGCATTTTTATGTTATAGAAAACGAGTATATTATTTGGCAAATTATCTTAAGGATACTGATAATAGACGAAATGAACTTAAAAGATGTTATTACATGATGCTGGATTGTACCACAGAAATGGACTCTTTGGATAAAATGGAAGAAGTAAAAACCGCCTTAGATTCACTATCTATTGATAGCCAAGACAGTATACTCATTTCTCTTAGCAGAAGTTCATATTATATTAAACGCCAACAATTTGATAAATCTTTGTGTGAACTAAAAAAGATTGAGAATGATGTCCGAGCCTGTTTGAAAAAGGATTTCTATGCTTCAATCGGGTTACATATGTCATTTCTTTCAAACCTTTTAGCATCCTATGCAGGAACAGATTCAATTTTGGAGGCAGAAAGGATAATAGAGGAAGGGGATGCCCTATTAATGGATTTATCTGACATACAGAAATACGAATTAGGGGGTGCTCTGGCAATATACTATACAAACAAAATGTATCTTAGGTTAAGTCAAAGGAAATATAATGATGTTATTGATTTGATGGATACATGTGCGTTGTATAAACAAGATACGACCAAAGATTTATTAATGTGTCAAAATTGGATGGCTGCATTGATAAAGGCAGACAAGGATTACAAAATTATGGATTTTGGTTATAGTAAACCTGTCTATATACAAACTATACTTCATCCTCAAGATAAAAAAGCAAATGAATTGTTTTACCAATTCTGTTCTGTCATGAATATGGCAGGATATACTAGCATCTGTAGAAAGTTTGAATTGGAAAGATGGAGAAAGATAAAAAGTCAAAGAAACGACAAGATCAAATTGCAATGTGTGCTCAACATAGCGAACTCTTATTTTCGAGATAACAAGTTGGATTCTACGTACTACTATCTGAACAAATGTGAGAAGTTTGCTAATAAAGTGCGAGATACTTCAGATTCTATTTTTAGCATGCTTTATGACGAAAATGTTTTTAATTATTATATGGCTAGTAAGCAATTCAAAAATGCAAAGAAAGTATTTAAGAAACGACAAAAAATGTTCCCAACAGCTTATCTGGGATATATTAGGATGCAATTGTGTATGGCTCTTCTAGAGAATTCCAATTCATCCTTTTGGCGAGATATCCAAAAAGGAATGCATTTATTACAGGAAAACGATTCTTTGCATTTTGTCATTGCTGATATGGAACAGAATATTTGTAATGCTATTTCCCGTGAAATAGATAAAGAATTTTTAGAAGCTATTGATTTTTATAATAAGGCCTATAAGCAATGTGAAAAGCTTTGCAGAACAAACCCTATAAGGTATTGCTTCTGGGAGTCATATATAATATACAAAATATCTCATTGCAGTTATGAGATAGATAGTTATGATCTTTTATGGCATTCTGTAGAATTGTCAATTTTAAACTATAAAAACTGGAGTTCACATAATAAATATAATGTTAGTTTTTTAGGAAACAACATTAATCCTATAACGATTATGTTTAAGGACGATGTAACAAAGTTCTCGGATTTAATGATAAATTGTGCGCAATATAATTCGTTTTCAGCATGTGTGGCTGATATTTTATTAAGAGCCGCTTCTAAAAATGATGTAAATGGACTTGCAAATCTAATTGCATCAGTATCAAACAGAGAGATTCCATTGTTGAATGGTGTCCTGTATAAAGAAGATCTTCCTATAACTCTTGCAAAAATGAAGGATGTTATGAATATCAACAATGAAGTATATGATACGATTATTAATATACTTAGAGAATTGTAGAACAGAAAAATATAGCAGATAGAATAGTCAACACTAGGGACAGGTACATGTCACGGGTTGGGGATTAAACAACAAAAGGTAAAGAAGCATGAAAATATTCCTAAGTTACGGACACGATTCGAATGCGCCGCTCATTGATAAGAGAAAAGAGTATCTCTCGAAGGATGCGGAAGGGAACCTTATGTATGATTAAGATAAGTAAATGTTAGTTGATTAATACAAATGAAACAAGTGGATACACTCTATAGACAAGTAGAATGCGCTATTCGTCAACATGAAGAATATCTCAATGTCGGGAATAGTGTAACGGAAGTAGAAGTCCGTCATGCTATCCGTTGGGTGATGCGTGATAATCCTGATATATTCTGGTTTGTTCACCAGTATCATTTTGACAAAGATAATGGAATGCTTTCATTCAGATACAGGTGTTCTCCCGAAAGGAGTGCCATTATTCAAGAGAGCATCGATGATGTTGTGGTGAATGATTTCCAGATTGCCTGTGTCCGAACATTGCCTCAGTTAGAACAGGTAGCATACGTCTATAAATGGATGCTTGCCTATTGTAACTACAATACTAACTCTGCGTACAATCAGAATATTGACAGTGTTTTTGTCAGAAGGAATTCTGTATGTACGGGATATGCCAAGGCTGCACAATACCTTTTCAAGTTGCTCGGGATTGAATCGCGTCTTATGTTTGGACGACTAAATAATGACAAAGAATACGGCCGTCATTGCTGGAACATCGTATGCATACAAGGACGTTATTACCAGCTGGATATTTGTTTGGGAGATTTGTCCCTTGAAGATGTAATGAAGAAAGCGGGAGCCGCTACAATACAGCGTTATGGCGACTACAACTACAATTGCTTCTGTGTATCTACGGAGAAAATTTTGAAAACACGTTCAATTGAAGATCTGGAAACTCTGCCGCTATGTGAAAGTACTCTTCCTACGGACGAAATCGAATGGTTGTCACGTATAGATATCAAAGAACGGAAAGGAGTTCTTGGATGTCAATTGACGCATATTGGCAGCTCTGCAGACATATTCCTTTGCACAAGAGATAAAGATATAGTGTTGAAAAGGTTCCGAGAGAGCAATACGCAAAAATGCAAGGATGAATATGGGTTCATGGACAGTTTGAGGGGATGTAATCACCTGCTTCAGTTGGATAACTCCTATAGCGATGTGGGGAATAACATTCTCGCTATAGAACAATCGACTCCTATCGTTGATCTATTCTGTAGTCACTACTATCACCCGACCTTAAATGGTGTATTGAGGATGATTAAAGACATCACCCTTGGATGGCAGGAGTGTCAGCAACAAGGCATAATGTATCGCGATATTCATATTTGCAATATCTATAAGGCAAATGATGGAAGATACAAGTTGGGAGATTTTGGTAGTTGTACCTACGAATTCAGAGAACTAAGGGAGCGTGTTGGCAATCCGTGGTTCATGTCGCCAGAAACGTATATAAGTGGACAATTTGATGAACGTTCTGCGGTCTATTCCATTACGGCTGTATTGTATTTCGTCCTGAATGGATTACGACCATCATTTGTAGATGGAAATAATGAGGAAGAGGCATTACAGCGAAAGATGAATGGAGAGGCTTTGCCTGAACCGGTATTACTGCACTCCTTCCCCAAGGATTTGAAAGAAGTTATCATGATTGAGCTTTTTGCAAGAGGCTGTGCTTTCTACCCTTCAAAGAGAATACAGACTTGCAAAGAATTGTTGCACGTCATAGATTTATTACGCTCAACCTTAAAGAATCAAAGAATTGAACTAAGATTTGTTCAACAAGGTGCAGATACGATTCTTGACAACAAGACCATTCCCAATGTATATATTCCTCGGGATATTCATCATAGGTTTGCATATGGTGAAGAAGTGGAACGTATGGCAATATCTGTATATTCTCCCCTTCAAGAAGATATTGAGGATATGGCAACAACAGCTGCGCCTTCTTTTTTTGACATTGACAACGATGGATCTTACAAGAGTAACCTTGATTTTGATGATTTGGTTGATCTTAATGATTTGCCAGCAGAATTAAGAGCAGCACTTGAAGGTGATGATGTTGATGGGACCTCAATTCCCATGTCGGATGAAGTAGAAAACTATTGTCGAACAATGGGAATTGGTGAACCGACTTTTAGGGGGGCAGGCAAGGAAAACTCTCCTCAAATAAACGATGATGGATGTGTTTCTCCAAAACGCAAAACATCAAGCGAACCTACTACCTTTAGTCCGTTTATTCGCAAACGAAGTTTCTGGAACAAATTTTTTGGTAAAACCTATGAGACATATAGTTCCATTTTCGCTCCAGCGGAAGTTAAACGAAAGTCTCACATGCTTGTGCAGGTGTACCTACATCTATATGAAGAAACGGAGAAGGTAAAGAAACTGGCTCAGGAATCAGACAAAAATGCGGAACGACGTGATTATTTTCCGTTGCAATGCAAATTGAAGAAAGGTGACAAGGTGGATGTACTTTTGAATATCTATGGTGAAACGTTGCTGGTGTCAAAAAGGAGTTACGTAATCTGGCGAGGACATTTCGTAAAATGCAGTTTTGATTGCTCGGATGTTTTAAGTGATATTGATGCGGATGAATTGAGCTGCGTCGCATTGCTTTCTGTCAACGGAGTACCTGTTGGAGAAATGAGGTTTATTACAAAAATTGTTGAAACTCCAAGACAACTGAATCCTGAGATTATCGCACATAAGTATAGCAAGGTATTTATCTCGTATTCCCACCAGGATGAATCGAAGGTGAAGTTTCTGCACGAAGGATTGGAATTGGGTTCTGTGCCTCATTTCTTTGACCGCAAGTATTTGAAAGCAGGTGATGTGTTCCCGCAAGTGATACAGGACTATATTAATTCAGCAGATTTGTTTATCCTCTGCTGGTCAGAGAATGCCTCCAAGAGTGAGTATGTGCAGAAAGAGCGCTTGCAAGCTCTAGAACTTGCATTCCCACAGATAAAACCAGAACAAGTTGCAAAACTTCGGATATACCCCATGAGTATTGAGCCGCGTGCAGAACTACCTAGCGATATGAAGAATTATTATCATTTTGGTGAAATCTGATTGGAATTGTATTATGAGCAAGAACTTTGACATATTCATAAGTTACCGTCGAAAAGAAACGGCGGACAAGGCAGAACATCTGTTCGACTTACTAGAGATGGATGGCTATAAAGGGCAGGTGAGTTTTGACAGGGAGAACTTCGATGGAAGGTTTGACCTGGAGATACTACAACGATTGGATGATTGCAAGGATTTTATTGTGGTGCTTGCTCCAGAAACGCTAGCGGAACTGAATGAGGAAGACACGCATTGGTACGAGAAATTGGCAAGGTGTTCGGTAAGTGAGTTCCCCGGGATTGAAACCAAGATGAAGGCAAGTGGTGCAAGTCTCGACTTCGTGCGACTGGAGATAGCAAGAGCCATTGCAAAGGGGAAGCATATCATTCCTGTTGTTCCAGTAAACACGCCTGAGTATAACTTTGACCGACTTGTGCTTCCAGATGATATAACTTTGCTGTTGAAGGAACATGCGGAACGCTACCAAGACACCAAGGATTTCTTGTTTAAGGATATTCTGCCAAAGATAACGAAGAGGCTGAAGAGTAAGCCCAATAAGAATGGATGGATGAAGTGGGCAATCATAATGTTATTATTGCTTGCTATTGTTGCTGGTATAGCAGCATGGATGAAGTGGAGCCATGAGCGTAACCAATTTGATAATTGCAGAACACAAAGAGATTACGAGCAGTTGTCAGCCAACAGTTTATTCTTTGCTGGTCAATGCCAGGATTCGTTGCAAATGTTTGCCTCGTTGAAATCGCCATACGCACAGATTAACGATTCGAAGAATACGGAACGGAATGACTCCCTCAAGGTGAAGTGGAATGAGGACTGCTCATTGCAACAGCTACGTGTGCTTAGAAATCTCATCAACAATATGATGCAGGTTGAGAAGGGCACCTTCGTAATGGGTACTCCAGAACCGTTGGGATTGGAAGAGGCTCCACATGAGGTGGTAATAGAAACGGATTATTACATTGGGAAGTTCGAGGTAACAGAACAGGAATGGAATGTTGTGATGAAGGATTCGATGATTGGTGATTCGAAAATACCGATGACGTATGTTTCCTGGAATGATTGCCAACAGTTCGTTAGGAAGTTGCAATCTCTCACAGGACTTGTCTTCACTCTTCCTACTGAAGCAGAGTGGGAATATGCAGCAAGAAAGAATGGTGAAAATAGCAAGTATGCAGGTAGCGATAATCCTGAGGATGTTGCCTCTTATGAAACTAATACCGAAGACAAACCAATGACAATCGGCAAGCACGAGCCTAATGCTATGGAACTCTACGACATGTCTGGTAATGTATCGGAATGGTGTGAGGATGGTGGCGAAAGCAAGAAGAGAATCCGTGGAGGCTCGTTTATGAGCAGCAAAGAAGAGATAACAGTAACATACGCTGATGCAGCATCAATAGAAACCAGAAGCAAGGCAATCGGCTTGCGCCTTGTATTAAAACCATAAGGACAATGAAGAGAATATTACACTTTATTTTATTATGTAGCATCTGTGTGGGTGCATTTGGCCAGAGCAAAGAATTTGAGAATGTGTTCCGGGCTTGTACGCTGGCTCAATCATCTATGAGTGATGGTATTGGTAGTCAATCGGAGCTTAAAGAAGCTTGCAGTTTACTTACTTCAACAGATTGGTCACCTCTTATTCTTCAACAAGACAGCAAGAACGCTGAAGCGGCCATGAAGAACCACATGGTGTTCTCGCCTGAGTTTCTGAAGGATGTGGCAGATAACCGTAAGGTATATAAGAAAGCAAAACAATATGCAGAAGAACAAAATGCACAGCAACGTGGAGGTGACGTGCAACTATGCACCAAGTGCATCAAGGCCAAGCAGAAAATGACATATTACATCAGGGGTATTGGTAAGCCCATCAACATTGCTGCCGTTGCAGAGGTCAATGGATTGATAAACCTGAGTGTTATAGTAAAGGATGGTAAGGGCAAGGAAACTCCCTACAAGATCAATTCAGACGAATATAAGGGAGCGTCAACACGTAGGTTGCCTACCATCATTCTTCCCAAAGGATATTCGTATGTGTATATTACCATTGAAAACAAAACCGACAAGGACAAAAGTGTTGCAATCATCGTAGAGTAAAATTACCATCAATAAATATCATCAATATGAAGCGCATATACATCTTATTATTAATGCTCTTCTCTGTTTGTTCGCTATCCGCACAGACAGAAAAGGCCAAGAGCATGTATGAAGAAGTCGTAAGCGGAAAGGTTACGAAGGAGAAGTTTCTAAAGCAGGACTTTGCTGATGTTGACTCCACATCAATGCATGACCTTGCCGTCATGTTCTATCGTGCAGAAGACTATGCCATGGCTGGAAGTTGCTGGGAGGTGGCTCTCAGCAAGGTGAAGAAACATGGCAAGGCATACGAACAGATTATCAACTGCTTGTCGGCTGTATATACCGAGAATACCAATCCAGAGAAGATACAATGGCTAATGGATGTGATTGAGGATCATAATAAATGGGAGTTGCAGAAGGATTGTAACGACTATAAGTGTAAGCTGGAGCGCGCCCAGTACTACCTCATGCATGGTGATGAGGTGAAGGCAAAGCAACACCTCGGTGAGGCGATGGAACTGTGTCAGACAGAGGAAGAGCGTGTGGAAATAGATGAAGCCTACGCAAAAAGCTTGTTCGATATGCGTGACTTTGAAAGTAGTGCACAATATTACTATTCTGCATCAAAGAGATGGAAGAGTATCGGCAATACAGAAAAATCGGTCAATGCACTCTATTGGTCGGCACAAAACTACATGCTGTCATCCAAGTATGACGTTGCTGAGGGTTACGCTCGCGAAGCCATAGAAGCTTCAAAGTCGCAATCAACGGAAGAGCAGAATGAACTGTACCTGATGTGTGTGGCAAGTTTGGGTGATGCATTGTTCTGCCAACAGAAATACGAAGAGGCTCTGACTGTGTATAAGATAGAACTGGATGAATATGCTTCATGGCAAACAAACAGCGAGAAACATGCGGATGCCTTAGAAGATGTGGGAAAGGTAGAGGTTCGTATGAAACGCTTCGATGATGCAAAACTGCACTTGCAACAAGCTGTTGACATGTATAAAGCATTAGGAAAGGATGATAAGTATTCAAATACATACTCCGAATTGCTTGTATGTCTGAGAAAGGCTGGTGATAATGATACTGCCGATGCGATGGAGCATGAGGCTGACAAGAAACGGCAGGCAGTTTGGCAACGACTGCTGGACAGCGAATTGTCAAGTATTGATGTTGCAAAAAAATATCTCAGCAGTATGGTTTACACCAACTCGCTCAATACTATTGCGGGATGTTATTTCGGTCTTGACCAATATAAGAAGGCTGCTGAGTATTATGCACTATACACCAATACAATGCGTGACATGCTCAGAGAGAGATTCCTGCAATTGTCTGATGTTGACCGCAAACGAATATGGAAGGAACAGCAGGATCATATTGATGAGTTCCGCTTTGATATAGCCACTTTACCGGATTCCGTAAACAACCTTATGCCTTTGTTCATACCTACGCTCTATGATATGGAGTTGATTTCAAAGGGTATCATGCTTAACTCAGTGATAGAGTTTGAAAGGGTGCTTAATAATAGTAACGATACGAAGTTACTGGCTGTTTATAAGGAGATAAAGGACAACCAACAACAGATTGATGAGTTGCAACAGTCTGTATCTGATGAAAATTTCAGCAAAGTCATGTCATTAAAGCAGAAGAATTCCACTTTGGAACGCCAACTGATGCAAGGATGTGCTGCCTATAGCGACTACACCCAATACCTGTCATATACATGGAAAGATGTACAGGAGAAACTTGGTACAGAGGATGTGGCAATAGAATTCACTACCGTCCCAATGTCGCCATTGGATAAGGACAACTATCTGCTGGCACTCATTCTTACCTCTAAGGGTGAACCAACAATGGAGGTTGTCAGCACAAAGGCCATTCTGAAGAATCTGGAAAGCAAAGAGGACTTGTATGATAATCCACGCTATTATCAGTTTATCTGGGGATTCATGAAGAAGCATCTTGATGGCAAGAAGCGCGTGTATTTTGCTCCGGATAATAATCTGAGTAATGTGGCGATAGAATACCTGAAGGATGGTGAACTATCATTCTTTGAGAAGTATGAGGTCTATCGCTTGTCGTCAACCAAGGAGCTATGTCGTAGTTATCAGGAAACTGCAAGCAAGAAGTCATTGTGTATTTTTGGTGATGTGGATTATGAAACCGACTTGAAGGCTACGCAGAAGGGCGGCCTTGCTTTTGGACAACTCGCTCATGGCAAAGATGAGGTTAGCGGAATACAGCAGAACATGAAGAAAGCATTTGATGTGAAGGTCTATGATGGAAAGAAAGCAACAGAAAGACAATTCCGCATGCTTTCGGACAATAGTCCTTTGATCCTGCATATTTCTTCGCATGGAGAGTATAATGGTAATGCTACGACTACAGAGGATGAAGCGATGGATTATAGCATCCTGGCTTTTAGTGGCGTAAACAAAGGATCTTCAGACATAGAGAATGATGGAATTATTACTGCTACAGATGTATCGCAGCTGAACCTTCGCAACTGTGAACTTGTAGTTCTCTCTGCTTGTAAAACAGCTCTTGGAGGACAAGGCGCAGATGGCATCTTCGGTCTTCAAAGAGGATTCAAGAATGCCGGCGTACACAGCCTCCTTATGAGCTTGAAGCCTGTTTATGATGAAAGTACAGCAAAACTGATGGTGGCGTTCTATCGAGGTATTGCTTCTGGTAAATCAAAACGGCAGTCCTTGCTTGATGCCCAAAAGGCAGTTAAGGACCAAGGATTTAAAGATGGAAAATATTGGGCTCCATTCATACTGCTGGATGGATTGGATGAATGTATTGTAGAATAATGATTATGGAACAACCGAAAAAATACTACGCATTTATCATCAGGGAGAGAATAAATGATAAGAAAAACAAGAAACAAAAACGTTAATACAATATGACAAACGAAAGAATAATAAAACTATGTAAGGAGAAAGAGCAGGAACTGCTCAAGAAATATTTTGGCAACCTTGTGAAGGAGGCGGCCATAGAGAGTCCTGAGACCATTGGAGAGTACACGAAAGACCTGCCGCTAAGGATAGAGGCAGAGTACAAGGCATTTCTTGAAGAGTTGTGGAAGGAGGTGGCAGCAGATGGGTTAAAGGGGACACCCCTCATCCTTGAGGAACAGCAGTTGCGAAAACTGATGACTGACGACGACCGTGAGTTGATAGAAGTGGCTCATAAAGAGGCCATAGAACAAACCATTTGGGAACGAATCACCAAGTCGAACCACAAGGACGTGACGTACTACAAAGGGTTGCTCGAGGAATATACACGTGATTTGCTGATGGTGATGCGTGAGGACTTTCTGGAGGAGATTACGGGACATCATATCGAAAATAAAGCTTTTGAGGATGATTGATGATAGATTTAGCGGGTTGGTCAAATCTCTATCGTTGTTATCAATCTTAAAATGCAAGAAATATGAAACAGAAAACGTACACACCGCAGCCTATAGACACGAATGATGTCATGCTGCCAGTAGAATTGGAACAGTTAGTAGAGGAGATGTCCAAGAACGTGCATGAAGTCTGGTCCGAGACTCGTATCAGTCAGGGGTGGACTTATGGTCCGGAGCGCAACGACGAACTCAAGACTCACCCCTGTCTGGTTTCCTACGAGGAACTTCCGGAAGAAGAGAAGGAATATGACCGCAACACCTGCATAGGCACTCTGAAACTGATTTTGAAGTTAGGATTCAAGATTATTAAATGATGAAAAAGATTAATATGGTGATTATGAAGACTATATTATCTTTGTTGTTTTCACTCCTTGTCTTGGGTGTAGGCGCACAGGACTTAGCTGTGTATGAGGCTTATGGGCCTGTGAAGCAGATAGTGTGGGAGATAGGCTCTTGTCTCGTTCCGTATCTTAGAGGAATTCATAAATTTGATAAGAGGGGCAAAGAATCAGAGTTCATAACCCGCTATTTCGCCGAGCGTGATAGAAAAGGCAGGATGGCACGTGAGGGGATGGATCCCACTGACGCCTACGAATGGATATATGACTCAAAAGGCCGCGTGATACAATGCAATTGCTTACTTCGAGGAGATTATGAATTCTTTGAATTTAGTGTCCGCTTATTCTACAACGAGAATGGCGAGGTAAAGATGTATAGCAGTTTTGATGGTCAAGTCCCACGAGAGTTCTCCAATTGGGTGGTTGTCATCACCAAGCGTGACCGTCATGGGAACTGGATTCAAAGGGAATTGCGAGAATTGAGAATGGGGAAGGATTTGCGTATCTGTAGAGAATCAAGAAATATTATTTACTACTAACTAAAAAAGAGCGATTATGAGACGAGTAATTATATTGACAGTTTCGGTGCTGATTGGCACAGCGCTGCTGTTGACGGCTTGCAAAGGCAAGAAAGAGGCATATCCGGAGGCTATCATTGTGTTGGGCTATCAGATGTCCTCGAATGGAGGAGCGTGTGGCGATTATTGGTATGTCCTGCCTGATGGGTACTCTGTTCATGAGCAGGATTTGGAAGGTGATGTGTTCTCAGAAACGGCCCACTATATTGTCAACAAGGACTCCATGACCATCCAACTCTTTGAACATGAGCAGTTCGAGGGTGTCATGCAAAGCCATACGGGCTATCTACTTAGAGTAGATCTGGAAAAACAAATCCTTACCTACCGCTATGTAGATTGCAACGGAAACATGGATGAGGGTATCCAAGATGAGCCGAATGACGATGACGAAGACGAGGTGATATGGATTGATGGCGACGATGAAAAAAGGTGGATTATAGCAATGTTCCCGGCATCACAGGACCAAGCATCAAACATGTTGACTGGGAAGGCTTGAAAGCTCTTTTTGCTCAATGAACATAACAAGTCCGCTTCAACAAGTTATCCGCCATTTCGAGGAATAACTGTAAAAATATTAGCATCACATAGACGGGATAAAATATATAAATAATATGTATTCACGACAAGAGAACAACGAAGAGAAGATAATTGATTTATCGGACAGAACCCAATACCCGGCTAGTGTGTTGGCAGACTTGAATTATACTATTGCCTTAGGTGATGATAGTGAGAATTTTCTGGGTTTCCTTCGTGGTAAGTGGACTCAGCCCAAATTCCATTGGGGATGGGATGATATTACACACGAAGAAGCGGTGAGGACGGACTTCTTGTTCCGTGCCTTAAGCTTGATGAATCTCCA
>Ga0247610_10003117_pt1 | contig 18504 bp, 14 predicted proteins | sample 174DNAGHGhighgp2_FD_193483 | JGI IMG/M metagenome (GOLD analysis project Ga0247610, IMG submission 193483) | Sheep rumen microbial communities from Palmerston North, Manawatu-Wanganui, New Zealand - 1742 DNA GHGhigh gp2 | ecosystem: Host-associated > Mammals > Digestive system > Stomach > Rumen... | reverse complement strand
ATGGTCTCTATACTCTTGCTGTGGGCAAACCACTTGTCCTTCACACTCGACTTCACATTCTTGTTCTGTCGTACTTCATAAAAAATCTTCGCCATACTCTAAATAATTAAGGTTTTTAAATTGGTTCGCTCGGCTTTGCCGCTTGGCTCCGCCAAGAATAATGTTACTTACTCTCTTGTCTCTCATAGCAGGGGCGCCACCTACCAGATTAACGCATCGCATTTTTCCTTAATGCAATGTCAAGTAAGGTGCAAGGCGAGTGCAAATCGAACTTGTTCGCTTTTGCCGAGCCGCAGCCCTTACTCGCACCTGTAACCTCTTGATTACAGGTGCAAAGGTACAAAATAAAATGTTACCCACCAAACGTTTTTTGGACCTTGTTTTGTTTGTAAATAAATATTACTTGTATCAAAAGGAGCCTAATTGACAATTCCAAAGATTCTCCCAAGCAATCTAAGAGATAGTCCGCCATTTTCTATAAAATTCTCGTAAACTATCTGCCAGATTCTGCCGTACTGCTCAAATCGCCCTGTTTTAGCCGACGGTGGTTCATTAGTTCATTGGTTCAAAATGTAAAATCAAGTGATGGGGTACCGAGGTATAAATTAGCTTTATCTATTGTATATATTATAATATATATAATAGATAATATAATATATAATATAAATTAAGTTATCTTCTTGTACCACTCTTCTGGGAATTATAGTGCAGGTTAGTGCAAAAATGAAAACGGATTTGAACCAATGAACCAATGAACCACCGTTGTAAGACACTCCGCTTTAATGGCCTTGCTTGCCGGACCAACCGGGGCTATCCATCTTAAGCGGAGTTTAAAAGTGCTTCTATTTTAATGAGTCGCTTGCCGAACCAACCGGGGCTCCCATCCTAAATAGGTTCCTTTCACGCTGCAAAGATACGAAGTAATCCTATAAGTTCCAAATATTTTGGGACTTTTTTTGTTGCACGACGATTTTTCTGGCAAAGTTCTTCTTTATTTCCAATTTTATTTGTATCTTTGTGCCTTGATAAGATAAACCGAGACTTATGATCGAAGAAAGTATAGTGGAACTAGATATATTTGAGGAAGAATGTAAATGGCTTGCATGCGAAGAGCCTTGCAGGGATATTGCTGTATTGCTGGAAGATCTGCAGATTTTGCATGGCTCAGGTTTCGTGAATCAGCTTAAGCTTATCGCTGCACATAGGGCATTTTATCCGATAAAGGGCGAAACAGATATACACACTACGGGAGGCGAAGGTGGCGAAGATTACGAGAATCTGCTTAATGCTGCCAGAAAAGCCGTAGATCATGGTTATCGAGTATTCATCTTGCCAAATCCTAAGGGCGTACGAACCGCAGATTTCATCTTTGAGCGAAAGGGCGTGTACAAGATGTTTGATTTAAAGACAATATCAGGGAAGAATTCGGTTGGTAATAGGCTGAAGGACTCTATTGGTCAAACAAATTGTGTATTGTTGCATCTTGTATGTGATTATAATGTACGCAACTTAACTCAAGAGATAAAGCGTTATTTCGAAATGTCATCAGAAGTATCCGAGGTGTTGATCTTTACAGGAAAGAAGGAAATTTCGATAAGGCGAAATATAGCAGCCAGTAAAGGATTCTTGAAGATGATGATTAATAGCTTCCGAAAATAAATAAAACCACCCGGAGGTGGTTTTAAATGGGTAGTGACGTATACGGCTTGCCCTCTCGGGAAACTTACCCGGATAGCCAAAACTTACGTTCTGACGGTGCAAAGATACGAAGTATAATTGAAAGTTCCAAATATTTTGGGACTTTTTTTATTTCCAGACGATTTTTCTTGCTAAGTTCTTCTTTATTTCCAATTTTATTTGTATCTTTGCAATCAAGTATCGGCTGATCGTCGTAACACGACGCTGCTTCGGCAGAAGGCTACCTGGATGTAAAGTCCTCAGCCTCAGAGCCTCAGGGGAGGTGCCGGTATGACTTTTGAGGGTTAAACAATAGCATCAGCTATTTATTCAGTGTATCGTGAAACCTAGGAAATTTCATTGATTGTAACACTTTGAATAAGTCAGCCGATGCCCGTGTGTATAGCGCGGGCATGACTTATATCTAGTGTTACAGGTATTCCTAGGACCGCACGATACGAGAGAAGAGCCATTGCTCGCGCTTCTTTTGTGTCCTGAGGTCTCTTGGTGTATACCTGTAAAATCCTGAAGATAGAGTCTGATTGCCCTAAAACTATCGTATGGCAGGTGAAGTACTGACAGACATAAAAGACTACATTGCACAGACCACTCGCAACAAGATAGTGATCTGTCGTGACAGCATTGGTGAACTTGAGTTTATCAATGTTGGATATGATTTGTCTAAGCTTCTATACAAGAACAGCTATAACTACGAAGAGGCTGTCAGAGCCATTCTCGATAAAACCTTTCACGATGATACCATCGGTAACTATTTGGCCTTGACAAATATTGCCATCTTATTTGAACCTGAATTAAAGATTAACGTTAGCGACATCCTTGATGCTTATTCCAAAAACCAGTGCTTGATTATTCAGTCAGACTTTGATATTCACCAATGGACTAATCTCAATGGCTTGTCGTACAAACTAATATAACATTATGAAGTATAGTGAGCTTATCCAATTTGAACCGCTTAATGAGGTCGTAAAGTTTAATCGACTCAGTGAAGAAGAATATCGCAAGAATCTGGTAAAGACCTATGTGTTCTCTAAGGCCTACGAGGATACCATCATCCCGGAGGTCTGCAAGAATCTGGACTACACAGCCAGTTACGACACTTTTGGCTTACAGATTGTAGGTACATACGGTACTGGTAAGTCACACCTTATGTCGCTGATTTCGCTTGTGGCAGAAAACTCCGATTACCTGCCATTGGTTAAGAATGAGAAGGCTGCCCAAGTATTGAAGAATATTGCTGGCAAGTACAAGATAATCCGCTTTGAACTTGGTAGTGCTGATGAACTTTGGAACCTGATTTGTCATCAGATAGATCTCAAGTTCAGCGAATGGGGCATTAGCTACTCCATCGCAGCAGACACCAAGCCAGACATGTATAAGGATAAATTGCTCCGAATGATGGCCCAGTTCGAAGCCACATTCCCTGACAAGGGATTGATGATTGTCATTGACGAGATGCTTTCCTACCTGAAAGGACGTAGCGGCACAGACAAACTCAACAGAGACCTTGCTGTAATACAAGCGCTGGGCGAGATGAGCGACCATTCCAAATTCCGTATGGTGTTTGGCGTGCAGGAACTCATCTATACCGCTTCTGCGTTCCAGTTTGCTGCAAAAATGCTGAATCAGGTGAGCCAGCGTTATCGTCAGATAGAAATAACCAAACAGGATGTACAGTTTGTAACAGAACAGCGTATCCTAAAAAAGACTGATGCACAGAAACAGGCCATCAGGAAACACCTTTCCAAGTTTTCAGAATTCTTCACAGACATTCATGCCAATTTGGAGAGTTATGTTGACCTGTTCCCTGTCAACCCATCCTTCTTCGAGAACTTCCAACAGATTAAGATTGGTAAGAGCCAGCGTGAGATATTAAGAACATTGTCTCAGAAATTCGAAAAGATAGCTAATCAGGAAGTGCCAGAAGATAATCCAGGACTCATCTGTTACGATAGTTACTGGGAAGATATGCAAGCAGCCCAGATGCAGACATACGCTGATGTTCGAAGAGTAACAGAGATTATGCAGACTATCCATCAGAAGATTGATGATAACTTCACTGGCATTCGTGCCAAGAAAGCACCATTGGCCCACAGAATAGCCAATGCCTGTGGTATTAAGATTCTGCAAGACTCACTTGAAAAGACTAATGGTACCAATGTTGAGAATTTGGTAGATGACCTGTGCTATCTCGATGCTGGCTGTATCAGTAGAGAGTTCCTGATAGATACTATGAATGTAACAGCCTCACAGATTGTTACTGCTACTGTTGGCCAGTATTTCGAGAAAAACGATACCAATCAGGAATTCCACATCAGAGTGGAAGGTGGCGTAAACTACGAGCAGAAAATCAAGGACTATGCTGAAACCATGAGTGCAGACAATAAGGACAGCCATTTCTTTGATTATCTGGCAGAAATGCTTACGATAGACGTTGAACAATACAGAAGAGAGTTCAAGATCTATCAGCACAGGATAGACTGGAACTCTCACAAGGTAATGCTTGATGGCTACATATTTATGGGTAACCCAGCTGAGCGTAGCACCACTCATCCAGAGCAGAACTTCTATATCTACTTCATGCCAATCTTTAACAAGGAGAATATCAAACATAGTGACGAGTCAGATAGTGTGTATTTCCATATGGAGCACTATAGCGATGAGTTGAAACAACTGGTGGAACTCTATGCAGCTTGCGAAGCATTGATAGCCAGTGTTGATAGTTCGCAGAAGCCTTTCTATCAACAGTTTAAGAAACAATACGAGGATAAATTAAAGCCAGTATTCAATCGCGACTTCGTACAATGTACAGAGGTTTACTATCAGGGCGAGAAACAAAACATTACCCCACAGATGCTGACAGGAGCATCCAAGGATCAGGTTGTGGATAGTATAGCATCGCTTCTTTTGGAGGATTATTTCTGCGACAAACTGCCCAACTATCCTAAGTTTACCCTGTTGAAAGGAGTTCTTACCAATACGAACCGTGCAGACAATGTAAGGCGTGCCAGAATGAAGATAGCCAACCCTACACAATCTAATCATGAGGGTGAAGCTATCCTTGCAGGCCTTGGACTGCTTCAGGAAAACCAACTGAGTATTGAAGGCAGTATCTATGCACTTAGTATCAAGAAAAAACTGGAAGATAAAGGTCTAGGTCAGGTGCTTAATCGTGACGAAGTCCTCTATCGTTTCTACAGAGAATGGGAAAATGATTGGCGTAGTCTTGATTACCACATAGAATCAGATTTGGAGTTCTTAGCATTGGCTACACTCGTAGCTGTGGGAGAAATCGAGATAGATTATCCTGGTGGCAAAAATATCAATGCTGCCAATCTACGAGAAATCGTCGACCTTCCTTTCGATAGTTTCTATAGCTTCTCTCATGTTCGCAGGCCTAAGGGTTTGAATCTTGCTGCTGTTAGAGAATTATTCATTGGAATTACAGGCATTGATAAGACCAGCCAGTTGCAGAACCCAGATATTTATTTGGATCTTGTAAGTCAGGCAAAGGCCATCGCTGCCAATTCTGTAAAGTGTAGTCACGAATTAGGCAATGGTATCTATCTGGGTGAGGTAGAGATTATTGGAGAAAGCGAAGCTTCTACTATTAAAAGCCAGCTTTCGGCCTTGGCAGGACTGTGCGACAGAATTCCATCATACGCATCATATCCCAAGATGCGCAACCTGCCTCAGGAATGGACTGCGGAGGTGCTTCATAATCAGTTCAAGGCCAAAGACAATATTGCGCGTATCAAACAGGCTATCAAGTTCAAGGACGAATTCCTGTCACGCATCAACTATCTAAATGAAGCTCAGAAATACATGACCAGTGACGACATGAAAAAGCTCACTGAGACAGCATTGGCAAAGATAAGTCAGGTGGTAGCTGATATGAATAGTGAAAGTATCGTTTCATCCTATAAGGCTGAACTGGATGATATCATAACTCAATACGCCAATTGGTATTTTGGTGAGTACCAGCGTATGCACATCACTGAGATTGAAGATACGGAGAAGCGCAGAATCTTGAACGATAATAACAAGAAGGTGTGCGATGCTGTATGTGGCGCCGATTATGGCAAGGGCTTCTTCTCTGTGGCAACTCAATACACAGAATGGCAAAAGAAAATGAATAGTTTGACTGTGGTTCCATCGTATATCACACCTGACTACATAAAAAATACTCCTAACGTAGGTTTTGACCCCAAGGACTTTCAAGGTAAGCAACTACCTAAGTTGTCAGTTTTGAAAGAAGAACTGGATGGTATCACTAATAGTATTGACGAAACGCTTCACCAGATATTGAGCGACAATGAACTGTTAGTTAATAAAGATGTATTAGACGATGGGCAACAGGGGCTTCTTTTACGCTTCACCAATGGTGAGCAACTTTCGCCAGCTAATGCGGGCCGTTTGGTTGAAATCGTGGTAAAATTGCATGAAGGAATTCATCGCATCCCCATTACGATGGATGACATAAGAACAAGAGTATTAAATCGTCCAATGACTCCTAATGACGCCGTAAAGGCTTTCAAAGACTACATCAAATCTTTGATTGGTGACGGACAGGAGGATAATACTAGAATCATTTTAAAATAAGGATATATGGCAAAAGAGACAGAAGGTATTCTCTTCTCTACAGAGGAGATGAATAACATGATAAAGGATTCGTTGCAGTTCCAGCAGAATCAACCTGTGGTATGCTTAGGTCGCGAATTCCCCAATGACCAGGCACGTAGAGAATATTATCGCGAAGAACTGCGAAAGAAATTGCCAGAACTACGAAAGATAGAGGGATTCCCTATTGGCGAGGATGACGACATTATCAATCTCTCAGATCCTCCATACTATACGGCGTGTCCCAACCCTTGGCTCAATGATTTCATTGCTGAGTGGGAACAACAGAAGGTACAACTGGAAGCTGAAGGCAAACGCAAATCTGACTTTGAAGTGAAGGAGCCGTATGCAAGTGATGTAAGCGAAGGAAAGAATAATCCTGTCTATACGGCACATACATACCACACGAAAGTTCCTCATCCCGCTGTGATGCGCTACATATTGTATTATACTCAGCCAGGCGATGTAGTGCTTGATGGTTTCGCTGGAACAGGTATGACAGGAGTGGCTGCCGCATCATGTATTAATGGCAATGACGAGATTGCCAGGCGTATAAATGGTGAATGGGAAAGAATATTTGGAGCCAAGCCTAAATGGGGCATACGACATGCAGTGATAGGTGATTTGTCACCCTATGCAACAAACATTGCCTATTTCTATAACACTCCTGTTGATGTAATGGCGTTAAAACGAGAGGTTGAGCGCATTAAAAAGGAGATGGAAGAAGAGTGTGGATGGATGTACACCACATTGGAACCAGTAGAAAAGGGTGTTGGCAAAGACAAGCATATAGAGATGGAAAAAGGTTGCATCTCTTTTGTTGTGTGGAGTGATGTCAAGGTATGCCCATCTTGTGGGAAGGAGTTTGTGTTTTGGAATCAGGCTTATGATAATGATAATAAGTGTATGAAAGATTCATACTATTGTCCTCACTGCAATGCTGAGCAACCAAACAAGTCAGAACTTACAGCAACAGAGACATATTTTGACGAGGCTTTACAACGTCCTATGAAAAGGGTAAAACAAGTACCTGTCATTGTTGTTGGTAAGGCAGGTAAAGTAAAGATACACCGTGCTCCTACAAAGTATGACTTTGAAGTTCTTAAACGTATTGAAGAAATAGAAATCAAGGATTTCTTCCCATCAGACGAGTTGCCAGAAGGATATAATACTGAGCAGCCCAAAAAGACAAAACATATTTTCCATGTTCATCAGTTTTATACAAAGCGTAATCTTATTGCATTGGCAAAGCTTTATAATAAAATAGAAAAATCACCGTTAGCACAAGAATTACGTTTTCTTTTTACTGGAATGTTGGTTTTGTCTAGTAATATGAATCGTGCCCGTGTATCCAATCCATACAATCGAGGAAAGGGTAATTTAACAGGTACTTTATATGTTCCAGGTGTTCCTACTGAAACTTCAATAATTGATCAAATCGGCGAGAGACTTGACACTATGCTAAAGGCTGTTGCAATACTTGCTAAAAAACGTCCCAACGTTCAATATGTAGGCTCTGCCGATAGTCTTACATTACGAGATAATACTATCGACTATATTTTCACAGATCCACCTTTTGGTGCAAATATTAATTATTCAGAATTAAATTTTATACCTGAACCCTGGCTACGTGTTATTACAAATAATGCCCACGAAGCAATTGAAAATACAGCCCAAGGAAAGAGTGCACAGACCTATCGAGATACGATGACCTGTTGTTTTGCTGAGTATTTTCGCGTATTGAAACCTGGTAGATGGATGACTGTAGAATTCAGTAACACGTCTGCTGCTGTGTGGAATTCCATACAGAACTCTTTGCAGAGTGCAGGTTTTATCGTGGTAAATGTGTCAGCACTTGATAAGCAGCAAGGTTCCTTTAAGGCAGTTACCACAACAACAGCTGTTAAACAAGATCTTGTAATTTCATGTTATAAGCCATCAGAAAAATTGCAATCAATAAACGAAGAAACAGCAGAAGTGTTGTTGTGGACATTTGTTGAGGAGTTAATCGAGAAACTTGCTAACCCAATGGTACTAAACGGGAAGTTAAAACCTGTACCAGAAAGAGACCCTCGTATTCTTTTCGACAAGGTTGTTAGTTATTATGTTCGTCGCGGATTGCAAGTTCCAATTGATGCTAAGTTGTTCCAAATTGGATTGGAAGATCGATATGTTGAGGTCGATGGCATGTACTTCACGCCTGAGCAGGCATCAGAATATAGAGAACTGAGGTCACAAGCAACAGAGTTTGCACCAATGGGTATCATTGTCAGTGATGAAGCCAATGGCATACAATGGTTGAAGAATCTTTTACGAGATTCACCAAAAACATATCAGGAAATTCAGCCAGAATGGTTGCAGGCAGTTAACGGAATAACGAAAGGTGATGTTCTGCCAGAGCTCTTAGAAATATTGAATGACAATTTTATTAAGATGGATGATGGGAAATGGCGTCTCCTTAATATGCAAGATGATGTTGATAAGGAGGCTAAACGTACCAAAGATCTTCTTAAAATCTTTAGACAGTATGCCGAAGATGCTAAAAAGCCCAAGACGAAATTTAAACTTGCCCGTAGGGAAGCACTACGCGTAGGTTTTAAGCAATGTTATATCGAAAAAGATTTTCAGACCATTGTACAAATATGGGATAAAATCCCACAAGACCTACGGGACCAGGACGAGGTTTTGCTTCAGTTCTATGAAATAGCATTGAACAAAGTGTCATAATATGGCAAGTAAACTGATACAGCAAGTAGCTCAAAGGATAACGGTGGATTATTGCTGTTTGACGTTTGTCAGGAATACAGATGGATTCCTGACAAACGTTGACGTGTGTACTTTGTTGAGTCAGGAATGCCATGTTGAAGTGGTCAGAGGAAGCCAGTTACTGTTGAGGCTTCATTTTGAATTGGAGTTTAAGGCAAGGAAGGAAGAGAGGTTTGTTTATGTTTGCGAGCAAACAGATACGTTATTGCCTGATATGCTGCAAGAAGGGAAAGTATTGGATTTCTCAATCAGTGATTTATTCCCTCTCTTTGCTGATAAATCGCTGATTCGCAAGCAGCCAATACAAGTATTAGAATGGCTTTACTCTGAGACAGGCCTTAGGCGAATAAGTCTGGCTGAAGGGAAAATGATGATTGAAAACTTGCAGCGCCGGTATGATGAACAACGCAATCAGTCAGTCTCACACCTTCGTGAACGGCTCCGTCAGATAGATATCAATTGGACTGGAACTGAAAGCCAAAAGACCATTGAATCAATATCTGCTGTGATGGAAGATGCAATCAGAGCTGGGGTTATAGACGAAATGGAAGCCGATTTCGATGTAATCAATCATCAGTTCCAAAGCTGGATAGATGAGCACTACTTTGCCACGCTACAAAGCAATCCGCTATTGAAGCCTAAGAGCGTGAATAAGATTCTGCCCCATCTTGCAGCAAATTATCAGCAGCAGGACAAAGTGGCCCTAATGGTTATTGATGGCTTTGCTTATTGGCAGTTCATGGTGCTTAAAAGATATCTAGACAAGAAAGGCATAAAGACTGATGACAGCACCATCGTTTCGTGGCTCCCAAGCATCACCATGCTATCGCGCCAGGCAATATTCAGGGGCAATACGCCAGAGATGGATTACAAACAAAGTCCTGATAGTGAACGAAAACTATGGCGTAACTACTGGCAGAATCAAGGCTTTGGTCAGTTTGAGACACAGTATATCAGTGATGACGATGAGTTTGCCATCAATGAGGGGGTAAAGCGTCTTGCATTGGTGACTGTTGAGATGGATAAGAAAATGCACGCAGCCTACGATTATCGCGACCTGCTATCACTGACTGAGAACTGGTGCCCAAGGATTACTGAGAGAATCAAGACTATCATGAATGGTGGCTATGCCCTGTTCTTGACCACAGATCATGGTGGTGTTCACTCCAAAGGATGGAGGGCTTTGACTCAGGTGGAAAAGGTGTTCCTCTACAAAGATGGAAGTAGAGGTAAACGCCATCTTATTTATAATAATGTGGATGAGTACCAGCGTTTTGCCAAAGAGAATAGTGAATTGGGAATGCTGGCCCACGATAACTGGCTCTGTATGAGAAACGACTTGTGCTTAGCCAGGAATAACGAAAGAATGATAACGCACGGAGGTTGCCACTTTGAAGAGGTGGTGATTCCGTTTGTAAAAATTGGATAAAGAAAAATGGAGAAAATCAGTATAGGAATTGAGAAACGTATTTCGCTCAACGTGTTGGAACTGGCTTTGAGGTCAGCGCTGGATGGCTCAGCATCATCAGCTTACTTCTATGAGTTGGCAAATGCTGAAGGTATAGGCAAAAACAGGGCTAAGAAGACAGTGGCTGTGATGAATAGAATGACGCTGAAGAACAAACTTCTGGCTTACATCATAGAGAATAAGGAAACAATGGAAAGTATGCTGCGCAATAGACTTGACCGTCCTTTGCTGTTTGTGGCCTTGATGAGTGGTGCCTATACTATCTTCTACGATACATTAGCCATCTTGGGTAAGTATTTCCATGTACAGGATGAAGTGAGCAGAGAACTACTGCTAAAGAAACTCAGCGAGAAATATGGCAATAACCGTATGCTCGATGTGGCCTTCGACTGCGTGATGCCCATGTTGGTAGAGGCAGGTTTTATTAAAAGGCCTATGCCAGGAGTCTATCAGATATGTAAGCAAGAGAAGTACACAGACGAGGCGAGGAAAATCTATCAGCAGTCTTGTGCTGTAAATAATACTAATTATGCTGATGACTTAAGAAACCCTTACTTTGAATTTATCAATTAAAACTATGAATAATATGGAACAGAGATTTGAAACACTTGAGAAATGCCTTGAGTTCATTTCACAACTTCAGGCGTTTGGTATGCCAGTACCACCTGAAGTTCTTGCTGAAAAAGAAAGATTGGAGAATATTAATCCAGATGAGTTTATTTTCAGCACAATGAAAGCTCATAACAAGTTTATGACAGCAGAGAAAGAGAAAGTTGTGAGAGAGATGACAGCGCAACTCCTAATAGATGGACCTAAAGCTACACAACCATGTCTTTTGCTAGGTAAAGTGCAATGTGGTAAGACTGATACATTTGAAAATATTATAGCGTTGTGTTTTGATAAGGGCATTGAGATTGCTGTTGTGATGACCAAAGGCACAAATATGCTTACTAATCAGACCATAGAACGTTTGAATAGAGATTTTGGTCATTTCAAAGATAAAGATACGTATGATCAGAAAGTTATCGTAAAAATCTATGATGTGTTGGATCTCTACAGACGTGGGGGATTGAGTGACTACGAGTTGAATGATCCAACACGAAAGTTTATCATTGTTTGTAAGAAAGAGGATACCAATCTTCGATATCTCAATGAACTCTTTGCCGAAAATGAGCAAATGCGAGGTAAAAAGGTGCTGATATGTGATGATGAGGCTGATTTTGCGAGCCATGCTTATTTACGTCAAAAGGGCGAACTAAAATTGCTGGCTATAGCGGAATTGATAGAACAGTTAAGAAAACAGCCTAGTTATTGCCGATATATGCAGATTACAGCAACACCATATTCTCTTTATCTCCATCCAGACGGCTCAGTTCAATTACGTGAAGGACAGGAAGCTCAGGCTTGGTTACCTCGATATACGGGTTTGGTGCCTATACATGATAAGTATGTAGGTGGAAAGCAGTATTATATTGATGGTGAGGAAGGTGAGGTAGATGCAGAAGGAAACTTCCATCCTGCAAATATGTATGGCTGCCTGTATCAACCTGTTGATAATGTTTGTATCAGCATTTTATCTGCTCGAAATGAGTTCTATCTACAATCTAAGGCACATTCTAATAATCTTGATTCGTTGAATTATGCTGTTGTAAGTTATCTGTTCGCTACTGCGATACGAGTAATTCAGGAAAGGAGAAAGAATCCCAATGGCGTGAAATATAAGTCTAGCTGTTTGATCCATTGTGAAGTAAACAAGATTAAGCACAGATGGCAGGAGGAATTGATAACTGAGATTATTGATGATGTAAAGCAGGCTGTGCTTGAAAAAGGTAACACCGATTTACACATTCTTGACCTCGAATCAGATGCTTATGGTAGTTTGAAACAGAGTAATGAACTGGGTAATAGACAGCATCTTATTAATGAGAAATTCCCAACCTTTGGAGAAGTGGAAGCAGAGGTAAAACGTATCTTGGAATACAATGACTATGTGATAAAGGTGGTCAATTCTGAGGAGCATGTAGCAGAGATGCTTAATGAAAAAGGACAGTTGCGCTTGGAACAGACTCTTAATTTCTTCATTGGGGGCTCTATCTTGGATCGTGGTATTACTATTGATAACATGTTATGTTTCTTCTATGGAAGAGATCCTAAGAAGTTCCAGATGGATACTGTTTTACAGCATGCCCGAATGTATGGTGCTCGAGATAAAGAAGACATGGCTTGTACGCGTTTCTTTACTACGGAAGAAATTTATGATGTGCTTAGAACCATTAATGTGTTCGATGACTATCTCTATAGTTATCTGAAAGCACATCGAAACTCTGTTCAGAGCAATGACTTTACAAGCATAGTCATTGGATATGACAGACGCATTAGTCCAAGTGCACAGAATAAATATTTGCCAGCAAATACTAAAGTGCTGAAGCCTGGACTGCGCACCTATCCAGTAGGTATGCAAACAATAGCACCTGCAGAGAATAATCCTATCACAGAAAAGATTGAGGAAATAATACAAAGAGTCAAAAAACAGAATAAACCAAACGATGACGGTTTCTTCCTGATGCACTATAATGATGTGGTAGACGTCTTATCGCTAATTCGTGATTCGTACATTTATACGGAAGAATACAATAATGTGGGTTTGGAATGGGATATCAATGAAATGGTGACGCCACTTGAACACCTGTCATACGATAATGATGGTTTGATACTTGTAGCTGTTAGGGATGATCGTAATTTGAGTCGAGAGCGTGAAAATATCTACGACAAACGTGGACGATTCATTGATGCTCCTGAGGCTGGAAGTGAGATAAATCTTGATCGTGCCAATGCCATTGATCGACCTGTCTTGGTTCTTTTGAAACAGAACGGCTTGGTCGACCTTGGATGGCGAGGAACAGCATTCTTCTGGCCAGTACTTACCATGCCACAGAACATGGAAGCTGGTATTTTTACTATCAATGGCAACAAGAAGTTCCGCAAGGCAAAGAAGCAGATCAAACTTGATGGCTTAGATAATTATCCTAAAGACGAAACGATATCATTGACTATACAAAAAGATATGTTCTTTGATATCCTGCTAGGAAGACGGAAAATCAATTGGCGTGACATTAAACCCACGACAGTCAACACTTTTCTTGAGAAAGACCTGATGGGAAACTTGATACTTGTAGAGGGAACAGATCCTAACATACACTATGATTTGACATCTGTTAATGATAATGTATTTCCATACGAAGTAAAGAGATTCAAGTATGTTCATTACAGAACGTCAATGGATTTTAGTGGAAGTCAGGCTATAGTAAAGCTTGATGAGGAGAATCCATACGAGATGGAGTGTCATCCATTTGAACAACAAGATGTAGTGTTTACTGAGCTAAATGAGGGAAATGAAGTATCTGACTGGTCTGCAGGTAATTGGTATATAGGTCTACACTTGGATAAAGTCTTAGAGCAGAAGTTAACACCAGAAGATCAAGATGAATTCAGTCTTTATCAGACGGAACTCGCTAATCAAATTGAAGAGTAGAAGAATGAAAGCTACAATAGACTATATCAAACGAAAGTTTGGTGAATACAATGAGTTGTGTTTTGAAGGGAAGTTAAAACCACTTCCCTTCAAACTCAGCAATTCCAGGACAATGCTAGGGCAGGTTCGGTTTATGCGAGAAAAGAATCCTGATGACACCTGGCATTATTATGGATTCGTCTTTGCCATAAGCAATTTGCTCGATTTACCTGAAAAGGAAATCGAAGACACAATTCTTCATGAGATGATACATTACTATATTCTTTCAAACCAAATGCAAGATACTTCTCCACATGGAGAGATTTTTGTAAGAATTATGAAGGATATCAACAGACGATTCGACAGAAATATATCTATTGTACATCGAGCCACAAAGGAAGAGCATGACAAAGACACACAAGTACGTCAGCACATCATTTGTGTCTGTAGGATGCGAGGAAACCAGATGGGCATAACCATAGCGACGAAGAGTAGTCTATTCCAATTGTGGGATGAAATCCCCAAGTTCCCCAAAGTAGTGGAATGCAATTGGTATATTACAACTGACCCATACTTCAATCGATATCCACGTGCCAAAACCCTGAAGATATATTCTATCCCGCATGATGAATTGGAGGAGCATTTGAAGGGGGCACAGCCACTGGTTAAGTCAGGGAATAGCATTAGAGTAAAGAGATAATCGCTTTCTATATATGGATTTGCAACTCTTTAAATATTATAAAGGAGAAGATAAATCTCCATATCCTGAAGATGACATAAGAAGTAAATTCTGGTGGGGAGAAATGATGTACTCTAAAGGTTATAATTCCTTTGTCGACTGGACAAAAGAAGGTCAGATATGGTTACAAGAAGCTAGCGAAGAGATTAAGCAACTTGCAAATAAATACAGCCCAGAACAATTTGGAGTAATCACTTATATCTCTTGTTTATATGGCAAATGGTGTCCTTATGATGATCCAATGTGGATATTAGATTATTGATATGGTAATCTTTGGAATTGTTCTTGTAGCAGTTGTGTTTTTCGTGGTATTCAAGGTGCTGATTAGTGAGGCAAAGCCTTATAAAAAGCCTTTGAATACGGAAAATGCTGTGGAAGAGAAGAAGGTTCTGGATAACAAGAAGAAAGCCGAACCGCAAAAGGCATAGATGTATCATCCATTTATGATGGCGCAAGCATCTCTTTTAAGCGCAAGGTTAGGCTGAATGGTAGCAAAGTAGAAACTATTTAATTAGAAATGATCACTCAGATTATATAAAAATGAGGGGAGCGAACATCACTGTTGGCTCTCCTACACAATAATTTACTTAAAAAACTAAATTAAAATGTATATTCGCCCTGCGCATCACTGCGAATAAAGGGCTTCAACCATAAATCGGATGCAAAGGTACAACATTTATTTGAAATGAGCAAATAAATCTGCAAAAGTGTGATTATGTTATGATGATTTTTTTAGCCGCCTTACTGCTGTGCAGTAAGAGGTTCTGGACTGTGATTTTGGGCCGATTTTTTATGCTGGAAATGTTTGGCGGATTCGGAAAAATGTGCTACTTTTGTGCCCCACATTCCAGTTCCTGACCAAAGTAATAACAAAAAACAGAAGAAAAATGGAGAATTTTGTATTTTATGACTGCAACCTTGAAGGTAGGCAGTTAAATTTGGGAGAATTTGGATGTTTAGCGGCTTCGGAAGTCGTGCGGTCAATCTTTGATGCAGGCTTCCGAAAGAATGGGCTGAGCTGGTTTGATTTTGGAACTAACGCGTTATTTGAATGCAAATACGTAAGTGAACCTAAAGATGGTATGTTTCTGATGGAAGTGAGAAACCGTCGAGGAGACATGGGCAATCTTGTGTTTGTAGACACAAGAACTAGACCAAACTATGTTTGGGTGCAGACTGCTGATTATGAAAAAAATGATAAGGCAAGCTTGCAGGTGGCTAGTTTGATTGAAGACTGGATAGCGAGTGAGGCTTATGCTTACGGCTGGAATGCGAAGCTGAAACGCAGTTTTTTTGATAATAAGTTGGTTTACGTAGAGCAATTTAAAAGTGCTACGGCTTATATCAAAGAGTATATAGAGCGAATTCCTGCATTTGTTTCGTATGTGGTATACGAAGAAAGAACTGATGAGATAATAAAGGAACTACACCTTATGATAGATAAAAAGGTATCGGGTATTGCTATCATGAGGGTGATAAGGGCTGCTATGGATACAGGCCTGATAGATAAGCCGTGTTATGAATCTATTGTGATGGAGTTTGATAAGGAGCAATATTTAACAATTCCAACTTATAAGCATTATACTAACATGAAAAATAATCCGTTGGCCAATGATAAAATTTATCTTGGGTATATAGATAAGTTCCTTAGGTTAAAGGATAAGTGGTTAGATAATATAGCGGCAAAATAGCCAAAAATTATCTTTTGTTATACAAAAAGTAGCTTTTTTTGTCGTTTGTTATCCGACTAAAAAAAGTTACTTTTTTTATTCTTTTATTTCAATCTTAATCCCTAATTTTGCGCTCCGAATTCGCGAGAATACAGATGAAACGCGTGGAATCTGATTATCGAGAATCTCGATTGTTTCACAATTAAGATTTTTAGAAAATGGATCAGATTAAAGAAGAAGTCCAGTACATCTGGCACGATGGAGTTAGGATTCGTGAGGATCAGTTGGTATCGATGGCTATGAGTGCGGGTACGTACGCACTGGCTGAGCACTATGTGTGTTCGCTACTGGCGCATGGTTGCGCTAACGGCCTCGCGTACATTATTAATAAGGCAAACGAGATACGTGAGTGTTATCAGGTGCGAAAGTATCCTGTGCCAAGTATGGACGAGGACAGTGCTACGCCATCTGCCAAGTATCGTGTCAGCATCGAGGACCAGATACGCAAGAAGTATCGCCGTATGTCGCCAGAGGAGCGTATCAGTCTGCTTAGCGATTGCCTAGGCTCGCTACGTGCTAACTATCCAAAGCTTTTCCGCTTTAAGAACCAGTGGCAGGGTATTTATCTTGTTTTCCACGATAGATTGGATTGCGGACTTAGTCAGACTGACTTTATGGGGATGGCTGATGATGCTACGCCTGCAGGATGGCCTGATAGACTGGTAATAGCCGAGAGCGTGTTTAAGAATATGCGAAGAGACTTTCGTATTGACGATCCGGATGAGGCTTATTACGAGATGGACTACAATCCATATAGTGACCTTTGTGATACCTTCTGGGAGATTGTAAAACGGCATATTTGAAGGAAAAAAGAAGGGAAATGACCTGATTTGAAGGAAAAAAGAAGGAAAAAAGAAGGAATGAAGGAATCGCCCGGAGGGTAATACTTAATTATCTACCTTTGCATCGTCAAAAGCGACAAAGGTAGATTTTTAATTATTAAATAACAAGTAAAAAATGGAGACAGTAAAGTTGAAGAAAACAAAACAGAACAGCTACATGCTGAGTTACAATGGCGAGGAGTATATGTACTTCGATTTTGCAGATCTGATTGAGGGGGTGATAACCCATGTGGGACTGAAGTACGCAGACGAGCTGACCAAGAAGCAGCGCAAGGCTCTGATAAAGGCCACCGCCGATGGCAGTACAGAGCGACTACTATGCGCCAGAATTACAGAGATGGAAAAGACTCTGGAGTCGAGAAAGAACACCATCAAGCTGCTGAGAGCAGAGATTGTAGAACTTAAAAGAACTTTTTGAAAGATTATGGCAAAGAGAGTAAAAACAGTAAAGAACCCTTGCGGGCTAAGAGTGAAGAAGTGTTGTGCCAGCTGTGCCAACAAGTACATAGAGAACGACGGAATGAGGGCTTGCCCAGTGATCGATGAGTATGTTGACGCTGACCACGTGTGCAAGCAATGGCAGATGGACTACAATACATCGCAGGCAGGAGTATGCCGAGGTAGAGTGCACAAAAAGGAGTATCTGATGTTTGCGCTGGCAATCCGACTGGATGAGGGAGTTGAGGCTCTGCGAGCCAAGAAACAGGGCAAGCCTGAGCCCGAACCTAGACCGATCGAGAGCATCAGACGAGAGTATGAACAGGATTATGGTACAACAATTTTGATGGATATATAAGAGTGCCGATGAGGTGCTGGAGTATTGCTACCGACTGATAGCGGAAGAGATTTATTAAAAGAGAATAGTAACTAACCGAGTCAATGGGCCCAACGACTCACTTAAAACAAAAATTTTATGCGAAAGTATATAGAAATACCTATGGAAGTACTCGAACGCCTAGTGGATGGTAAGCGAGTAGAGGGAGCGTTGCGCCGTGACTGCAACACAGGACAGATAGTGTTTAAAGCTTATAGCCGTAAGCCTTACAAGCGCAACAAGGATAAGTTGTTGGCCATGCTGGAGCATGGTTGGCTGAAAGAGAGCCCCAAGAGAGTGAAGTATTACATCTCGCTGA
>Ga0247610_10003116_pt1 | contig 18505 bp, 17 predicted proteins | sample 174DNAGHGhighgp2_FD_193483 | JGI IMG/M metagenome (GOLD analysis project Ga0247610, IMG submission 193483) | Sheep rumen microbial communities from Palmerston North, Manawatu-Wanganui, New Zealand - 1742 DNA GHGhigh gp2 | ecosystem: Host-associated > Mammals > Digestive system > Stomach > Rumen... | reverse complement strand
GAAACGTTTGCCGGATTGTATCTGAATGCAGGGTATGCTTTTGAGAGCGCTTTCCGCCGTACGTTCCCGGCGCGCTCTATTGATCCTACACTCGCCCGTCAGGATGCCTATTACCAGTATCCGTTGTGGCAGCAGTATATATCCGGCGGTGTCGGCTATCGCGGCAAACGTTTCATCGTTCAGGCCGCCTATCAATATCGAATGCAACGATTTAACCTCTACGCGCATGAGAACGCCGACCCGTACCGCATGCGCGCCAAAGAACATAGAATTGTCCTTACCCTTGCATGGCACGGACACTGGTAAAATGAATCAACCAATCAATTGCTTAGTTTCCTGGCGAGGACTGAGGATAGTCCGAGCTAAGAGCGTAGCATAGAACGTAGGCGTCATTGAGTGACGTAGTCACGAGTCACGCGGAGTTCTAATGTAAGCGAGCGTCTGTATAACATATAGGAACCGGAAAACTCAACAAACTAACAACGAACCGAGTGCAAATGCTTCACTAATGGCGTGCCGGTACTCTACGCCGAGACCCCGTGCATTGGATTAGTTTACATTCCTAATCCCCGGGTAGCGATGAGGTGGCCGGATTACAGAGGAAAAAGCAGGCCTCAAATCCTATTTTCAAGATGTTTTCTCGAGAAAAAGTTATACAGACGCTTTTTTTGTGCCCTAAACTCTAAACTTTTCACGCTTAACTAAAAAAAGTTTTACTTTTTCTTGCACATATAAAATATTTTTTGTAATTTTGCGCCGCAAAATGATTTAAGCCGAAAATGCTTGTAGTATGAGACCGTTAACATTGTTACAAACACTTGCGTTCTACGATGTTCCGCAGATAGTAACTGCTGTTGATGCTACCGGCACGCGTTATCTCTGTACGCTTTACGCGCAGGACGAGAAAGCATGCCGTTATTTAGGCGTTCAGATTTCGGAACCAAGACTCAAGGCATTTATCGGAGGTCAATTGGATTTGCGGAGTGCTTATACGAATCCCGAAGTAGAAAATGCACTTTATGTGGTGGAGGCGCAGCAAGCGCAACTTACCGCCACTAATCTTCTTGCACAGAAAGACATCTCAGAAGATATGTTACCTGAACAAGGATATATCTATGATGCTGCAGATATTGTAGAGAATGCAGAATCGCAAACGGATACTTACCAATTGGAGATACCGGCGAACGACCGCATGACTTTCTCTACACTTATTAGTCGCATGGGCTGGCGCGCACTCTCTTTAGGTAGAGACTTCCGCAAAATTGCCGTGCTGTAAATCAACCGCTGGTACCGACAGCGTAAAAAAGCGGTAACATAAAAGGCGTTTATTAAACGTTGTTTGCGACTCCCAAAAACTTCGCAACTTTTTGTACCAAGTCGCAGCAACAGCAATGAATGTCCCGTGGGTATGTATTAATATGCCCCACGCCCACTTAGGGCGAGGTGGGTAATACATACGGGCGTGGACTTCGGTTGTTTTTCTACTTGGTACAGGCATTGCGAAGGCCTATGGGAGCGTGAAGAACAAGTGAACTTCACGCTTTTTGCGTGTATATCGTTCACGAAGTGATAAGAACTTCACACTTTTGTTGTGTATATACAAATCACATATAAACGGAGGATGCCGAAAATCCGATGAAGAGTAGGCAAACGTAAATTAAAAACAAGTATGAGTTACAAATCGATCTTGCACACAATGTTGTGCACCTTTATGGCCTTCACGCTTTTTGCTTGCGGAGGCAAAAATGACCCGACAGATCCCAGTGAGGAAAACGCTGGAGGAAACGGAAGTGGTACAGAAGTACATTCAACTGAAGGATGTATGTATGTTGGAATCACAGGTTTTAACAAAGGTATTTATATCAAGGGGGGGGAGAATTCGCGATATGATGTCCTAAACAAAAACACATTAAATGATTACCTTACGTTTGTTAACAATCAACTGAATAATACGGAAGAATCTGCAAAAGGCACGAAATTGTATTATGCAGTTGATGATAACTTATCATATTTGAAAAAATGTCAATTCCCAAGTGATGTGGAAAATGTAAGTATAATTACATTTACTGATGGCTTGGACCAAGGATCCTCAGCGCTTAATAATTCATATTCTTCTCATACAGCATACCTAAATGCTATCCAAGAGAAAATAAAATCAATAAAAGTAAATAATGTGGCTATTACTGCTTATTCCATTGGTATCAAAGGTGGCGATGTGACTGATACAGAGCAGTTCAATAAGAACCTTGAGATGATTTCTTCCGGAGCTAATTATAAAACAGAGGTAAAGGATATGACGGAAGTAAACAACAAATTTAAGTCTATTGCGAATGATCTCTATAAGCAAAATAGTAAACCACAATTCTCCTTGCAAATTAATAAACCGTTCCCTAATACTAAACTCAAATTCACGTTTGATAAAATTGATAGAACGGGTACATCCATGGATTCCAAAGTATACATTGAAGGTATATATAAAGAAAATGGAAGCACTCGTGTTATTGACGAAATTAAATATGAAGGGTGTAGTAGTGAGAGCGGAAGTAAACTTACTGCCGAATTGGTAGGTGAAGATATAAAGTTTGTCTTAGATAACTTTGTAGATGCCAATTCGAAAGCAATCGAAACTATTAACTTAATCAAATGGGATTGGCCTTCGGATGGTAACAAGTGGAATCCTGATATCGAGTTTGAAAAAGAAAAATCTGCGAAAATAACAACGATTATGAAGAGTGCTGTAGTAATGCTTATATTGGACTGCAGTAGTTCTCTTGACAAAAAGTTTGCTGACGTGCAGAAATCCGCATCTGACTTCTTAAAAATTCTTGTAAACTCTCAACAAAACAACCCGACACCGACTCCTGATCCAACTCCAGACCCCCAAGATAATAATCCTCATTGCTGGGAATATACATATACCTATTCTGGTACTACTGTGACTTATTACGCATGGACAACAGAGGCTGAAATGAAAGCAGGAATAGAAGAACTTAAAAAAGAAACTGGAGTATCAAACGTTTCCTACAAACGAGCTTCTGCAAATGATGAATATTCATGTGAGGCACTCAATCCGACGCCTCAGCCAAGCACAACTGATTATTATATTAAGCATCCGTGGGGAACTGGTCAAGATGCTGATTGGGCATGGAAGTCTATGACAAAATATGCAGATGATTCAGAAGGTGTTGCATATTATTATGAAGGTAAATGGGGTGGAGTAGGCGTAAATATCAATACTAAAGCCGATGATGCGGGTGCTAAATGGTTCCCAAGCGACAAGATATATGGAGCTGATGAGGTTTCTATTGGTCAAACTTGCGAATTCTACTACGTTATAGAAACAGGCGGTTATGAGTATGTAGCAGTAGGCCCGAAAGAATAACTAAATCTAAAGCATTACATATATAATTCTATCAAACGCAGGTCATGAGGCCTGCGTTTGTGGTATTATAGTGAGAGGAATAGATAAATAAATACAAAAAATTTTTTTTCTTTTAAAAATATTTGCATATATTATTTTTTTGTAGTAACTTTGCAGCCGATTTTGTGTATTGAAAAAATAAACATTATAACATTATATTAACATAACAAACGCATTTTAATATGAGAAAAATTTTCTTTTTAGCATGCTTGTTACTTTTGTCTGTAGTAACATTTGCTTCTGAGTCAAAAAAAGTTGCTATCTTGGAAGTAGTAGACAAGGAAAAACAATTGGATTACAGTCAAAAATTGATGTTACGTAGTAACATGAGTAAGGCTGTCGCAAAAACTCCTGGCTTTGAGGCGTACGATCGTACGGATATTGATGCCATCATGAGTGAGCATGAGTTTCAAAACACTGGTATGGTAAGTAAAGACCAGATTCAGAAGTTGGGTGAAATGGCCGGTGTATCTTTCATTTTGGTAACCGAAGGTGTAAAAACCGGGGAAAATAAAATATTCGTTACCGTTAAATTACTGAATGTAGAAACAGCTAAGGTAGAGATTGCTGAAAATTCAGTAATGGGTATTACTCCATATGAAATGCAAAGAGGATGTGAATCATTGGCAAGAAAACTTTTCGACAATACGCCTCAAGTATCTCGCTCTAAAACAGCTGGTGCCAATACGCCTGCAGCTCAAGAGGGTAAAGGTGTAGTTATTCGTGTCAGCAACAAAGAGTACACTGTGAATGGGCAAAGCCTGAATCGCAAGGCATATGAGAATTTCTTGCTGAATAATTGCACCCCTGCATATGCTCAATTTAAATCTGGTCGCAAATTAGTTAGCGGAGGCTGGGCCTGCGCTTCTTTAGGTCTCATTTTTATCGCTGGTGGTGCTACTATGATGGCTTTGAAGGATGTAGTGAATGATGCTTCCTCGTATGAATATTATAGTGATGATGACGAATATTATTCAAAAAGTAGCAGTAGTAGTGCAGGAGGAATATTGAACAAAACCGGTTTAGCACTTGTTTCTGTGGGTGCTGTTTCTGTTGGCGTCAGCATTCCCTTGTTGGCTGTCGGTTATGTTAAACAAAAGAAATCGGTTAATACCTATAATAACCAATGTGCAGACAAGAAAATTGTCGCCTTCAATTTAACGGCGGGAACGAACGGTATCGGTCTCGCAATGAACTTCTAACAGAACTAATTATATACAACATTATGAAAAAGTATGTTTTAATCTTTATTGGTATAGTTGCGGTAATCGCATGTGCAGTTTCTTTTACATCATGTGAAAAGGAGAGAGATATTGTCGGAACATGGGAAATGCGTATCAATAATAATGGACTTACCGACGTATATAAATATGTCTTTAATGCGGATAATTCCGGTTTTATGTCGTGTGATGTAACCGAGGTAGAAAAAGGCATTGAAAAGAAAGATCACTATGAGTATAGTTTTACTTATACCTATAACAAAAAGACTCGCAAGCTTACAATGAAAATTAGTAGCGGTGGCAATGTTGATAAAATTGCATACAAGGTAAACTGGGCGAATGACAACACTTTTTATTTGAAGAGCATTGAGGATACCTACGATTATTCTTCTTATTATGATGTTGAAATTGGACCGTTTATCCGCAAGTAAATCTTATGTAGTTTCAGTATTCTCTTATTTTTGCAAATTTGTTCTATATCGATTCGCAAATGATTTAGATGAGGAACTGAATATTTTGCAAATGATAGGTGCGTACACTTTTATAGTGGGCGCATCTGTCATATTAACCCTTATTGGTTTGTGGAGAAATAAAGTTCTTCCGAACCTATTCATTATATTATTTACTGATATTTGGATATTTGCAAATATCTTATATTATAGTGCCAATAGTATTTACTTAGATTGGCAGATAATCCTTTGTGCTAATAATCTTTTGGGCTTTGAAGATTCAATTATTGCATATCTAAGATGGTGGATGATAATCATTCCATTACTCACGATTGCAATTATTTATTTCCTTTATTTTTCTAAGAATGTACTTTTAACAAGTCCATTAAGTAAAAAATATAAACTGCTTATCCTTTTATCTGTGATACTCATTTACACAGCGGGATTAGCATTAGTAAAAAGAGGTAATTATATTTCCGACAAAGACCATCCCGCATTCTCTATTAATCACGACAAGAATCTTTATGCTAAAACACTTTCTCCTCTTGGATATTTTTGCTACGTAATATGGGAAGGATTACAAGATAGTTTCTTTCAAGTAAAATCTGTTATCCCGTATTCAGCTCAAGAAGAAAAGGTCTTATCTGTTATTTGTACAGATACTGTTATTCCTGCTACACCGCAAGGACATTTGGTTTTTATTTTGGTGGAGAGTTTTGAGTCATGGGCATTAACTGCAAAGGATAAGTATGGCAATGAGGTGTGTGAAAATTTGAATAATTTTATCAGGAATAACAATGTTCTCCTTTGTACGCAAGTCTTTACACAACAAAAACACGGGAGAAGTGGAGACGGACAGCTCATTACACAAACTGGATTATTGCCAATTTCTACCGGTGTTACATGTATGAAATATGGAGGTAACACATATCCTAACCTTGCACACTTTTATCCTAACGGAGTTGTTCTTAATCCATATCCGGGTGTTTGGAATCAAAAACAGACAACATACTCATATGGGTATAAGCGTTTGCGTGAACCGCCACATATCATAAAAGGAACGGATAGTATAATAGTAAAATGGGCACGCGAAGAACTCGAAAATGTGAGCGTTCCGACATGTGTTCTAGCAATAACCATTAATACTCATGCCCCATTTACTTCAGTTCCCGCCTCAATGCAATTTAGCGACCAATATTCCTCATTAGAGGCCGATTATTTGCAGTCTGTTCATTATATGGATAGGCATGTGGGGAATTTTCTTGCGTGGGCTGACACAGCAACAACAATGCAAAATGCTACAATTGTGATAACTGCTGACCATAATCACTTCCCTCGTGAGAATGGGAAAGGGCTTTGTCCTCTTATTATTAAATCACCGATCATAACTCAATCTATCAATATTTATGCCGCCTATCAAATGGATATTTTCCCTACCGTTTTGCATACTATTGGTCAAAGCAATTATGCTTGGCATGGGTTTGGCGTTGATTTGTTGGATACTACGGCTGTTAGAATTATCTCGCCGGAACAAGCATACGCGCTTTCCGATAAAATGATTCGTACTGATTTTTTCAATAAATCGATAAAAAAATAAGCATACTCAAACGACCGACTTTCGAGCCGGTCGTTTTTTTGTTCTATTCCGAACTTTAGCAGTACCTTTGTGCTTGTTTTGGGTTGACATTCCCCAAGGCCAAAGCGCAAATGAAACGTGAAAATGTGTCGTCGAATCTAAACGACGTTCTGGTGGAGTGTGCTGAAAAAGAATTGAATCAGCATGCTTTATACAATTCCCAAAGTGCTTTTGATATTATCTGCGACCTGCCCAAGTTATGCCGGGATATATGCTTGGTGATTTTGCGCTACTTATGGCGTAATAACTGCAAGGGGTACAAAACAAAAACGGCAGAAATATGCTGTATTCACAGGCATACTGTCGATAATAACAATAATTTTATAGAGCCGTAGCACGATTGTCCAAAATTTGGACAGTCATATATTCTTTTTGCAGTACTTTTGCAGCGGATTTCCAAAACAATCGCCAATCCAAGCGAGTAAAATAATCGGTGGCTGGCGCGACTCGCATAATCCTCAGAGCCGACCGTCGAGAAAGGGATTTCGATTGGCCTAAACAATTACAATTTTTTGCGGACCCCAACCGCAAAAGAATGTTCCAGCCGGGTACATACTATATCGCTCGCAGAGCGAAGGCTATAAACGTCCCAAGGGAGGGACTTATAACCTCACAGCTTGGTCCTTTTTTAGCTTGTGTCTTTTTTGCTTAACTTGGTCCTTTTTGAATAAAAAAGACACAACCCCAAAAGAAAGCGATAAAAGAAAGTAACCAAAGAAAATTAAAAGAAAAATGTTCAAGTCCTTGTATCTGTAGTCCCCTATAATCCCCTATGGACTGAAAGGGACGACAGGTACGGGACAAGACATAAAAATCAATTTTATGGACTTTGAAATGTATTGGACTTTAATCGGCGGCGATGAACAGTTCGCCAACCGTAAAGCCTCCGCCAAACAGGCCTTGAACGACCATCCTGAGAAACATTTCGCCATCATCACATGGCTGCGGGCACACGGCAAATACCCCGGACGAAACCCGTATTTCTTCATTTTGGACTTCCAAGCCAAACGCCGACAAACCCTTTCCTATGCCGACTATTACAAACGCTACGGCACCACCGAACCCCGTGACGGCTGGCAGATGGCTAACCCCACCGGAAACAAAGTGATTTATGTGAGATAAGAGGTTTAACCAGGGTTTGCTCTCGAGATGCTCTTGTGATACCCTCGAAACACTCTCGATAACATATTTATAAAACACTGAAAACAAAACAGTTATGAAAGGGACAAAATCTAAGGAAGACGAACAATGGCTGAAGGCTCGTCGTCAAGCCGCCCAGATGGGCGTTGTATTAACCCGTCGCAAAAAAAGCGAAGGCGGGTATGTGTGTTACATGACTCAAAAAGCCAAGAAGAATTGGTTCTAAGGAATTATGAAAGAAGAAAAGAGAATCTGTTTGGACTATTTACGTGAACGTCTGCAGAGCCGGATACATTATCAAGACCCGGATTTTGCGTTCGAGGTACTGCTGTACGGGTGGTGCAAGAAAAGAAAGCATAGCACCAATTGGTTGAGCGATGTGAAACGTCGAGGCTGGCTGACCCTGGCTATGGCACGTGATTTTGCCGATTACTGCGGGTACATGTTTGTATAAAACACTTTCGAAGGTGTTTTGCGGAGGCGAAAATTTGGTCGTCTCCGTTTTTTGTAGTACTTTTGCACTCGCTTAAGCTAAGGCTCGTGTGAGTCGCTACCTTTCTAGGCGGAGGCCGCTCTTCCCAATCCGATGGGAAGACGCTCCGCGCTCTCCCCACTGCAACTCTACGAGTTACATCGGGGGCCCCAAATGAGATAAAAGAGGAAAAGGAGGCCGGATAGCATCCGGCATAATGAACAAAATAAAACAACCTTAACTATGAACAAGCAAAAGATTTACAAAATCATCGTAACGCTCGCGACGGCGATTGTGGCGTGCGCAGGCATCGCATTGGGACTGACGTCCTGTAACGTGACTCGGACTATTACCACGCAGAGCCAGTATTATCAACGAGGCGACACGACCTGCACCATCGTCACGAAGACTATCGAGACGTACGATGCTTCGCGCAAGCTCTAACTCGTGCGACTACGGGCACAGCCCTTGTATAGCGCTACGTTTTGATCTACGCTTTCCCCACTGCAACTCTACGAGTTACATCGGGGACCCCGTTAGGAAGGGACGACCGAAAGGCCGTCTCTTTTTCGTCTCTAAACTCTAAACTTTCAACGTCTTTCAACTCTAAACTTTCAACTTTCAACTAAAAAGTTTCACTTTTATTTGCATGTTTCGAAAAAAAGCAGTACCTTTGCAGCGGATTTTGTATAATGGACTATACAAAATATGATTAAATTTGTATAATTACCAATACACGAAAAGACGGATATGCAACGGTTATTTCAACTTCAAGCACAGTTATTGAACTTGACGCCAATGAAGATTGTTGCCTGCGGCATTTAGACTGCGTTTAGATGCTGCGCATTTAGATGCCTATGGCATTTAGCAGGGACGACCGATGGTCGCCCCTTTTTCGTAGTCTGTACGTATGTTGGAGTCTATACGGTGGTACGTCGGACGCCGCCTTGGCTTCGCCAATTCCCCCGAAAGTACGTTCGCGTCCTGCCGGACGTATGCAAGTTTCCGGGAGATTCTTTCGCTGGCGCTGAGCGCCTTGTTTATAGTCCGCCTATCAGTCTTTTATGCAAGCATAAACGCCCCATACTCGCCCTATAAACATAGAATTTCATTCTATTCGGCGAAAAAATCTCTCGAAAATTTGCGTATGTGCAATTTTTGTAGTACCTTTGCAGCCGCAAAGGTTTGATTATGGATATATCAATTATAGTGCCTCTGTATAACGAGGCGGAGTCGCTGCCGAAACTCTATGAGTGGATAGCACGCGTGATGAAGGAGAATAAGCTCTCCTATGAGGTTATTTTTGTCAATGACGGATCAACGGATAACTCTTGGGAGGTTATCAACCAGTTGAGAGTTGAAAGTTTAAAGTTGAAAGAAGGTCTCGTTCGCGGTATCTGTTTCCGTCGGAACTACGGCAAGTCGGCTGCGCTGTACTGCGGTTTCAAGGCGGCGCAGGGAGACGTGGTAATCACGATGGATGCCGACCTTCAGGACAGTCCGGACGAGATACCCGAACTCTACCGAATGATCAAAGAGGACGGATTCGACCTCGTGAGCGGATGGAAACAGAAACGGTTTGACAACAAACTGACGAAGAATATCCCGTCCAAGTTGTTCAACGCCACCGCACGCCGCGTCACCGGCATCCAGTTGCATGACATGAACTGCGGTCTGAAGGCGTATCGCAACGAGGTGGTGAAGAATATCGAGGTCTTCAGCGAGATGCACCGTTATATCCCGTACCTCGCCAAGAACGCCGGATTCACGAAGATCGGCGAGAAAGTGGTGCAGCACCGTAAACGCGAGTTCGGTACTTCCAAGTTCGGTCTTAACCGTTTCGTGAACGGTTATCTGGACCTTATGACCATATGGTTCCTCAATAAGTTTGGCAAACAACCGATGCATTTCTTCGGCCTCGTGGGCAGTCTGATGTTCTTCATCGGTTTCGTGGCCGTCATTGTAGTGGGCAGCATGAAGCTTTATGCCCTTTCGCACGGCGTGCCGGCGATGCTTGTGGGCGTCAACCCTTATTTCCATATTGCCATCCTGATGATGATTCTCGGCTGCATGCTATTCCTGGCCGGCTTCCTCGCCGAACTTATCATCCGCAATTCTCCGTCCCGAAACGATTACCTCATTAAAGAGGAACTGTAAATTGTAAATTATTTTGGCTCAGACTCTGGATGATCAGATATTGACTATTGAACGGGCGTTGGGGGAACGGATGATCTCTCACGCGCTGGTAGTCGTGCGCGCATGGCTCAACGAGTTAGGGGAAAATAACCCTTACGAGCAGGCGTTCAACGATATCCGCAGCCGGTACGATGCTCTTTTCAATGAATGGCTGACCTCCGATGATCCGCATCGCGAAGAGACTTTGGACGCCTTGACGGGCGATATGTACCGTCTGGTCGATGCTTCCTATGCTTCCTTGCGCCTGTATCGCGGACTGTCTCCCAGGCTGCACGGTTTCAATCCGGATAATCCCCAGTCTGTCATCCGTTATTTCTCTTCCTGTCTGCAGTTCCGGGACGAAGATATAGAATGGCTGCAGGATGTGATTGCAGACCCCAACAAGGCCTCCGTCGCTTTGATGGCGGTAGCTGCGTTGGCAAAGAACATACGCGAGTGTTTCAACGAATCGCTTCTTCTCACACTCATCGAAGGCATCAACAGCGAGAATGATGTAGTGGCGGAGCAATGTCTGGCGAACGTGCTAATCTTACTCGCGCATAATGATGTGCGTATCGATTTCTTCCCGAAGCTGCAAGAGGCTTTTGTGCAGGCGGTGGATGAAATGGGTGACGACGTAGAGCAGGCTTTCCAGACCTTATGTGCACTCGTCCGTTCCTCTAAATCCAACTGGAGAGACCATATCGCGTCGGGTGATCTCAAAGTGGAGGACCTGCCGGAAGAACTGCAGGACCTGCTGGAACTGACCACCGGGGACCGGCAGAGTATAGAAGGCGTGATGGCTTGGATTCCGTCTTCCGAGCAGGAATATATTGACGGTTTGATCCAGATGCTGCCGGAGACCTGGGTGTACGATTCCATCATCCGGGAGTCGCCGGAGCGTGAGGCGCAGATTGCAGTCGTGTACCTCTCTATCGGCCGGATGGACCTGATATGGAAGCATATCGATGCCGCTTCGGCTTGGTTGCTGCACCAACTGCGCCAAGGCAGCGAGTCGCCGAAAGACTATATCAATTACGCCCATTGTATGTTGCTGCAAGGTGACCGGATGATGGCTTTCGAATACTATCGTCAGGCACGGCAGATGTGCAAGGGACCCAAGGAATTCTTCGCCCTCTTCCGTCCGGATAGGCGGGCACTCGTCGATCACGGCGTACCTATCGAACAGGTGTATCTGATCGAAGATCAGTTGCTGAATAATTAATCAGAAAGCCACGCCGATACCGGCATCAATGAACTCGGCACGGACGCCGTGCGTCTTCAAACCCAACTGCACGAACAGGTTATCCAATACGTGATATTTCATCACAAACTGCATGTAACACCATCCGTCCTGGTAGTTGCTGGCGTCCGTAAAATCGTATTTATAGAATAATCCTCGGTTTAACGGAGTCCCTTTATCATCCATCTCTTTGGCACCTTGGCCTTTGTCCCAAGATTTTTTTCCGGTATACGGCTCCAGGTTCTTGATGGGGTCAAACACATAGAATCCCACATGGATACCGGCGGTCAGATGACCGATGATGAACTCCGGCTGAATACTGATACCTACGCGGAAACAGTTCTCCACCTTGCTTTCTTTGAGGTATGTCTTACCGAAATAGGTCACCGGAGCGTCGGGATTAGTAACGGCATACTCGTTGTTCACACAGGCGTAATAGCCGTCATAGAAAGCATCGATACCGCCACCGATTCGGAAGATACTTACCGGCACCCAGTAAGCGGCGGCTTTGAGAGTTGCTACGCCGAAGAAACGCTGACCGTTGATGTTATCCTTGTAGTAATTCTGCTTGGCGCCGCCCGTGGCACTGATCTCCACCGCCCATTTCTTATCTACACCGTCATACAACTTCTTTGGCACATCCGGTTCGGGAGTCTGATAATCATCTTTCAGCGGATGATAACGGACGCCCAGTTCTCCTCCGAAGATATTATATCCCGCATTCGGGTGCATGAAAGAGCCGTTACTGATATGATGCCATCCTCCGGCAAGGGTGATCTCCCATCCGTCTTTGATCGGAAAATCCATATACAGTTCCATCGCCAGGTAGGCGTTCAGGATGGAACCGATGGACCAGTTGGCCACCAGTTTCTTGTCCGGTCCTTGTGCAATAGAGTATGGCTTGTATTCTTTGGGAAGCGTGTTGGAATAGGTCTTCGTCACTGCCGCCAGACCCACACTCGGACGAACGCCGATACGGAAATGATTGCCGTTATAGAACGGTTGGTTCATGTATCCGTAAGCAGCAAAAGCAGAGCCTAATATCTTGTCGTTGCCGAGGTTCAGATAGCTCACACCGACACCGATGGAGGCATTGTTCCATTGCTGCAAGCAATGCCATCTGCCGGTAGGCAGGAACTCGACGGCGAACTGTCCGCCCAGGATGGGACGCTGAATCCATTGGTCCACTTTGCCGTCCGGCATCACCATCGCACCCGCGCCACTCACACGATACGCCAACTCATAATGAGGCAGGGCAAACGTCTTCGCGCACAGCGCCACGCATACTAAACTCGCAGCCGCAATACGTCTGATTGTAAAAGTCATATTCTTTGATGATTTGATTTCTTCGTTCCTGCAAGCCGTCCTTGCGCCAGTTCTGCGCCCAGAAATGTACCGGTTCGTGCACCACACTGTCCGCCGGATAACGGTTCACCATCTCTTCCGCTTTGAGTCCCGCCGCGTTGATCTGCTCCAAGTTCTTCCATCGGGACGAGGCGAGGGTAGTGGCAAAAAACGGAATATCCATTTCCTGCGCCTTGCGCGCCGTGGCAAACAGCCGGTGATAGAAACACTCCTCGCACCGCTTACCCCGTTCGGGTTCGTTCTCCAGACCACGTACGCTGTGCAGCCATATTTCATGCGCATAGTCATCGTCAATCCACTGAATACCCAGACTCTCCGCATGACGTTTGGACTCGTTCTTGCGTTTCTCGTATTCTTCAAACGGGTAGATATTCGGATTATAATAATAGATAACCGGCGTGACATTATGTGCGATCAGCCATTCGACGATGGCACTCGAGCAAGGCGCACAACAGGCGTGCAGCAGGACGGTTTCGCATCCTTCGGGGACTATGATAGCGGATTGTTTGGACATGTCTGATCAGGGCGGCTCTAAAAAACGCTGCAAAATTACAAAAATTCTTGCACATATGCAAATTTTTTCGTATCTTTGCAGCCGATTTGTAAGAAAGCCTTTCATGATTCCTCAGGAAGACATACGAAATATCTTTTTTTTAGGTATCGGCGGTATCGGTATGAGCGCCTTGGCGCGTTATTTTCATCATGACGGATATTCGGTGGCGGGGTATGACCGCACGCCGTCAGACCTGACCCGTGAGTTGGAAGCCGAAGGGATTGCCGTTACGTATGAGGACGACCACGAAATCATCAATCATCCATCATCCATCATCAATCCCACCAATACATTGGTGGTCCGTACACCTGCCGTGCCGGACGACAGCCGTCTCTATACTTACCTGCGTGAACAGGGCTATGACATCCGCAAGCGCGCAGAGGTCTTGGGTCTGGTGACGCGGCAGAAGAAAGCGTTGTGCGTGGCGGGAACGCATGGCAAGACGACCACCAGTACGATGATTGCCCACCTGTTACATCCCGTGAACGCTTTCCTGGGCGGTATCAGTATGAATTATCATACGAACGTGCTGATTGCGCCGGAGAGCGAGTACGTGGTAGTGGAGGCGGATGAGTATGACCGTTCGTTCCATCATCTGACGCCGTTCATCTCCGTGGTGACGGCCGTCGATGCGGACCATCTGGATATATACGGCACGCCGGAAGCTTATCGGGAAGCGTTTGCGCATTATACGAGTCTTATCACCGGTGCGCTGGTCATGAAACACGGAATCGAACTGAAGCCCCGTTTGCAGCCGGGCGTGAAGCTGTACACCTATGGTGTAATGGACAATGGGCAAGGGACAACAGACAATGGACTGCCCGATTTCTACGCGGATAACATCCGTGTGAAAGAAGGACAGATATACTTCGATTTCCATACGCCGAGCGGGACGATACAGAACCTGCAACTGGGTGTACCCGTATGGGTGAATATAGAAAACGCGGTAGCCGCGCTTGCCGTGGCGTATGTGGTAGGCGCAGACCTTTCAACGCTCCACTCTCAACTCTCCACTTTCAAAGGTGTCTGGCGGCGGTTCAACATCCATGTAAACACACCAAAAGTGGCGTATATCGATGATTATGCACACCATCCGCAGGAGATAGAAACGGCCATTCGCTCGATTCGTAAACTGTTCCCGGAACGTCGTCTGATAGGTGTCTTCCAACCCCATTTGTACACCCGTACGCGTGACTTCGCGGAGGGTTTCAAAACGGTGTTGGGCACGCTCGACGAGTGCGTCCTGCTGCCTATCTATCCGGCGCGCGAGAAACCGATTCCGGGCGTGACCAGTGAGATGCTTGGAGGACGGGTGATGGAGAAAAAAGACCTGGTGCAATACCTCCAGGAGCGCGCCGCACAAAGTAAGGAACCGGTTGTCATACTGACGGTCGGAGCCGGAGATATTGACCGTCTTGTACCCGATATAACCAACGCTTTGTCATGAGTCGTACCGCGAACATAGTATGGAAAACGATAGGCATCGTAATCATGGGCTCGCTGCTCGTCACAGCGGTGGTATGGGGCTTTCGGATGACGCCGTCTTCCGTGCCCTGCACTTCGCTGCGTTATATCATCGAAGATCAGAACGAGCGGTTGTACCTCACCGAGAACGAACTGACACAACTGCTGAAAGCCGAAGATATCTACCCGGTGGGTAAGAACTTGGATAATATATCCCTCTCCCGTATGGAGCGGACGATCACGAATCATCCGATGGTCCGGACGGCCGAGTGTTATCTCACGCCCCGTAATGAAGTGCGTATCCGCATCACCCAACGCGTTCCTTTGTTGCGCGTGCAGACGGGCGCCGAGACCTATTTCATTGATCGCGACCGACGCGTGATGCCGGTTCGTGCGGCGGTGAAAGACAGTGTGCTGATGGTTCGCGGAACGGTGGGCATTCATATGGCTTCAGGACCGCTGGCGGACTTCGCCCTGTGGCTGCAAGAAGAACCCTATTGGCAGAAACGGATACGCTATATACAGGTACTCTCGCCGGCCATGATCCATATCCATCTGCGCGGAGAGAACACGCCCTGCATCGTTCTCGGAACCGTCAAAGGATACGAACGCAAACTGGCCAAACTGCAGCTATTCATGGAGAACAGCGCCCAGGCGATCAAAGACAAACATTATACCGAACTGGACCTCCGTTTTCACGGACAGGTCATCGGGCGAAACCCCAACTTATAACCTAAAACCTTTACAACAATGGCAAGAAAACAACCACAAACAGCCGACTCGCTCCCATTAGTGGCATTGGATCTGGGAAGCGGTAGTGTCCGCGCATTGGCGGCACGGCGGATGGCACCCGATCTGTTTCAGATTCTCGGGGTGGAGGAGCGTCCGCAGAAATTGGGAAACATATGCGTCGAGCAAGGCATCATCACGCAGTCGAGTAACGCCGGTTATGTCATCGCCGAAGTGCTCAAACTGCTGGCGAACCGTATCGGCATAGACGAACTGCCTACGGCTTTTGTCTGCGTCGGTGGACAGTCCATGCAGATAGTGGCCGTCCATTCGAAACGCGACCAGGCAAGGCGCAAAGAGATCAGTCAGGAACTGCTGGATGAGATGGAGCGCGAATGCAAGGAGAAGATCGAACTTCGCAACCCCGAGGTGGCGGTCTTGGGTCTCGTGCCGAGTTTCTTCAAACTGGACGGGGTGGAGCAGGATGAAATGCCTTCTCCCGAGCAACGCGCCGCACTCGTGGAAGCACATTATATCGCTTTCTACGGCCGCAAGGCACTCGATACCCAACTGCAGAAATCGTTCTCTCAGGCTGCGCGTAGCATTGAGCACGCTTTCGTGCGTCCGGAATGTCTCCTGTCTGCGTTCGCTACCTGCGACGGCAATCATGTGCTGATGAACGGATGTGCCGTACTCGATTTCGGCGCACAGACCACCAGCCTCACCGTCTATAAAGGCGGGCAGTACTTGCTTAACAAAGTGGTGCCGAAGGGCGGATATCATATCACGCGTATGTTGGAGCAGCAAGGCATGAGTTTTAATACCGCCGAAGTGCTCAAATGCAAATACGGATGTGCCGCGCCGGCTTTCGTGACCAAGAACGTCCGGATGCGTGTTCCGGCGGCGCCCGAGATAGGCGGAGATATGATTATCTCATCCACCGAACTGGCGGAGGCCATCGAAATCAAACTGCAGGAGATTCTCTCGCCCCTGATGGAGGAGATTCAGAAAGTGGACGACCGTATCACCACCCTCTATATCACCGGCGGAGGCAGTATGCTGCAAGGCTTGGCGGATTACATCCAGAGCCTCACCCGGATACATGTGCAGTACGGCGCGCATAACCTGCTGCTTCACCGCGATACGGAGGAGAAATACCTCTCGCCGCAGTACACGTCCCTGGTAGGCACCATCCTCCTCGGACAGGACTATCGCGACAGTCACAAGAACCAACTGGTGCAGAAACCCGGCTTCCTGGACCGCTTCCGGGAAACCACATTGGATATGTTTATAGATCAACAATAATATGGACGAAGAATTATTGACATTGCCGTTAGAAGGTTTAACGGAAGACAGTATTATCAAAGTGATAGGCGTAGGTGGCGGTGGTTGCAATGCCGTCAATTACATGCATCGTCAGGGACTCAAAGACGTCTCTTTCCTCGTATGCAACACCGATCGCCAGGTGCTCATCAAATCCTCTGTGCCGAGCAAGTTGCAGTTAGGACCGGGCTTGGGTGCCGGTGGTGATCCCGAGACCGCACGTCAGTACGCGGAGGAGAGTCGTGACCATATCCGCGAGGCGCTCAATGACGGTACCCAGATGTTGTTCATCACCGCCGGAATGGGTGGCGGTACAGGAACCGGCGCATCGTCCATCGTGGCGGAAGTGGCGCAGGAGATGGGTATCCTTACCGTAGGTATCGTGACTATTCCTTTTGCTTTCGAAGGCAAGAAGAAAATCGAAAAAGCAATGACCGGTGTCGCCCGCCTGGCGAAGCATGTGGACGCGCTGCTCATCATCAATAACGAGAAACTCAAACAGATATACCCGGAGCTGAACCTGCTCAATGCGTTCAGCAAATCCGATGACGTGGTGGCAAACGCAGCCCGCGCTATCTCGGAGATCATCACCGTGCCCGGATATATCAATACCGACTTCGCCGACGTGCGCAATACGCTCCGTAAGGGTGGGGTGGCGATCATGAATATCGGTCGTGCGAAAGGCGAGAAACGTATCACCAACGCCATCAACGACGCCCTCAACTCTCCGCTCGTCAACACCAACGATGTGCACGGTGCCGAACGTATCCTGCTGCAGTTCTACTGCTCCACCGAGCATGCGATTGTCATGGAAGAGATCGACCAGATCAATGATTTCGTGCAGGAGGTTGGCGACGATATCGAGGTACAATGGGGAGCATCGATCGACGAGTCATTAGGTGAAGAAGTGCGCGTAACCGTCATCGCTACCGGATACAAGGTGGACGGACTGCCCTCCGAGGAAGAAGAGGAAGGCAAGAAGACGATTGCGGAGGCCATCGATGCCAATTACCCGCCGCAGACCACCAAGCCGATGGAGGACGAGAAAGCACAACTCATCGACCTGAGCGAGACCCTTTTCGCCGAAGGCTTGGAGCAACCGCAGCAACCCCGCGAACGCGCTGCTTCCACGTCCGCCGAGGAGGTAGTTATCACCGTTGAAGACGAAACGAAGGAACCCGAGAAAGAGGAACACCGACCCTTCGGCTGGATCCGCAGAAAATAAAATATTCACGAGATATTCATTATTCACTATTCATTATTCATTATAAATCATGGCTCACGAAATGAATTTCTTTGACCTCTGCGCCGCCTG